>CEVH01085466.1_pt1 | contig 11678 bp, 17 predicted proteins | sample 356521 | NCBI WGS metagenome assembly CEVH01 (sample SAMEA2623446, study PRJEB7988) | marine metagenome | isolation source: saline water (ENVO:00002010), including
CTTGGGTCTTGAGTAGAACCCATATTGAAATAGAAGTCAGGTCTATCAAGTGAATTAACAAGTGACTTCGCGGCCATTGTTTTACCACAACCAGCCGGACCAGTCATCAAAATGTTCTTACCTCTAACGGCGGAACGAATCAAGTACTTCCACTTTAATTCCTTCATAACCAAACCTTTAGGTTTTAGTTTGTAAGAACTATGTATAAAATTAAGAACTTCAGCGTGGTCACTTGGAACTTCAACTGAAGAAACGTCAAAAACTGGAGCGGTAGTTTCTTCAAACATACTCATTGGAACAGCCCACCAATACTTACCACCACTCTTGTTTATCCTACGTTCAAGAGCCATACCATTATTGAAGGCTTTTTTCCTCGCACCAGTCGTTATATCTGATGTGTATTTATTACCATCAGCATCGAAAGCGTTGTAACGATTACCACTCTTTTCGATTTTTACGATTATTGATTGATTAGAATTCATATTTATTTCCTTTATTTATTCCTTAAATTCGATACGTTAATATACGTATAAAACACTATACGTGTCAAGTCTTTTTTTAAATTATTTTTAAACATTTCCAAGTATCAAAAAAAATCCAAAAACTAAAAATATCCATACTACAGTTAAAAACTCAGCAACTCGATATCCTATTAATTTCCAATTCATAATTTTTCCCTTATTTTTCATACCTTAATATACTAATAAAACACTATACGTGTCAAGTCTTTTTTTGAAAAAAATGATAAAATAATATTCCAAACATAAACCCAAAATAGATAGCGAAAAACGTACCTAATAAAAATATAAAATCTTCCATTATTTAAACCAATGTAATTTTCCATTATCAGATTGAAAAGTGCTCCAAGAACATTTTGTCCAAACACACTCCCAATAATAATCGAAATGTTGTTTTGTAACCTGTTTCATTTTCCACCCACAATTACAAGTGGGTGTTTTTTTTATTTTATTGTATAACCATTTAACCATAAATTAAAGTGGAGCTGACAGGATTCGAACCTGCGACCTCTTCCGTGCAAGGGAAGCGTTCTCCCAACTGAACTACAGCCCCATATCTTTACTTTTCCAAGAACTTCTTGTTCATTGTTTTAGCAATCTCCATTACATTTCTAAGATTGATGAACTCAGCATCTTTACCATACATCTTGGTAAAACTAATCATATTATCTTCTCTACCATAACTATCACCACCAACAAAATAACTCATCACGTTAACACCCATCCCACGAATTTCATTAACCATTTTCTTAGTATGATTAAGAGCATCTCCGTGGTAGTAATTAATTTCGTGATTACTGAACATTGGCATCCCATCTGAAAGATTCAAGAAATAAGAATCTTTTTGATTAGTAGTAGGAATGATATCTTTCATAATCGCTTCGAAACATAAACCTTCTGGTGTAGTACCACCAGCGTAAATACTTGGAAACATTTTCTTTATCTTGTTGAACTTATCAACTCTTGAATCATAACCAATTAAGATTAGTGGTGAAGTTACTGAAGCACCTCTACCAAATGCATTTGAATCGTGAGTACTTCTGAAAGAAACTTGAACATCAACATTTTGAATCATATCAACAGCCTTACAAATCGCAACCACAGTAGTCATTGTGTTTTCCCACTTATCCCCACTCATAGAACCACTAGCATCAACCGAGATATGTAAGAAAGCATCTGAGTAATTCTCAGTAAATGTTTGTGAAAAAACTCTATTGTTTCCAAAACCTAACTCAGCAATCAGTCTCTTATCAATTCTACCAGCATCTAATCTGTTCCACTTCAAATCTCTTGATTCTCCACGAATCTGAAGTTTTCTACCTAACTTAGTTCCAAGTGAAATACCATTACTTAACCATTCAGGTGATACTTCAGTTCTGTAAGGTCTTCTAAGAATATAAGGAAAGATTGAATCATCAATCATATTTTGAGTTAGTTTCTTAACGTAGATAACTCCAACACCTTTTGATTTACCATACGTACCAGTCTCGTAATCCCAATTACTATTTTGTAATCCCTCACCAGCGGTAACTTTCTCAACACCAGCATCTTCCATAGTTTTAATCATCTGGTTATCTTTTTTAGTAAGAGTACCAACTTTCTTAGTATCACCATTGATAAAATCTTTTTGTTTCTGAATCGCGTTTGATAGTTGTTTTTGTTGTTGAGGTGTCAAATCAATTTCTTTACCCTCACCACTACCACTCATCTCTTGAGAATTTTCTGAATCAGAATCAGAATCTTCACTATTCATACCATCCATCATTTCTTGAAAATCTTCATCACTCATTTTATTATCGGATTGATTACCACCATCAGAATCAGAATCTTGGTCTTGAAATTTCTTATTAGGTAAAGAACTTAGAACCAATCTGTAAACTTCAAGAGCCACATTAAAAGCATCTTCTGTAGAGGTCAACTTTTTAACTCTACCACCACCGAAAATAACTGAGTAAATTTCTTTTAGATTTGGAAGAGCGTTTAAGTTACGATTCTTATTAGTTAGGTTGATAATTCTCATAATGTATGAATCCCAATCTAAATCTGTATGAGAATTAGATTTAAGAGCCTTATCAATTACTTTAGAGTGAAAGTACTTATCATACATTGAATGATAGTAACCCTTGTAACCAGGTGAATTTGAAAACACAAAGTAATCAATTCTTCTATCTTCAACATAGTTTAAAAGATTTTTGATATGTCCACGAGCATCAAACCTATCAATGGCTTTCTTCTCAGCCAGATGATAAACTTCTTCAGGAATCTGATTCTCAAGATTTCTTAGAAAATCAAAATCAGAAAGTTTAATGTGTGAACCCTCGTGAAGAGCCAAACCAACAACAGGATCGAAATTCTTCTGGTCAAGTTTAGAACCGATAGTAACAACTTTACCATCAGTATAAGAAGAATCTTTGTTTTGAAACCTTACGTTAATATTACTATCACCAGTAACGATAGTAACAAAGTTTGCGATAGCCCTACGATATTGAGCCAACTGAACGTGGTCAACACCTTTTTTCTTTGGTTGAATATCTTCATCAATAAATTCACTCCTACGTGAATCCCAATCTGTATCAGCCCAAAACGAAGAAAATGGTGTATCGGATTTTTTAGTACCACCGATACTATATTTCTCACGTAGAGCCATTGGGTTAAAATGTTTAAATTTACTCATTTGATTATTTTTTTCCTTTTTCATACCCCTTAATATACGTAATAAAATACATATATGTCAAGTCTTTTTTTCATTTTTTTTAATTTATTTTGTTTACCCATTTCCTCAATCGTTTTGGTAACATTTGTTGATTGGTAATTAAGTTAACTAATTTGTTTTTCATCACCATACTAATCTTATCATCTTGGTATAATTTCAAACAATAATCTAAAGTAGGATAATAACCATTATTATTATAATAATCTTTTACTAATGATTCAGCCTTACTCATTGAGATGTATTTGATTGTTGGTGTTTTTTGAATAAAGGTACGTTTGGGTTTTGGATTATCTTTTTCTTCGTAATATTTCTTTAACCATCTATCCCAACTCTTATCCGCAACAATACCTTTAGCTGGTTTATTACCAGTCGAACTTCTCCTATCGATAGAAGTTAGATGTTTCTTTTTTGCTGATGAAACTGGTTGAATATATCCACCTGTCTTATGTGGGTAAACTGTATGGGCTGAATACTTTTCAGTTTCAGAACAATCAGTACATTCAGTATACCCTAAGTGGATTCGATAGTTATCCAACTGAGTTTCACATTTTTTACATTTATCCATACACTAATAATACGAAAGAAATATAATACGAGTCAAGCGCTTTCTTTTTTCATTACACAACTTAAACATAACTTTGGATAAAATATCATTTCACCAGTTAATTTTTTACCACATTCTTTACACTTTTTATTTTTCATATCCGTCTGGATCATCCCAATATCTTTCTATTTTATCTTCCATACATTCATCATCGCCCATATGGTCAATCCCATAATTAAAATAATCATTAATGTATCTTTGTATATCCTTAGCACCTATATATAATCCTGTCATTGATTCACGTGGTTTGTATTTCGTATTTCGAAAATCTGTATTATCCTTTTGTATTCGTTTGTAGATGTAATCACCTAATTTATTTATCACGTTTTTTAAACAACTCCGCTGATGTAGATTTGACTTCGTCAACATCTTCAGTTATTGAATCATATCCCATATGTTCTAATATACGTGTATAAGTTTTGTAATGGGTGTGTATTGTGAATGGAATGGAAGTATCAGTATCATCAAAACCCATAGCAAGTTTTGGTATGTTTCTTCTTTCAGTTAGCATATACATTTGACCTGGCACCCAATCCCAATCTACACCACCAATGTGATAGATATCAATCATAATGTATTCTGGTTTAGATACTGTTATAATTTTATCTAAAATCATTATTGGACTATGAGTATGATATAACAACCCTTGACAATAAACTACATCAACTTTTTTATCAACTTTATTTCTATAAAAATAATAATCTAACGCTGTATCATTATATAATGTAACATTATCTTTTTGATAAACTTCAAGATCATTATAGGTTTTATCTGGTTCTATACAAATAACTTCATTAGCGATTTCTGAAATAAATTTAGTTTCATAACCAGTCATTGAACCTAATACCATAACACGTTTATCTTTCGATATATCTAAATATTTTTTTTTGAATGTTTCTATATTAATCATTTCTGTGATAACCTAAATACCAAAAGTCTTCTTTAAAATATTCATAAACTATATCTTTTGTTTCTTCAGTATAATATGTTCTGAAGTCATTATGTTTACTACTATTATAAATAGGTAATTCATAATGGTCAATACCAATTTTTTTACAAATTATTTTCCATTCGTTTTCAAGGTCTTCATACTCAGCCACATAATCAATCTGTAATTCTGAATCACTATTGAAATGTGAATCTAAATATTCAACTTGTGTTTTACCAACTTTATTATCGAACTTAATTTTTACCCACTCATCAAAACTATAATCTCTAGCATTGTTTGGATATCTATATTGTGGTGAATTATAGAAATGATAATAACTAACAATTCTATCATATGGATTTCTTTTAACGGCAAATGTAAAATACTCTTTCCACCTTTCTTCACCACAATAATTAATAACCTTACTCATACTATCGTGTGGATATCTTTTTCTAACTACCTTTTTATCATAACCTTCAATTTCAAAACTATTACGTATACTTGTTCCAGCATTCTTTGGTATATGTAAAAAGATAAATCTATGTTCTGTATTTATAAACATCTAGCTTTCGTATGGGATTTTTTCATACTCATCTAATACTCTGAATGTTAATATTACGGTCTCATCTTCCCAATGTTCATAAGATTCTAATACACAAGTATCAGTAGTCATTCTCTTTACAACGTGCTCTTGTTGTTCTTCTTTATGACAAATAATGTAAATTAAATTACCCTCAGTCTTAACCATTATTCGATTATCGGGTTTATTGTAAACTACGTTATCTCTTAATTTAGATGACATCTAAAACTTGTTTTTTAAATTCATTAATCCCATCTGCTAGATTCTTTTCCCAATCTTCGTGTGCCTGTTCATCAGCACCATCGGTAATATATTTAAATGAAACAAATGGAACTTGATAATGATAACAAACCTTGGCTAACGCATAGGCCTCCATATCTACAACCTCACCATAATATTGTGTTCTATCTTCAACAAAAGAATCACCACTACCACACGTAGCGTGTCTACCAATATTATTTAATTTCTTTACTCTACTATAATCAGGATTCAAAGGTTTGTTTCTGAAATCTAATATCAATGGTGGGTCTTCTTCGAATGGTGTTTCACCACGTTGGAAACCAAGACCAGTAACATCCATATCTCTTTGTATGAATCGTGTACAATCCACCAACTTACCTTTTTTAATTTTCCTACTACCAGCAGTTCCATAATTAACAACACAACTATATGGAATAAAACTTCCTAACTTACCAAACTTTCGAGTTAATGCAAACGTAGCATTTACTTTTCCAACACCTGTATATAGTACATCATAATCATCCATCTTTCCTTGTGTTTCTATTTCAAGTGCTGAAACAAATAAAATATTATCATTAACTAAAGCTTCGTTCTTACTTCCGTAATCACTCATAATCTATAACACTCTTTACCTTATCATTATTTAAAAATTTTAAGTTCATTAAAAATACTTCATCAACTACATCATACCCAGCCTGCTTACAAAGTTTTCTTGCCGCAGATACTGTACCGCCTGTAGCATAAACATCATCAACTATTACTACTTTACCTTTACCTGGTTTTATCTCCAACGTATCAGTTCCATATTCTAACTCATAGTCTTGACCTACTACAGGTGGTGGTAATTTACCAGCCTTTCTCATAGGTATAAATCCCAATTGCATTCTTTTGGCCAAGTGTGCCCCAAATATAAATCCTCTACTTTCAATACCAACTATATAACTTGGATTGTTCTCAACCAATCCTCTCATCAAAAGAGTTGCAGTTGTCATTGCATTAACATCTGCTAATAGTGGTGATATATCTTTAAACACCACTCCCTCTTTGGGCCAATCTGGCACATCAATTATATAATCTTTCAAATTCATTTTATTCTCCAATGACATTAGTTACCTGTATTAATATAATTGATAATGCTAACAATAAACATATGATTGTTTTTAATGTAGGAATCTCTCGTAAGAATAAATAGGAACATACACCGAAAACCAATGTACCAACTCCAAATCCTATCATTCGTATATTCCAAGTGAATCCGAAATGTTCATAACTTAATTTGGTTGCCCACCAAAACAAATAACCTATTGGTAACCCATATATAGCCATCCAATATGGATTAGTCCACATCTTGTTATCTTTAAAGACAAACTGACCATTGAGTTGCCACCACGCGGCTAAGTTACTAATAAATAATAACAATACCGCCATAACCAATTTACTCAATTAATATTCTTCTCCATAAAGAGAATACTTTTTAATCGGTTGTGGTTTTTCTTTACCATCCTCGATATGTACTTCACCTTTTTGTGCATCTATATAAAACTCAGTCATTTGAGTTTCCATAAATATCTGATTCAATACTTCAGTTAGTGATGAATATATTTTATCATCTTCACCGTTTATGATACTCCACCTATCACCAGGTGGTACACGAGTTGCTTTAAGTTCTTTCATTAAGTAGTTTCCTTGTATCGTCACCGTTGAAATCTTGTGGGAAGTATTTATCAAGTACCTCTAATAAATCGTGGTACTTAGACATCTCTTCCAGCTCTTTTTCAATCGTATCCATAATATCGCCGTGTTCACCTATACCAACAGAATTATTAAGAAGATTCTCAACATTGATTCTATGTTTTTCAATGTGAGAAAGAAAGTGTGTTCTACTTGCATTTATCAAATCGTTTCTAAGATTTATTGCCACTTTTTAATCTCCTTATAGTTTAGTTTTTTCTTAGCCTGTTTCTTTCGAACATACATTCTTATATGATGTTCTTGATTGGTTTTCTGCCTATGACATTTCTTACATAAAGTTTGTAAGTTATCTAAGGAATAATAACTCCAATCTAAATCTTCTTCAGGAACTCCTTTCTGTTCCCATAAAGGCCTGATATGGTCAACATCCCATCTCATTCCTCGTTGTCCACAATGGTTACATACACCACCATCACGTTTACGTATATGTGCCCTTTGTTCTTTAGAGTGATATATTATCATATACTCTGTTGCACAATCTTCGTGCCAAGTTCTTCTTTCGTTTATCGTACCATCATCTTTGGTAATCATCTTACCACACCATCTACATTGACCCTTTACCTTTGTCCAATAACTATCAGGTTTGGGTGGTTTTCTGAAATTACCATCCCACTCTTCTTTATCTTTTCCAAATGTTCTTTCGTGTCTTCTTCCGAATCTACTAAGTGGCATTTAATCTCCTATAATAAATGTGGTTGTGCTTCTGTTACTCCAGCCTGAGTTACTTCAACTAACTCTACTTTACTATGATACTCAGAAATATTGTTAGCCCCAACATAACTGAAAGAGCTACGAATTCCATCTTTAATATCTTTAAGTATTCTATCGACTTTCCCTTTATATGGTATAACTTTATGATTCCCCTCAACATTCTTATTCTCTCCTCTATCAACCTTAGAGTCCAACGATGCTGAACCTCTATATTTTTTAAACAATTGTTCGTTAGGCCACTTACCTATTTTTTCAATAGTACCTTCAGTTTCTTTAGTACCTGATAAAAGGGAGCCCAACATAACTGTATCAGCCCCACAAGCAAGTCCTTTACATACATCACCGATATTACGAATACCACCATCAGCGATAATAGGAACATCAAAATCGTCAGCAATGGAATTACACTCAATGAGAGCAGAAACTTGGGGAACACCGACACCAGTTCTAATCCTCGTTTCACATAACGATCCATTTCCGATTCCGACTCTAATCGCATCCGCTCCTTTTTCACATAAGTATCGTACCGCTTCTCCTGTCGCAACGTTTCCCGCAATAACTTCAACTCGTGGTATGTCATTCTTGATTTTTTCAATTGACTCTCCTACTCTTTGGTGATGTCCGTGTGCTACATCTATAAGTAGTACATCCGCCCCTTTTAAGGCCAGTTCTTGGGCTCTTTCAAACCAATCACCACTAACACCAATCGCCGCACATATACTATAAGGTATATCATCTCCATCATAATCATCCATATAGAAATTAATCTTACCTATAATATCACATTGTTCCTCTATACTCATAAAACGATGTATCACTCCCACTCCACCTTGTTTTAACATTTCAAATGCCATATCAAAACCAGTAATAGTATCCATAGGTGCGGATATGATTGGTATATCTATGTTTATGTTTTTAGTGAATCGAGTACGTAACTCTATGGTACTTCTTGATTTAATATCAGAATATTTGGGGATGATATTTACATCATCATAAGTATAACATTTTTTCATATCAGAATTTATTTTTTTCTACAATAGTTAATTAACCAAATCCAATAGAGTACTGTTGCTATCATTAAGATTAATTGACCAAGTGCTTTTAATTCTTCCATAATGATTCATATGAATCATCATACCACTCATATATAAATAGGGACTAAAAACTTTTGACAACATATTTTTTCTCAAAAGAATAAATATTATTAGATTTATCAAACCAACGTTGTTCTATTAGATTCCATTTAGTAGAGTATGCGTTCATTTTTCTCAACTGATAATTTATCCAACAATCAACAGCACCCCTAACAGGAAAACCTTTCATTAATTTTTTAGCACCATTCAAAGATAACAAGTAACCACTCAACCACCACACACCATTATAAACTCTAATCAATTGGTCTGAATGTGGATCCCAAGTAAATCCATAACGTGATGGTAACTTACTCAAATATATAATATCCCAATTATCAGGTGCCTCTTTCATAACACTCATAAATCGTTCTTGAAAATATGGTTCAAAATAAAAATCATCTTCTAATATTAAACTTGATTGTATATTTTTCTTAACTATATTTTTCCATATCTTAATATGAGAATTGGCAACACCAACTTCTGGATCAGATGCGTGGGAAATTTCACCACGTTTGTATGTACCATTATTTAATCTATGTAACCAAACAGGATGTGGGTCTACTTGGAAGTGATAATCAAATCTGTATGTTGGAATATAATCTTTGTTTTTCTTTTGTTTTAACTTTCTACCATCTATACCTTCAACTACTTCTATCTTATCCCATAATGTACCATTGATTAGTTTTAAGTGTTTAGCCTCACGTTTAAGAGCTCGGTATCTATCTTTACGTGATTTTAAATTTATAACAAATGTTTTATGAATTGGCCATCTGATTCTTTTCTGTTTATAAAAATATCTTTTTAAATAACTCCACCACTTACTTACTTTCCACATAGTGTGATGAAATGTATTCTGAAAGATGTTACCATACATCATAAGACTTTTACTCCATATCTTTTTGAAAACTCAACACCATCATTATAAGTGTTAACTATCGGTTGACCTTTTATATTCAATGATGTGTTTAATACCATAGGGCATCCTGTTTCATCATAGAATCTTTTTATTAATTTATAGTAACCAGGATTATCATCCATACTTACAGTTTGAACTCTTGATGTTCCATCTACGTGACAGATAGCTGGATATACATCTGGTAGTTTACACGGAGCAGTGAATTGCATAAACTGAGATTTCTTAACAGGCATATCAAAAATCTTGTGGGCGTGCTCTTCTAACACCGATGGTGCAAAGGGACGAAACTTTTGTCTCCTCTTAATCTCGTTTACTTTATCTTTAATTGATTTACCACGTGGGTCAGCCAGTAATGAACGATTACCTAACGCTCGAGGACCAAACTCAGCCTTACCACTCGCTACTCCAACTATATTACCATTTAACAATTCCCATAATACTGAATCGATTGGATACTCACCTGCTATATCATAACCTGTAAATGGTGATTTCCAATTAACGTGTTTACCATAAAGATATGCCGCTGAACCTAACGAACTACCAGCATCACCAGGATTAGGTAGTATCCATAACTTAGGATAATGTTCACGGGCTATAATACTATTGGCAACACAATTCAATGCGACTCCACCCATATAAACACAATTATCTGTTTCGGGTACTAATCGTTTAGCCAACTTAAACACCTTTACTATTTCATCCTCACAAATACTTTGTACGTTAGCCGCTATATTGAACTTCCATTCTTCTGTATTATCTTGTGGATAGTAATTAGGATTCCACCATCTACAACCCTTGTGTAAATTGTGTTTCATTTGAAGAGGCAAGTTGGAGTCCTTGAAGAAATCATTTCTGATTTTTTGTTTTAACTCTACATCGACAGTTCCCCAACCTGCCATACCCATAAGGATATATTCATCTTCTTGTGGTTTTAACCCTAAACGTTGAGTCATAGCACTATACCATAACCCTAATGAATTTGGATACTTTATCGAGAATCTTTTCTCAAATTTATTTTCTCTAGCGTACCAAATCGTACACGTATCAAATTCACCAATAGCATCAATCACTACGATACACGCCTCATCATATGGTGATGTATAGTATCCTGCACTGGCGTGAGATAAGTGGTGTGGTACGTAGTGTATTGGTTTATTTTTTATATAAGGTTTTAAATAATAGGATGGTAAATTCTTCCTTTGGAAGACCTCTGAATATTGTCCTGCGTATAATTGTCTGAGTTTCTTCAAATATGGATATTCAAAGTATGCTATCTTATCGGGTTCACCACATACATTAATACAATCTTCAAATATATTTGGGTGTAAATCACTATCATTCTTAATACCACTATAACGTTCACTATGAGCAGCAAACAACACTTCCCCATCTTCAATCATAGAGATACTGGCATCGTGATTTAATGTGTTTATTCCTAAAATTTTCATAGAGTTAAAACCGTTTGGTTAATAATATATATAAATATAAAAGATTAAATTACAATATTTCTTTCATCCAAATTAAAAACTTGTGGGATACATTAGCTAAAAATATTCCTAATGAATTATAACTTAAATCGTGTA
>CEVH01135232.1_pt1 | contig 11666 bp, 9 predicted proteins | sample 356521 | NCBI WGS metagenome assembly CEVH01 (sample SAMEA2623446, study PRJEB7988) | marine metagenome | isolation source: saline water (ENVO:00002010), including
GAGGCACCAACCTCTTCAGCAGCTGCCAGCGCAGCTGGGAAAATTGCCACAGACGGGTGGCCGACATAGGCAAAATGCGTATCGTCATAATCAAGTGCATGAGAAATCGCACCATTTACAAGTGCTGCCGCCCGTGCTGGATATTTCTTCGTTTCCCCAGTGACTGTCGCGATGGCGGCGCCGCCCTCGCTTGCGATGAAATCACGCAGAATATTAGCCAGCGGTTCGGTGCTTCCAGCGCAACTCACCACTAGCCAATCATAAAATGATAGCTTTGCTGTAGCCATCGCAACAGCGTCAAGCGCCTTTTTGTCGAGTGCCGCCAAATCAAGAATTTGCGGCAACAACCTGTCAAAATTCATTATGCAATCCTCTTTTATTGGCAATCATAATCAGACAGATAAGGTGGTGGCAAACGCGGTGGATAGTTTCGTGATGATTTCATCGATATGATGATCATCAAGAATAAAGGGCGGTGCCAGCAACAGATGGTCACCGGATTTCCCATCAATGGTCCCGCCCATTGGATAACAGATCAACCCCGCCTCAAACGCCGCTGCCTTAATTTTGCGGTTTATGCCAAGCTGTGGGTCAAACGGGGTTTTTCGATCGCGGTCATGCACAAACTCCAAACCAAGAAACAAACCTCGTCCACGGATATCGCCGATATGTGGGTGCTGGCCAAACGCATCATGCAAGGCTTTTTGCAATTTGCCACCCATCAGTTGCACCCGTGCTGGCAAATTTTGTGAAATCATTTTCTGTAACACGGCGTAGGCCGCCGCGCAGGCTGTTGGATGACCAAGATAGGTATGCCCATGCTGGAAAAATCCCGAACCATCAACAATTGTCTGGTAGATGTGATCATTGCATAAAAACGCACCAATGGGCTGATATCCGGCCCCAAGACCTTTGGCGATCGTGACAATATCGGGCTGAATGTGTTCAGCTTCATAGGCAAATAATGTTCCGGTCCGTCCCATTCCGCACATAACCTCGTCTAGAATGAGCAACACGTCATAATAGTCGCAAATTTCGCGGATACGCTCGAAATAACCAGAAACGGCTGGCACCGCACCAAGCGTCGCTCCAACCACAGTTTCTGCGATAAAGGCCATCACATTGTCTTTGCCAAGCCGTAAAATTTCATCTTCAAGTGCATTGGCGGCGCGCTGGCCATAGGTAAACTCAGTCTCATCATCACGCTGATCGCGATAGGCAAAACAAGCTGCGATATGATGGCTACCAAATAACAGTGGGGCAAATTGGGCGCGCCGCCATTCATTGCCTCCAGCTGCCAGCGCCCCAAGCGTGTTTCCATGATAGCTTTGGCGGCGTCCAATCAAATATTGTTTCTCAGGCATGCCGCGCTCGACATAATATTGACGCGCCAGTTTTAGTGCGGCTTCAACTGCCTCGGAGCCACCTGACACAAAATAGACCCGGTTCAGCGCCCCGGGGGCCGCCGCTGCAAGCCCATCTGCCAAGGCTTCAGCTGGCTCACTTGAAAAAAACCCTGTGTGCGCAAAGGCAAGGTTATCAAGCTGCCCCATAATTGCGGCTTTGACGTCGGCATCATTGTGGCCAAGACAAGATACTGCCGCCCCGCCGGACCCGTCGAGGTAGCGCTTACCATTTGAATCAATTAAGTAACAGCCCTCGCCCGAAACAGCGATCGGCGCTGATATGTGACTATGACGGGGAAAAACATGCGACATTAAAACCCTCGTGAACTGACCAGAGCGACAAAAACAAATCAACCTGTATTGGATGATCGCAATATGCCACGATGGCTTGGGCTGAGCTCTCGCAATCGTTACGACACTCAAAGACAAAGTCAATCCACCATAACAGCATTGCCAGCGAGACATAATCCATTACATGATAAATACCCATGGCATCATGCCTGAATTATTTTTAACCCGATTAATGAGAACCAGTCGTGACGTCTCCTAGCACAGCACTCATCCAGTCTTTGGCCAATCTGGGGGTTGAGGTAATATTCAGCCTGTCAGGCAACCAGATTATGCCACTATATGACGCCTGCATCGACGCTAATGTCCGCATTATACATACTCGGCATGAAGGCGCGGCTGTCTATATGGCAGAAGCCTATGCACAAATAACCGGCAAAATGGGTGTAGCACTTGTTACTGCCGGGCCAGGATTGCTGAATGCGGTCTCAGCACTTTATTCAGCTGCTCAGTCAGAAACCCCTCTATTGCTGATCAGTGGAGATTCAGCAAGCCATCTAGATGGCCGCGGCGCATTTCAGGAACTTGATCAAATAAGTATCACCAGCCCCATTACCAAAATTTCAGTTCGGCCTATGTGCCCCCACGACATGTTACCCGCAATGTCTACGGCAGTATCAAATGCGCTTGGCGGTACTCCTGGGCCAGTGCATCTAGCATTGCCTTTTGATACGCTATCTGCGCCCGATGCAGGCGCACCCTTGCACACCATACCCAGCCCCGAAATAACAGGCCTATCTAAGGCTCAGCTAAACGAACTTTTCGAATCACTGTCCACCGCTCGTAGGCCAATCGTGATCACCGGCCCACAATCTAATCAGAGCCGGCAACCAGTCGCCTGTGAGGCGTTGACAAAAAAGCTTGGCATGCCGCTTATATGCCTTGAGTCGGCCCGAGGGCTTGCCGATACATTTTATGGTAATTTCCCCGATGTTCTGACGGCAAGTGATCTGATCATTTTAATGGGAAAACGCGGCGATTATGCCACCGGTTTGCTCACCCCCGGGCGCATTGCTAGAACCACGCCGGTTATTGCCATTTTGACCGATGACCAACCTGCCCCAATTCATGAAAGCGTTCCTATCAACGTTATGCGGGTTGGCGCCATTCCTAAAGCCATGCAGGATTTGGCGAGCGTTGCCCCAGCGGTTGACCCAGCTTGGGCCACGCACATAGAAAATTTGATCACCAGCCGCAAGCCATGGGCCGTCATCGGAGACGGTCGGCATCCCGCCACCGTCGCGGTCAGTTTGCAGGCAGCAATGAAGAAATCCAACCAGCCTATTCTAATTGCTGATGGTGGTGAATTCTGTCAGTGGATCCAGGCAGGGTGCACGGCAAAGACACGCATAATTAACGGCCCATCAGGAGCCATTGGTGGCGGTATCTGTTACGCTATCGGGGCCAGCGTCGCGTGTCCAGACGCTACAATATTCTTGACGATGGGTGATGGCACTGCTGGATTTTATCTGGCTGAGTTTAACACGGCGGTGCGCAATGGTTGCTCAATCGTAGCACTGATTGGAAATGATTATTGCTGGAATGCAGAAGTGCAGATTCAAATCGACAGCTTTGGCTCTGACCGAGTGTATGGTTGTGAGCTGGATGCAACAGCAAATTATGCTGAGGCAGTGGCTGGGCTTGGTGTTTATGCAGCCACGATTAGGGCAGATGATGACCTAGATGCTGCACTTACGACAGCAATAGAGCAGGACGGTCCAGCGTGCTTGAATATTTTGATAGACAGCTATGCAGCACCAAAATTTGTGCCTTTAAAGATATGAATAAAATTAGTGAAAAGAGGCCTCTTTCGACCGAACCAGCGCCACAACTGTATCGTTATAAGGGGTTGCAATGCCCAGCTCTTTTCCGAGCATAGGCACCATCCCGTTAATTGCATCAATCTCAGATTTTCTCCCAGCCAAGTGATCCAAACGCATGGAGGGATTGGCGTTCGGCATTAGTTCAGCGAATTTTGTGCCGTATGCCAGTACATCCTCAAATGAAAAGTGGATGCCCTTGGCAATTCCTATTTCGTGCGCTTCGATCAAACAGCCAAGGGCTACTTGACGACGGTCTTTATCGGCGAACAACTCACCAATATTACATTCAAAAGCCGCGCATGGTGCGCTACACATGACATTGCAGATAAATTTTTCCCAAATGAGCTGGTGAATATCTGCAAATGCCTTCGCGCTAAACCCTGCATTTTGCCATATCATTTCAACCCATTTTAGACGAGCTGTCTCACCACCGTTCAATTCACCAATACGAATCAATCTCATGGCATTGTGATGGATGTGTCCAGGCGCTTTGATGGATGCGCCAAAGCCCTCTGCAACCCCAAGCAGCACATTATCAGTTGCCATATGCTGGGCAATTCGATCACCGGCGCCTAGCCCGTTTTGAATGGTCAGAACCAAGGACTTCGGTGTTATTACTTTGGCAATGCTAGCTGCAGCTTGGGCAACCCCGTTAGCTTTGGTAGCAATCACAAAAAGATCGCCGGGACCAGCCTCTTCTACAGTCCCAAAAGCACCAATACCCTGTACAACACGGTCACCACTAGCGCCCTCCAGCCTTAGGCCAGCTCTCGCGATTGCAGAAATATGCTCGGCCCAGATATCAACTACAGCCACGCTATGTCCAGCCTCGGCAAAGAACCCAGCATAAATTGATCCCATGGCACCTGCTCCCACAATCACTATTTTTGCCGCGGTTGCTGGTGGCTCAAACATAATTGGCATGGACTATTCCCCTACTGGTAAATCGCGAAACAAAAGATTATCTCAACAAGGCAGGAGTTTACAAAATATTTCACCTTGATACGGTTTCAAGAGACAGTACAGCTTGTATCGCATTACAGTATCTTATCAATGGTCATTGAGGTTTCAATAATTTTCACCGTGGAATTTAAGTCAAATTCAGTCTAATTTTACCTTCATATTGTCTAATCTTAGAAACGGTTTGCGCGACTGATAGTCATCAAATCATTGGAGTGCTTATGAGCAAGATCAACATCCAATTCACCCTGTTTTCTGCCTTTTATTCGCCATTAATTTCAACTATGACCGGTGGGTTTTTGAAAGAAGAAGGTCTTGATTATGATTGGTCTGTCGCCAAGCCCGGTGTAACTGCTATCACCGCCCTCGATGATGGAAGTGCCGATGTGGTACAATCAACACTTAGCCAGGGGTTTAACACACTTAATAAAGGTGAAACCCCAAAATGTTTGCATTTCGCTCAGATCAACGAAATGGACGGATTTTTCATTACCGGTCGCAATGCTGAGCCAAATTTCCAATGGAGCAATCTCGAAGGCGCCGAGGTGCTTGTACATCACGGTGGCCAGCCAATGACAATGTTTAAATATGCATGTCACAAGGCGGGGATTGATATCGAAAAAATAAAAATTATTGACGCTGGTAATGGCAACCAAATGGACACCGCGTTTCGTGAGGGAGAAGGTCAATATATTCATCAGCAGGGTCCGGCGCCGCAACAGCTTGCAGCAGATGGTGTTGGTCATGTCCTGGCACAGCTTGGACCTACGATAGGTGCCTGCGGTTTCTCAAGCCTCGCCGCCACGCCTGCTTGGCTTGCTACAGACACCGCTAGGGCGTTTACCCGAGCTTACATCAAAACCCGCGATTATATGAATGATGCCAGTGCCTCTGAGATCGCCAAGGCGGAGAAGCCGCTTTTCCCAGATATTGATCTCGAGGTTCTGACCGACTGCATAGCCACATATCAAGCTATGGGCTGTTGGACACGCCATATAGACATAACCCAAGAAGGCTACGACGCGATGCTGGATATTTTTGAATATGATGGAAAATTGCCGCATCGCTACAGCTATCATCAAGTTTGCGCCCCGCCACCAGCAATATAACTCAAGCTCAAGTCCGACGATTCTCTCTCTGCCCCTTCCGGCCGGGCTTTTAGGCTGTGAGCATCGTGAGAGATTCCAGCCGCGAATTTTGATGGCAACATCAAAAAAATACACTTGCTGCAATCAAATACATTTTAAAAAAAATCACTTCTTTTGGTTCCGGGTCATCTCAAATGACTTAAAGAGTTCTTTCTCAATTTCATTATGGTCTTCTGATGGATGGACCTCACAGACGCAATTTACGTGTCCAAGCCAAGCAAAGATTGATAAAAAAGGTCTCTCCGAAACCATTGTCGCATGAATTTGGTTGCTCGGGTTCCAAATCAATGAACCTGCGCCGAATCTCTGCCATGGTCCAAAGTTAAATCTCCAGTCAGATTTATTTGAGAGGTTGAGGTATAATTCAGGCGCGATGTGACTGTGATCCTTGTAGAGGGTCCAAGGCCCGAGTATAAACACACCAAGCATAAACTCTGTTGACTTAGCCACACTCCCGCCGGGTCCAATCAGTTGAGTGTGTAAATTTGACTCTATGTAACGTTTACCAACATCCGAGCCGGCCGAGTAAAATTCAGACCTGTCCTCTTTCCAGGTTAAATCTCCTAGGCATGCTTTTATGTTTCGTACAATACTCAAAATGGAGGGTTCTGTTGCTTCAGCTAGCGTTGCCAGCAACATGTCTTCATATTCGTTCCGGATATATGCACTTTGATGGGCTGGAGTGTTATTGGTATTTACATCATCAATTTTTTGAATGATCGCTTCACTCTGGTGTGATCCATTCCCAACTTCCTCTAATTTGGACCGAATTGACCAAACAAGTTTTTGCAGACGTTTTTGTTTGCCATTTGAATTGTGGTTGATACCCTTGGACATCAGTAATCCGTTATTGATTGAATATCTGTAAACATGGTGAGTCTAATGTTTGATAGAAGTCAAAACCGCGCTGTGTAATAAGTCTTTACCACCTCAAAAAGTTGAAAAATGGATAATTTTAAACACTTTAATATTTCGACCGATCACGAAAACATATGTTGGGCTGAGATTGATGTTAAGGGCAAATCTGTAAATGTGCTCACACAGGAAGTGATGACCGATCTTGCAAACATCATAGATTGGCTTGAAAAAAATACTAAAATCACGGGCTTCAGTTTAACTTCTGGAAAGCCAGGCGGTTTTATTTATGGCGCTGATATTGCTGAGTTTGAGCTATACAAAACTAAGCACGATGTCCGTAGTCACATGGAATTTGTACATGGTTTATTCAATCGGATTGAAAATCTGCATGTTCCCACTGCAGTTGGGATAGATGGTATTGCGGTGGGTGGCGGATTGGAAATTGCCCTGACTTTTGACTACATCATTACCACTTCCAGTAACAAAACAAAACTGGGGTTTCCTGAAGTAAATTTGGGAATTTTGCCAGGTTACGGGGGAAGTGGAAGAGCATATGGTCGGATTGGAACAGCCGCCGTTGCTGAAATGATGGTTTCCGGCAAACCTCTGATTGCTGAAGCAGCAAAAAATATTGGACTAATTGACCAAATTGTTAACGGCGCTGATGACATAAAGCCTGCTATAAAATCGTGGTTAGAGGCTCAAAATCAAAAAAAGCCTGAGCGAGGGCAGCGAGAAACAAAGGCTGACCAGGGTGCACTTGAAGTTTGCCGCGAAAAGTTTTTGCGAAAGGTCCGGGTTGAACACACACCAGCACCGTTTGCTATAATTGACCATGTAAAGAAACATGGCCACAGTTCCGTGGCTATGAGTGCGGGTGAAATGGATGTTTTCCCTGACCTAATGGTTGGCTCTGCTTCAAAAAACCTGCGACGTGTCTACTACTTGACAGACAAAGTGCGTAAAACCGCGCGTGGTGATAGCAAAATACAGAAGCTACATGTGGTTGGCGCCGGGGTCATGGGTGGCGACATAGCCGCTGTTGCCGCAATGTCTGGACTGAATGTAAGTCTTTCAGACGTTAACTCTAGCGCTATTGAAAGCGCGATAAACAGGAGTGCCAATCTTTTTGCTCGGCGGCTGAAAATTGATGAAAAAATAGCCGCAGCAACGGAGAGACTCAAAGCTGATCCTGGGGGCGATCACGCGGCAAACGCTGATTTGGTGATTGAGGCTGTTGCCGAAAAACTTTCCGTAAAGCAAGCGGTGTTTGCAGATCTGGAAAAAATTATCAAACCAGGTGCGATTCTTGCTACCAACACCTCCGCAATACCGTTAGAGGATATTGCCACAGCACTTAACGACCCTAGCCGCCTCATCGGCCTGCATTTTTTCAACCCGGTGCCAGTTTTACCCCTTGTTGAGGTGATTTGGTCGATCCATTCTAATCAAGATCTTGTCTCAAGCGGGATGCAATTTGCAGGACAGATTGGCAAAATGCCAATCCGCTGTAAGTCATCTCCTGGGTTCCTTGTTAACCGCGCTTTGTTACCTTATATGTTCGGAGCGATAGAGGCAGTTGTATCAGGTGAAAATCCTGAAAAAATTGACCAAGCAATGGTGGACTTCGGCATGCCAATGGGTCCCATAGAGTTGAGTGACCAAGTCGGTTTAGACGTCTGTTTAGATGTGGGAACAGTTCTGGGAATTGCACCTGGAGCAGAAAAGCTCTTAAAGAGCAAATGCAGTGATAAAACGTTGGGACGCAAAACTGGAAGTGGCTTTTACGAATGGTCGGATAATCGAGCAGTTCGTTCACGAGAACCCTTAGAACCAAAACTCTCTGACGACATCTCAAGGAGAATGCTTGCGCCTATGGTTGACGAATGTAAAAAAGCTGTCCAAGAGGGTGTTGTTGACAGTTCTGATGATGCAGACGCAGGCATGATATTTGGGACTGGTTTCCCTAGCTTTCGTGGCGGCCCAATAAACTGGGCGAATTGAATAATTACTCTGGTGACATGGGTCTGAGAGGAAGTCAGACATGACTGATATTTTCATAGTAGCGGCAAAACGCTCAGCCATTGGCAGCTATGGGGGGAGCTTGAAAGACATAGCACCAATCGATCTTGCCATCCCCGTGGCCAAAGCCGCGATAGAGCAATCTGGTTTTCCAGCCTCTGCGATTGACCATGCGGTTTATGGTCATGTTATCCATACTGAGCCCCGTGATATGTATTCACCACGATGCATTTCCATCGGCGCTGGTCTCGCCGATACCGCACCAGCCTTTCAAGTAAATCGCCTCTGTGGAAGCGGATTGCAGGCAATTGTCAGCGGTATCCAATTGATCCAGCTCGGCGATGCCACAGCGGTACTAGCTGGCGGCGTTGAAGTTATGAGCCGCGGCCCCTACATACTGCCAGCTCATCGCTGGGGTGCGCGGATGGGCGACAGCGGCTTGACCGATATGCTGTTAGGAGCATTGCATGACCCTTTTGGCATCGGTCACATGGGCATTACTGCAGAAAATGTTGCTCAAGACTATAATATAAGCCGAGCCAGTATGGATGAATTTGCTGCTGAGTCCCAGGCCCGCGCCAGCGCCGCACAATCCGCTGGATATTTTAAAGAGCAGATCGTACCACTGACAGTCAAGCAGGGCCGTAAAGAAATCAATTTTGAGAGTGACGAATTCATCCGTAGCGAGACTACATTTGACTCGTTAGCAAATTTGCGGCCAGCTTTTGCCAAAGATGGACTTGTTACTGCCGGCAACTCATCTGGTATTAATGATGGAAGCGCGTCAGTCATTTTGGCTGATGCCAACAAAATAAACTCACATAATGCAACTCCAATGGCGCGGATTGTTTCCTATGGTTTTGGCGGAGTTCCTGCCCGAATCATGGGAATGGGACCAGTGCCGGCCAGCCGAATGGCACTTGAGCGAGCCGGACTAAGCGTCGATGATTTGGCTGTTGTTGAGAGCAATGAGGCTTTTGCAGCACAAGCCTGTGCAGTATCAAAGCAGCTAGGACTGGACGCATCAGTAGTTAATCCAAACGGTGGGGCGATCGCGCTTGGCCATCCAGTTGGTGCAACCGGCGCAATCATTATGACCAAGCTGATCTATGAGTTACGCCGTCGCAGTGCGCGCTATGGTATGGCGACAATGTGTATTGGCGGTGGCCAGGGAATCAGTATTATTGTCGAGGCACATCCATAAGATTCTGTAAACAAAAAAACTTTAGATCGTTTTTAGACCCATAGTATTAAGAGACACCAATCATGTATGAAGCTCCCGTTGACGATTATAAATTCGTTATTGATCACGTGATCGGTCTTGACCAATTGATTGCAACAACCGGCCATGATGATATCAGCATTGACCTTGTAGAGGCTGTGTTAAGTGAATCCGGAAAGCTAGCCACCGATATGATCGCACCGTTGAATCACAGCGGTGATAAGGCCGGGGCCAAACGCCACGATGATTCCAGTGTCACTACGCCGGTAGGATTTGTCGATGCCTATGCGGCCATGGCAGAAGGCGGTTGGACCTCTATGGAAGCCCGAGAAGAATTTGGTGGACAAAATCTGCCCATGGTTTTAACCACTGCGGTCAATGAATTCTGGCAGGCAGCAAATATGGCGTTTGCGCTCTGTCATCTTTTGACACAGGGGCAGATTTATGCCCTGCAGAAATCAGCATCTCCTGAACACCAAAAGCTGTTCATACCTCCCATGGTTGAGGGACGTTGGACCGGCACCATGAATCTAACTGAGCCGCAAGCCGGCACAGATTTGGCGAGCATCAAAACTAAGGCTGTCAAAAATGGTGACCATTACCTGATCACCGGTCAGAAAATTTATATCACTTATGGTGAGCATGATATGGCCGAAAATATTGTGCATCTGGTGTTAGCCCGTACCGAGGGCGCCCCGGCCGGCATTAAGGGTATTTCCGTGTTCATCGTCCCCAAATTCATTCCGCATGAAGATGGCAGTTTGGGTCCCGCCAATGATGTGCGTTGTTTGTCTATAGAAAAGAAACTTGGCATCAAAGCATCGCCGACAGCAGTAATGCAATATGGCGAAAGTGGTGGGGCAATTGGATACCTTGTTGGCGCTGAAAATCAGGGGCTGGATATTATGTTTGGGATGATGAATCATGCCCGGCTCGCAGTTGGCTTGCAGGGTTTGGCTGTATCTGACCGGGCTTATCAGCAAGCCCGAGGTTACGCTTTCGATCGGGTTCAAGGCACGCCTCTGGAACAGGAATCTGGCGCCCCAATTGTGAATCACCCAGATGTGCTTCGTACCCTTACCACAATGAAAGCAGAAATCGAGGCCATGCGTGCCTTGATGATGCTTGGCGCCGCCAGCATGGATTTGGCGCATGGTTGTGATGCCGATGACCCGCGGTCTACCCGTGCCAATCTTCTAATTCCAATTATCAAAGGCTGGATGACCGAGCGTTCGCTTGATATCACCTCACAAGCTGTACAAGTTCACGGTGGAATGGGGTTTATTGAGGAGACCGGCGCGGCACAACATTTTCGAGATGCACGCATCTTGCCAATTTATGAGGGCACGACAGCTATCCAAGCGAATGATCTTGTGTTTCGTAAAACTTTACGCGACCGCGGCGCGGCTGTAACAGAGCTGTTTGACGAGATCGACGCTGAAATGCAAAAGCTCGCGTCACACTCTGATGACATTGTTGTGAATAACGTAAGCCATATGTCCCGCGCTGTTGAGGCCGCCCGCAGAGCCACCGCCCATATTCTGGCAGCCGCCAATGAACCGCGCCGCCCAGCGGTTAATGGGGTAAATTACTTGATGCTGTTAGGACGTCTCTGCGGTGGTTGGATGATGACACGTGCCAGCTATAAAGCAGCGGTGCAAAAGTCTGACCCCTCTGCTGACCCATCGTTCATGCTCGCCAAGTTGGCGACCGCGCGGGTCTTCATGACACATCATCTGCCGCAAGTCCACGCGTTAGCAGACGTGATCATGACAGGCGATGAAGGAATTCTCGCAATGGATACCAAATGGCTGTAAAACTCAGCTCCAGCTGTGCGTTTTCACGCATCATGATGCTGCCGCCCATATGAACTTGGTGG
>CEVH01018926.1_pt1 | contig 11591 bp, 9 predicted proteins | sample 356521 | NCBI WGS metagenome assembly CEVH01 (sample SAMEA2623446, study PRJEB7988) | marine metagenome | isolation source: saline water (ENVO:00002010), including
TATAGTACACCTCTGCAGGTACTACTGCATTGTACAGTCTGTACGCACTTTCGTCAACCCCCTTGACAAATTTTTTTTAGATTAGTATTATAAGTATGTATTACAGGTGCAAGATGTCACATTGGCACACTTTAACGCTTAATTTGCATCCAGTACGTAGGCTTACGCACCGTAATTATCGAGTTTACTATGAATTTACTACCTGAAAAGAGAAAATCTACCAAGATTTCAGAAAAAGAAGAGCTGTTCTTACAGAATTTGTTCAGTAATGGTGGATTTGTGGTTGCAGCAGCTGAAAATGCTGGTTACACAAAAGGTTCGGCAGGGTATTTGCGAAGCAAATTATCCGATGAGATCATAAAACGGTCAAAGAACCTACTGGCTAGTGCTTCTGTAAAGGCTACAAACAAGTTAATTAGCTTAATTGACAGTCCACAGATAGAAAGAGGGGATGATCTGCGTCTAAAAGCAGCAGAATCTCTGTTAAACAGGGTAGGTTTGGGTAAAGAAGAGACACATAACCATAATGTACAGGCATTACACGGTGTTGTGTTGTTACCAGCTAAAAAAGGTATAGAAGTAAGTGGTTAATAAGCGTGGGCGACCTAAAAAAGATCCCAATGCACCAAAACAATCGTATAATGTATCGGCAATAGAACGAGCTAAACGAGCAACTCGTAAGAAACTCAGAGCCGAAAGGAAACAAGCCGAAAAAGCTGCAAAGAAAGTACAGAAACATAGACAAAATGCGAAACGTATTGAAAACACTGCAAAAAACCTTACTAACGGAACTTCAAAAGTTGTGGACTTGGGTGATGAACTCAATTCGTTACAACCTGTATCTGATCTGGTCGAAGATCAGGAAGTTATATTTAGACCTAACAATGGTCCTCAAGAAGAATTTCTATCTTCCTCTGAAGAAGATGTGTTATACGGTGGGGCTGCAGGAGGGGGTAAGTCTTTCGCTTTGCTTGTTGATCCTCTCCGTTATTGTCATAACCCTAATCATCGTGGTCTTCTCCTAAGAAGAACTCTTGATGAACTAACAGAACTGATTGACAAGTCAAGACAGTTATATACAAAAGCTTTTCCAAAAGCTCACTTTAGAGAAGCAAAGTCTACATGGGTGTTTCCGTCAGGAGCGACAATGTGGTTCACCTATCTGGACAGAGACAAAGATGTTACTCGATTTCAAGGTCAGGCTTTTAACTGGATTGGAATTGATGAGATAACGCAATACCCAACACCATATGTTTGGGATTACTTGCGTTCAAGGCTACGTACAACAGATGACGAACTTAGACCCTATATGTCAATGCGTTGTACTGGCAACCCCGGAGGAGTAGGTGGTTGGTGGATCAAGAAGATGTATATTGATCCATCTGATTTTAACAAGCCGTTTGCGGCCACAGATGTAGAATCAGGACAACAACTGGTATACCCAGAAGGGCATGAAAAAGCAAGGCAGCCGCTGTTCTACCGTAAATTTATTCCTGCACGGCTGACTGATAATCCCTATCTGATGCAAGATGGCAGATACGAAGCCATGCTCAGATCGCTCCCAGAAGTTGAACGGAAGAGACTTCTTGAAGGGGATTGGGATGTGGCAGAGGGAGCCGCCTTCCCAGAGTTTTCTAAATCAAAGCATGTAGTCGAACCATTTGAAATGCCGACTAACTGGCCCAGAATACGTGCAGCAGATTATGGATATGCAAGTCCATCTTGTGTACTATGGGGTGCAATTGATTGGGATGATAATATATGGATCTATCGTGAGTTGTATGTTAAACAGCATACAGCAGAGCAACTGGCTGATAAGATACTAGAAGTTGAACAGACAGATCCACAACCACACTACACTGTATTAGACTCATCCTGTTGGAACAAGACAGGCTTTGGTCCGTCAATAGCAGAGACAATGATGCGTTTGGGAGTTCGTTGGATACCATCTGATCGTAACAGGCTTCAGGGTAAGATGGAAGTACACAGGCGATTAGCAGATAACCCATTGACAACATTACCAAGAATCCGTATATTTAATACATGTAGTAATACTATTCGACAACTGGCAGGAATACCATTGTCTAAAACTAATTCAGAAGATGTTGACACAAAAGCCGAAGATCACGCATACGATGCTTTGCGTTATATGGTAATGTGTCGAACATCATCATATGTGGGTATACATAAAAGTTTAAACCACATAAAAGAACAAGTGTATCAACCTCAAGATAATACATTCGGATACTAAATGGCTAAACAAGCAACCCAGATTCAAAAATCCTTTGATCCTAAAAAGATTTCTTTGAGGGATCTTGTTGAGTTGTATATTAAAGAGTCTGCATTTAAAAATGATAGTGCCACAGCAAATAAAATACGACAAACATTTAATCGTGATTTTCTAGATGGTAATACAAAAAAAATTAAAAATCAATTAAAGCCTTTTTTAGATCGACCTGTTAGTGATCTTTTTGATACAGCCTTTGAAGGCACTAACCCAATGATTGAAATGTTTGATAAGGCAATTGAACTAGACGTAGATAAAAAAGCAAGTGCTAGATCACAATTTTTTATAGATCTTAATAGCATGGAGACAAACGTAAAACGTATGATGACACGTTTGTATCCAGATGAAGAATTTGTACCTCTTACCGAAACAGTTGTTAAACCAAAAGCAGGTGTGAAATATGGAAGAAGGTATTCTGTTGATACAGAAAAAATTGGTGAGTTTAAATACAAAGCGATACAAGCAGCAATAAAAGATCCTACAAAAGAAGGAGTTGCTCGTATGGCTATGTTCCTGTTAGATACAGGTTTTAGACCATCAATGGCAATCAATGCTCCTTTTACAGCTTACGTAGAACCTAAAAAAACTTTTACAGATGCAAGTAATATTTCAGGAATCTATCTTGATGCAAATGTAGAAGGTGTTAAGATGGGGAACGAAGTAAATGTACCTCTTTCTAAAGGAGCAAATGCAAATGTACAGGGAGCTATGGAATATTCTCTAAATCATTTGTCTGAAGGTAAAACAGCAAACTATCTTTTTGTTAATGCAGACGGTAGTAAGATAACTCTTAAACAATTAGGAGATTTTGTAAAAAGTATAGACGTTCCCGGAATAATGAAAGATCGTGAAGAACTTGTAGATAACAGACCTAAACCTTTAAATAATCTTACAAGAGGTGGTTCTATATTTCGTATGTTCAATGCAACAGCATATAGAAACATTGGAATTGCAGAAGGTCCTGCAGGACAAGTTAAAGGTCGTGTAACAAAAACAGATACTAGTGAAGAAAAACGATATAGATCAGCCGTAGAAGGAGCGTTTGATGCATCTGATGTACAGACCACTGCAAAATTAAATCATTATTATTGGATGCAACAAACAGATGTATTACAAAAATCAGGTATTCTTGGTGAAGGTCAAGCATTAAATCCAAATACTGATTTGTTTACGTTACTAAAAGAGGGTAAAAAAGAAATTGATCCAAAGTTTATTATTGAAGTAGATGTAAATGAAAAAGGACATTTCATACCAAAAGATCCACAATGGAATACAGCAGAATCAGTCAATATCAAACAAATATTTCCGAGTATGCTTCCAGCAGAACTTCTAACACCTCAAGACTCTGTTAATATAGAAACACCAGATGTAGCTCCTGAATATGATGGTGATCCTAATAAGCTGTCAAATAGTGGTAAGGGGTTTTTTAATCTTCTTTCTAAAAAGAAAAACTTATTGATTGGAATAGGGGCTGGTGGTGCAACAATGTCTAGTTTAGTGAGCGATGCTGCAGAGTTTGCAAAAGATGTTGTGGTTGAAACAGGAGTTGATCTTGCAGGTAAAGCAGTGGGAATGGGAGCTAGATTAACAAATCCAGCAGGGATGGTTTTAACAAACATATCCAAAACAGCAAAAGATGATGTCATGCAAACCAAAAGTGACGAAGAGATTGCGAGAGAAAGTACCTTTAGAGAAGATTTTCTCGTAACAGACGAAGAACCAAACTTTTTAACAATGAAGGAGAGAGCAAATGCCGGGCAATAATTATAATTATGATGCAGGGTATATTATGAACTCAGATAGAATATCAGTAGATAATCCTATGGGTTCTAATCAGCTAACAAGAGAAAAACTTGAATTTGATACAAGAGCAGTTCCTGATCCATTAACACAGGATGCTCCAAAAAAACAGTCAAAAACAACTGTTGATAATTCAGTATTTTCAATGGCTGAAGACCGACCAACAGGTAACTAACTAACACAATGTCTGATAATTTTTTAGAACCTTCTGATGATACACCTGTAAATGTGCAAGCTCCAGATGATACAATGCCGGGGCTTGCAGGTCATATACGTTCTAAGTTTAATGAAGCAGAAGATGGTCGTAGAGTGCATGAAGCACGATGGCTACAAGCTTACAAAAACTTTAGAGGAATATATGATTCAACAACACAATACAGAGATTCAGAACGTTCACAGGTCTTTATAAAGATTACTAAAACAAAAGTTTTAGCTGCATATGGGCAGTTAATCGATATACTTTTTAGTAACAAGAAGTTTCCTATAGTTGTAGAGCCAACTCCTGTGCCAGAAGGTGTGGCAGAGTTTGCTCACGAGAAGACACCATTAGATGATATAATAAAAGATCCTTATGGGTTTGAAGGAGATGGTAAAGAGTTATTAGCTGGTGCTATGCAAGCAACAACTCCAGAACAAGATTTCTTGGGGGGTGTGGCTAAAAAGTATCAGGGCATACCTCTTGCTGAAGGTCCGTCTAGACTTGGTGAACCACAAATAACACCTGCTAGAGATACAGCGTTAAGACTTGAAAAGATTATACATGATCAGTTAGTAGATACAAATGCAGTAACAGTTTTTAGAAATGCGATATTTGAATCATCATTATTAGGAACTGGCATTATAAAAGGACCTTTGAATTTTTATAAAAGAGTACACAAGTGGTCACAAAATCAAGAAACAGGACAGAGAGAATATGATCCATATGAAAAGAATGTTCCAAGAATAGAGACAGTTTCATGTTGGGATTTTCATCCTGATCCGTCAGCCACTTCTATCGAAGACTGTGAATATGTTATACAGAGACACAGACTAAACCAACAACAACTACGTGCATTAGTAAAACGACCTCACTTTGATTCGACAATGATCGAAAAAGCATTAGCAATGGGTCCTAATTATGTAGATAAATATTACGAAGATACTATTCGTGATGATGAAACACAACCAAGTACACATGAAACTAGATATGAAGTTCTTGAATATTGGGGTGTTTTAGATGCTAAGTTTGCTAGACAAGTTGGATTAGATGTAGCAGATGCTATGTCTGAGTTTGACCAAGTGCAAATAAACGCATGGATTGTTGGTGATTGTGTTATTAGATGTGTGCTTAATCCATTTAAACCTGCACGTATACCATATCAAATATTCCCATACGAAGTGAATCCATATCAACTATGGGGTATAGGTATTGCTGAGAACATGGAAGATGCACAGTTATTGATGAATGGTCATGTTAGAATGGCTATTGATAACTTAGCATTAGCAGGTAATCTCGTATTTGATGTAGACGAAGCAAGTCTAGTTCCCGGACAAAACATGGACATCTTTCCGGGCAAGATATTTAGAAGACAATCTGGTGTAACAGGAACAGCTATCAACGGCTTAAAGTTTCCTAATACAGCAGGTGAAAACTTACAGATGTATCAGATAAGTCGTCAACTTGCAGATGAAGAAACTGGACTACCATCAATTATGCATGGACAAACAGGTGTGTCAGGAACTGGCAGAACAGCATCTGGATTATCTATGTTATTAGGTGGAGCATCAACATCATTAAAAACAGTTGTCAAGAACATAGATGACTATTTATTAAAACCTATTGGAGAAGCGTACTTTCAGTGGAATATGCAGTTTAATGTAGATGCCCCTGATGCAGTTGGTGATCTTGAAATAAAACCAAGAGGTACATCGGCTGTTATGCAGAAAGAAGTACGAAGTCAAAGACTTACTGCATTGTTACAAACAGTTTCAAATCCAATGTTAGCACCATTTATTAAGTTACCAAATCTTATGAGAGAGTTAGCTATATCTCAAGACATCGATCCTGATAGTCTTGTAAATGATTTAAATGATGCACAAATCTATGCAAAATTACTACAGGGATTACAAAATGCTCAACAACAAACAAGCCCAGATGGTCAGCCCACTAGTCAACAACAATCAAGCGTGGCAGGGTCTGGAGGAGTATCTCAACAGCCTGAAGAACTTGACCGTTCAGGGGTTGGTAACGGCACAATCGGAACAGGAAATGTTCCGTCTGCAGGGGAAGCTGGTTTTACTGGAAACACTGATAGCGTTGAAACATAATTTTAACCAAGTTATGAAAGAAAAGAAAAATGGCAACACCACCACGAACTGATTATTACTTCGGAACACCCATCCGACCTACTGCACCTGCACCTGCACCTGCTCAATCGTTTGCTTCTACTGGTATAAATGTAAATTTAGCACCTAGATCTTCAGGAGGTAAAAACTTTGGACAGATAGCAAGAGATAATCCTACATCGATATTAAGTTCTGGTGGTAAAGAAGCTTTAGAAATATTTGATGTTGATATGAACAAGGACTATACTTGGGATAATGTTTCTGGTGTAAAAAAAGATAAGGTTGGTATGTTCAAAGATTTACCAACAGCTGCTCAAAACTTAGGTTCTGCAGGATTATTATTTTCAGATACTGCAATGGGTGGTCTTGGTATAGCAAGTCTTATTGCTAGTGCAAAAGACGGTATAAAAAATCCCATAACTGGTGAATCAACAGCACAGATAATACCTTTTCTTGACAACTTAGCATTAAAAGAAAAATATGATGCCATGCAAAACATACAAACATATGTTAATCAAACTAGAGATGTTGATGGAATAACACCGTTAGGATATGACGTATTTAAAATAGGTCCGCATACATTTGTTAGAGGCCCCGGAGAATTTAGATTTACAGGAAATGTAGGAGCATTAGGCATAGACCATATGGACTTACATAAAATTATAGCTGTTAAAGAAGAAAAAGACCCAAGCACTTACGATTATAAAACAAAAACAGGTGATAAGATACTTACTTATGGTAATGGCATAGCAGGTGGTTACAGACTTGATGGCTATCACGTAGACAATATGGGAAGACTTGCATCAGCGGCAACAGGACAAAGTGATGAGTTTGTTGAGGTTGCTAATAAATATTTTAATGGAGATGTGGGGATTGCACGAGAGTGGTTAGCTTCAACAGCACAGTTTAGAGACAAAGGAAACTTTTTTACCCTCAACCCACAGAATCAATACAGTCAAGAAATAAAAGATCAAATGATGGCTAACTTTGTATCCTTTCAAGCAAAAGCAGGTCTTAACTTAGATGACAGTTTTTCTAATCTTACATCAGGAACAGCACAGGATTCTATTGGAACTGACATGTATAACACTGCAAATGATGATGTAAATCAAAATGACTTTACTGGAACTGACTTTACTAGCATGAGAATGTATGGTCCAAATCCAACAGAAACAGGATCACAAACAGGCACAGGTGATCCAGAACCAACATCTAGAATATCAGACGGTATTATTGATTTTACTGATGCTCCTACTTATAAAAGGTTTACAACTTCTCCTAAAATTGGTGTTAATCAGGTTGGTTTTAATAATGCAGGGGTAACTAGAGCATCCTTCAACCCCTCTAATATGATTGATATTACAGATGATTTAATAACAACTAAAACAGTTTTAGATGTAGCAGGGGATTTAGACTTTAACCATAAACAGTTTATATTAAATAAAACAAATAGAGTGGGAACAAGTATAGGATCAGCATTAAGAAGTTCTTATGTAAGCGATAGTCAGAAAGATCAAATTATTAAACAACAAGGTGCTGCTGCACAAAATTTTGATCGTGATGAAGACTTAGGCACAGAAAATAGAGGTACACCAATAAATTCTAATTTTAACAGACAAGAAGTAGAGCAAGATGAATTTGCAGGATTTGGAACAAACGAATTTCAAGAAGGTGGTTTTGTAGATCCAACAGTGGATGTGTTTAACAATCCAGATCGATATGGTTTACAAGAGGGTGGGCAACCACAATTAGTAGGTGGTGTCATGCCACAGAATATACCAGAGTCTGAAACAGTTGCAGATAATGTACCTGCAAAATTAAAACCTAATTCATTTGTTGTAAATGGAGCAGCCACTGAAGAAATTATATTAAACCCTGAATCAATAAATGTTGCAGGAGTTCAAGATATAAGAAAGATGATTTTAGATGCATATTCTTTTTCAAGAGAAAAGGGTATGCAAACAGGACAAGTAGATAGAGGTTTATATGAAAAATCTGTAGATGTTGCTTTGTCAAAAGGTGAATTAGTTATACCACCAGATCTTGTAAATATCATAGGAAAAGATAGGCTTACAAAAATAAATAATAGAGGTAAACGAGAAGTTAGACGAAGGGCAAAAGCTGCACAATGAGTGGATTCTTTAGCACAATGAGGGAAAACTTTTTTAGAAGGGGAGCAGAACCTGATCTGGGAATAAGAAGTGGAAAAGTATTTACAGAAGGTTTTGTTCCAAAAGATCCCTCACAAGATTTAGATATATTAATTGATACTGAAGAAAAAAAAGAACTTATGTCTAAAAGGCCGCAGGGTAAAGTTGAACCAGACTTTGCTGGGTTGGGAGAAGGATTTGGAACAAAGACACGTGAGCTATACCAAGCTATAAACCGTGCTGAATGGGGTGGGCAATATGATACAGAACGTGCAAAGTCTGGTCAATATTTTTTTAGAACATTTGAAGATCCAACGCAAAAAGGTTCAAGTGCATACGGCCCATTACAAATTACAGGTGGGTTATTAGCAAGTAACTTTGGTGATTTAAATCATATCAATACTATGATTGAACAAAGTGAACGAAAGTATGATAGACCACAACCTGCAAAAAAATTTAAAGGAGAATATACTGAAGGTGCAAAAGGAACATTACGAGCTAGATTATCAGACAGAGAAAAAGATTTTGTCGATGCACTACTCAGTCAAGCTAATTTGTTTTTAATATTTGGAAAACAATCTAAATCAAAGAATAAAGCAATAAAAAGAGATTATGATCCAAAATTTGATTATGGTGGAGAGGGCAACATAAAAGAAACATTTCCAGACTACAAACAACTATATGATAGAATAGGGTACATGTTAATTGATTCAATCTCTAATTCATCAAAAGATACAAGAGATTTTATTAAACAATGGTCAGTAGGAAATAAACCTAATAAAAAACCATCAAAAAGATATATAAAAGACTTCTTTGGAGAAGGATTGTCAGTAAAGGCACTGACAGGATCTGAACCACCAGAAGGTTTTTTACCAGTTTCATCACCTGACAGTGATGTAAAATTCAGTAAGCAACCCTAATAACAGGCACTTACGCAACCGTAGCAGCCACCCATAAGCCATGTGGCACTGCAATAAGGAGAATATAATGGCAAAACAAAAAGGGCATCGAGCCAATAAACCAAATGATAACAAAGGCACTATTAACGATGATAAACTTTACAAAGGGGAATATCGTGAAGAAGTGTACAAAGAAGAAGAGGAAGAGGTAGAAACAAAACAACAGGAAGAACAAGTTGACCCTGCTAAAAAAGAAGAAGCAGCTACTCAACCAATCGGAGAAAGTTTTGTTGAAAACAAGCAAGACCACGACTACAAAAAACGTTATGATGATTTAAAACGTCACTATGATGCAAAAGTAGCTGAGTGGAAAGAAAAAGAAAATAGTAACAATTCTTTTAAGGAAGTACCAAAAGATATTCGTATCCCTCAAACAAGAGAAGAATATGAAGACTTGAAAAGCACTAACCCAGAACTGTATAATACTATTGAGTCTTTATCTAACGCTAAAGTCGAAGAGAAACTTAAAAATATAAATAAGGAACTTGATGACTATAAAGGTCGTGCTACACAGTTACAACGAGAAAAAGCATATGAAGAGCTTTTGAGGTTGCAACCTAAGTTTGACAAACTAAAAACAAATGAAAAGTTTTTAGATTGGCTATCAAAACAACCTTCATCTATATCAGATGGCATTTATAAGAATAGCACAGATGCTCAGTGGGCTTCCAGAGTCGTAGATTTATATATGGCAGATACTGGTAAGCCAAAACGAGAAATTGCAAAAGATGATGATGCTGCCGCATCCGTTCAAGCTCCTCAAGCAAGAGAAGTTACAACAGATGGTAAAAATAAAAAAGTATGGAAAGCATCTGAAATCGAAAGAATGAAACCTTGGGATTTTGAAAAGTTTGAAAAAGATATTGATCAAGCAAGAGTCGAAGGTAGAATTGATTTCTCATCCTAAATTTTAACAACTTTTAAGGAGAAAGCTCATGGCTTTTAATAGTGCGTCAGGTCATAATAACCTGCCTAGTGGTAATTTTACACCACAAATATTTAGCCAAAAAGTTTTAAAATTTTTCCGTAGAGCTTCGGTTGTAGAAGATATAACTAATACAGACTACTACGGTGAAATTGAAAACTTTGGCGACACCGTGAAGATTATCAAAGAACCAACACTTACGATTTCATCGTATGCAAGAGGTGCTGTGATTAATCCACAAGATTTGGCTGACGACCAAATCACAATGGTAGTTGATCAAGCAAATGCATTTGCATTTAAGATTGATGACATTGAAGAACGTCATTCACACGTAAACTTTGAAGCGTTAGCGACTTCATCAGGTGCGTTCTCATTAAAGAGAGCTTACGATGCTAGTGTTCTGCAAGTAATGGCAGACGGTGCTGGTATCACTGGTACTAACATTGGTACAGCAGCTTCTCCAGTTGACATTACAGGGTCTGGTAACGAAGACGTTGCTGTAAACTTGTTAATGACAATGGCAAGAGAACTAGATGATAATTCTGTTCCTGAAGAAAACCGTTGGTTCGTAGCACCTCCGATTTTCTATGAAAATGCTTTTAAAGCAGGTGCAAAGTTTGCTGAAGTGCAAGTAACTGGTGACGCTACTACACCTTTACGTAATGGTCTTGTTATGCAGGGCAACATTGCTGGGTTTAATTGTTACAAGTCTACAGCACTTAACAACTCTGGAACTGATGTCGTGACAATCAGTGGACAAGATACAACAAATGACTTTGTTGTTATGGCTGGTCACATGTCATCAACTGCTACAGCTTCGCATATTGCAAAGACAGAAGTTGTACGCTCAACTGAAACCTTTAGTGACATTGTACGTGGTCTTCACGTCTTCGGAAGAAAAGTCCTTAGACCAGAAGCACTTGCAGTTGGTGTCGTTAAAACAGACTAGTAGGGAGGATTAACTTATGGCTACTTATACCGTTACAGGTGCTGTTGCTGGTGTACCATTGGGCATCAAGCCACAGATTATCGAAGTCGTGTTAGACTTCTCTTCAACATCTTTGACTACTTCTGATTCAGTAGAAGTATTTGAAATGAAAGCTAATACATTAGTTCTTATGGCTGGTGTAGAAGTGTTAACAGCA
>CEVH01066999.1_pt1 | contig 11570 bp, 9 predicted proteins | sample 356521 | NCBI WGS metagenome assembly CEVH01 (sample SAMEA2623446, study PRJEB7988) | marine metagenome | isolation source: saline water (ENVO:00002010), including
GGGAAGGTGTTGTTGCTATAGCGTGGATTGGTGAGTTATTTATCCGATTAATCCGCATGGTAGTTGTGCCGCTAGTTTTTGTGACCCTCGTTTCCGGAATAATCTCCATGGGCGATCCAAGTAAACTTGGCTCACTGGGGGTGAGAACACTTGCGCTCTATTTAGTCACTACGTTAATCGCGATCAGTATTGGTCTCTGTCTTGCGGCAATAATGCAACCAGGTACGGGGGTTGATCTCTCTGCTGTCGCGCCTACGTCGGTTCAAGAAGCTATCCCCTTGAGCGAGCGTTTAATGAGTATCGTCCCGGAAAATCCGATAGCCGCGATGGCGGAGGGTAATATTCTGGCGATCATCTTTTTTGCTTTGTTGTTGGGAATAAGTCTGTTAACGATCGGCGATTTAGGTCAACCGGTTGCTGATTTTATGAATGCTGGAGCAGAGGCGATGCTTCGAATTACCCATTGGATAATGGAGGCGGCGCCCTTTGGTGCATTTGCACTGATCGCTCAGCTATCAGGCACAGCAGGAGTAGGGGCGCTTTTAGATGTTCTGTCACTAGCCTTGGCTGTTGCCGTTGGCTTCCTTGCTCATATGATGTTTATGCACGGACTCATCATCATGAAATTGATGCTTGGGTTGTCGCCAATAAAATTTTTCTTGGGAGCCCGGGATGCCATGCTTATGGCTTTTTCTACCTCTTCAAGCTCAGCGACCCTACCTATTTCAATGTCCTGTGCCGAGGAAAATTTAGGGATTAAGCCGGTTGTTTCCTCTACGGTTTTGCCTCTTGGAGCAACAATCAATATGGATGGCACGGCCTTATATGTTGGTATAGTCACAGTCTTTGGCGCGCAAGCCTTTAATATTGATCTGTCATTGGCAGACTATTTTCTGGTGGCAGGCTCGACCACCATTGTATCTATTGGTACTGCTGCAGTACCAGGTGCATCACTTTTTTTGATGGCAGCTGTTATGGACTCAATCGGAATGACCCCTGAGCAGAATGCAGCTGTTGTAGGTTTTATCCTTGCGTTTGACCGTCCGCTTGATATGTTGCGAACCGTAATGAATGTCGGGGGTGATTTATCTGTATCCACAGCGGTAGCTAATTGGGAAGACGAGTTTGATAGGGAAGCTTTTGACTTGCCTCGTAATTAAAACGAGTACTCGAGTGTAAATCCTAAACGAAGATCTTCATCAAAAAATATTAAAGGCGACTGGGTGTTTGCTGATATGCTTATGATCGAGGCGCCTATCGCCCAATTGTCGGATATGGTGTAGTTGGCGGAGAGAAATGCGAGGAGGGAATTTCCGTCAATGTTTCCTTGCAATGTTGATGAGACTGTAAGATCAGAATTGAGCAAGTTGTTAGTGTAGCGGACTAGCCAGCTTCCATAGACTCCCTCGTAGATTAATTGTTGTCCTGGAAGAAGACCTTCCCGTTCATCGAGAAGTTTTTGAGCTTGAACGCCAAGGCTCACACTTTGTTGGTTGTCTATTGCCCATTCGAATCCAAAGGATGTGCCTAATCTATCCTTCTTTAAATTTAAGGGCGAGGCCAAGGCTGATGTTCCAGGGAAATTGAAACTGTCAGCTAAAACATCATGGCTAAATGCTAGATCGAAGTTAAGCAGTAGTCGCCCAATTGCCCGATTTGCGCTGAAACCCAAAAGTATATAGTCGTTCTTTTTGCCGACAGCATCGCCAAAACCTGATATTGGATCCTCGAATCTCATTTGGTTGTCATAAAGATAGGCTGCCATGAAGCTTATATCACTCAAGTCGAAGGATTTTTTCCATTGCGTCCCTACTTCGACGAGGACTTCTCCATCACGCTGGTAATCCGTTAAATTGTATGTTGGCTCGAAGAAAAAAGGACTACCTCGTACCCCTGCCGGGTTAAATTCAGGGTACAGATTAATGAAACTTGACCAATTACTCTCTTCGCCAAAATAATCCCAAACGACCATCCATTGATTCAATCTTGCATCTTCGATGTCAATAATTGTGAAATCTCGAAATTCAAAATGATTTATAACGTCAAGTACAGAGTTGCCAACGGTTTCTCCCCAAACTACTGTTTGACGGCCGAATTTAATGCTGTGCTGCTCAAAACTCCGCTGAATAAAGAATTCGTTGATGCGCGATTCAGCGTCAAAGTTGTTGCCATTAGCTTTGTATTCATAGTCATCTTTCCAGAAGGCTCTCGTCTGCCCGCTTGCTTGAAACAACCATCCGGGAGCAAAACTATTTTGAAAGCGGAAGTTGATACCTAAACGATTGTTTTCAAGTTCTGCATTTTTCGGGAAGGAAAACCCAGGAATTGGCTCAATGGAGTGGCTGTTAACTTGACCGTAAAATTGTTGGCGGATTCGAACGGTCAGACCGTCCAGCCAAGAATCGCTCTCGTGTGTGGGGGGTTCGTCAAAAACATTACCGAACAGATCGTCGTCGAATATGATTTCCTCACTAAGTATATCTTCCTCGTCAGAAGCAAGGTTTACATCCTGTTGAGAGTAGCTGGCAGGTGCAACAAAAACCAAGATAAAACAGACGTTCTTGTTGAGAAGCGACATGATCAGAAAAACTCGTTATTGATTTAATTGAGCTCTCAAGCTCTCTAACTCAGTTTCCCTATAGGCCGCATCAGTCAGAGTCCTCTGTGTCAGAAATTCATCATCGATTGAGAGGTCAGTATAAATCTCTACAAAGGCCATGTTAGATAATCTATTCGTGACCAGGTTCATCATGGTTAATGACCGTGACATCCATACGTCATTGACAAGTTCAACTCGTGAGGCCATTAATCGCTTAATTTCTTTATCGTATCTGTCGTACATCTCCGAGCGTAAGGTAACGAGCCGCTCTTTATCGACATAATGAACTTGCCTTGAATAGCGAGTTTTTCTCGCCCTTTCTTCGTTCGGAATCATTTCTAATTTCCACACCTCTCGACCTGAAGTAGTGGTTTCTTCAAGGATATTAAAGGAATATTCTTCTAATTTACCTGTATCAGTATCTTCAGTAGTAAATTCCGAGCCAAAAAGTGATGCCGGTTCTGTTTCCTCATCTGTGTCTCCGGCTGCGATTCGCTTCACCCGTCCAAGAGTTGACAGATAGAGCCACGTCTCGTTGTCACGCCCTGCTTCATCATAAGCATAACTCAGCATTCCGATGCCTCTTTCGGCTGCTGGCTCGAGTGTTATGGTGACGCTCTTGGTGTCTTTCAGTTCTGCACCGTAATTTTTGGAAACAGACTCAAGGGATTTCACTCGGGGTCTCTCTGCACAGGTTATTCTCCCGTCAGTGACACCGAATTTGCAGCTTGAAAGCTGCATACGATTGAACGAAGAGTCATTCGTCCGTCTCTGGGCATCTTCGACAAGTTGCATAATTTCCAGGCCTGAAATTTCTTGGGCGCCAGAGTATAAGGTGCCGATTCCCAGGAATAGAGCCGTCAGATAGGTTAGACCTTGTTTAATTATCATGTTGTTGCCTCTTGGAAGTTAGTCTGAGTATCGACATCTTTCACTCCAAACTTTGGTTTGAAAATTATTATCATTGCTGGGATCAGGAAAAGATCGCAAAGTAGAGCTACAAATATTGCCATCGATCCAAAGAAACCTACTTTTGCCATGCCCAGATAATCTGAAAAGCTGAGAACGGCAAACCCTAACCCTATGACCATAGTTGTGAACATCACCGCCTGACCAACTTCTTTAATGGCGCTATCGAGCGCTATGCCGATACTTCCGGTTTTACTCAGCTCTATTCTGTAGTGAGTCATGAAATGAATCGTATCGTCCACGGCGATGCCTAGAATAATTGGTGCGATAAGCAACGTATCCGTGTCCAGAGGAATACCGAATAATCCCATGAGACCAAATGCTAGAAACGCTGGTATTGCGTTCGGAACCATACCCATCGCACCACCTTTAATGGATCCTAACGAGATCATCATAATCAAACTAACGATTAGGAGTGCTAACGCAAAGCTATTGAACTGGGAGTTAGCTACTTCATCGGCCATGACCATCAGGGTAGCCATTGAGCCAGTCAGATTTACATCTAAACCTGGAAATTCGGGTTCAACATCCTTGAATGTGTCATCGACGTCATTGGCGATTTCCTCGAAGAGCGCTTTGTATTCATAGGAACCCATATTCCTTGCGGTGACCGAAATGTGCGACCTACTGTAGTCATCTGACACGATATTTCGTCGGTCATCCGGGTTGGCACTATTGAACATGAAAAGTAGTTGAGATATTGCTTGATCAGATTCAGGTATACGATAGAAGGCTGGATCGTCGCCGTTCATGGCTTGATTAGTATCCTTGACAATATTGGCTAGTGAATTGGTTCTGCCAATTATTTCCGGGTATCTTTCCTCAATTCGACTTTGAAGTTGATCGACCGCTGACAACAGTTGCACGTTTAACATCCCGTCGGTTTTCTTGGTGTCAATCATGATTTCCATATTTTGGGCGCCAGACATGTTTTCATCGACGACTTCCACAGCAATCGTCAGTGGGTGATCAGATCTGAACATTTCTGCAATATTTGTGTCGATTAAGATTTTTGTGGCGCCATAGGCGCAAATTGCGAAGCCAACCCCGAATATCAAAATAATCAAGTGTGGTGAGGACTCCACTATTGCTGGTACCTTGGATAATATTGCTCGCTGATAGTTTACAATCCAGTACGTTAAGCCAATCACAAAATTGATGAAGGTGCCGACTAAAAACCCAAGCGATAAGAAAACAATGGCGGCAACGACTGCTGCTATTAACAATTGCGTTTTATTTTCTAAAGAATGCCACCTGAAACCTAATCTGTCAGCCAGGCTGGGCTTTTCTTTATTGTCTATTGATGATGGATGCCAGAGATCAAGTAGAATTGGGAGTAAAAAAATAGTGAAAAGAAACGCCAGTACGACTCCCATGGCCGACATGATGGCAAAAACTTTGATTGGTTCCAGGCTTGATGTTGCTAGAACAGACACGCCAGCAGCGGTCGTCAATGTTGTTAGTAAAATAGCCAGACTGACTTTCTCATAGGCTCGGGATAGAGCCTCATAGTGATCGATCCCGTCTCGTCTAAATGTAAAGTAGGCACTCATGACATGGACGCAGTCAGCTATCCCAACGGCAAATATCAGTAGGACGGTCAGTGCGATCATTGTGGAGATTGTAACTCCTAGCCAAACGGTTATTCCCCAGCACCATGCAACACTCAATGCAATGGTGACCATGGGCCACACTAGTGCGCTCCCTGATCGAAACAATATCCACAACAATAATGAGAATATTAGAACCATCAGAGTGCCTAAAATCGCCATCTGATTTAGCACGCCTTGCATTTGACCCATCATCGACGGTGTGCCAACTGGGTAAAAGTCAAATTGTGATTCATAGCTCTCGTAGACTTCAGTTAGAGCAGTATCAAAGTCAAAGTACGCAAGCTGATCAGTATCTTGGAACTCAACTTCCTGGACTTCTGCCGTTTCGTCGAAGGATAAATCAAAGCTGGCAAAACCATCGTCAAGTTCGATGCCAGCAACGTCAACAGCTGACTCATAGCCTTCAACGGGAATCGTGCCATAGTCAGTTTGGACTAAAATAGCGCCGTATAAGCCATCGGGTGAATAAAAAGCGCCTATGAAATCTTTCTGGTCTAATGCATTTCGCTTAAGCGCTTGGAGTTCACTGTCTGTCTCTGGGAGTTGACGAGGTATTAACCTGTCTGACCTTAAGGTATCTCCAATGCTCTCTTGTACTCGAATATTCCCAAGAGATTGGACCCTTCTAATGTGCGATAACTCATCCCATGGGACATCCCCATAATCGCTTCTGTCCAGGTCTTCCCAGTCGACCAAATCTTGTGTCAGATTTTGGATTGCTGTGAGCGACTCGCGCGAGAAAACATCTCCGTCCTTGGCAGCGTAAATAATGAATACAGAGTCATCTCCACCAAACTGTCTTCTGAATTCATCGAGAGCTATTTGAGCAGGATTCTCATCTTCCAAAAAGCTATCGCTAGACATGTCGAAGACGGTAAGACTAAAAATGCCATAAAAAAGAAATGCTGAGATGACTAGTAACACAGCTAATACCTGTCTTTTATAGTGGAGAATAAAATTGGGCGTTCTGCTGAATAATTTTGTTAGTGCTAGAAGTATTTTTTCCATTACTGTTCTCTTTGATTAGATCTGCTTTAGATTCCGCGTGCCGTGATCAAGAAGCGACACGAGCGTATTTACAAAATCTTTTACTTGTACCTCGGACATTTCGAAAATTATTTCAGGTAAGTGTCCGATAGCGGAAGTTAGGAGACTGATCGTAACTGCGAGTGATTTTTGATCCTCTAAACGTAACTCTTTATTTGCTGAGCTGATTATGTTTTTAACTATTAGGTCAGTACCAGCAGCAGAAAGATTCTTAATATTTGCTGCGCCCATTTCATTGATCAGAGCAGCATAGTCTTTAGGTCTTGTGAGGAGAGCTTTGCTGATTGGGGCAGAAGTTGCAAACGTAAGAGTACATTCCAAGTATGCCTTTAATCGATTTTTTTTAGGCATTTCCGAGATCTGATCAAATTGCTCATAAAGGACTCGCTGCTCTTCGAGTTGGCAGCTAAGGAACAGCTCCTGCTTACTTTTATAGTGCAGGTACAAAGACCCCTTTCCGATCCCTGCGTGATCAGCTATATCAGAAATGCTGGTTTTGCGATAACCAAACTGGACGAATTGCTTAGTGGCAACTTCTAATATTCTGTGTTGGATCTTGAAATTGGGGTCATCGCGGTTTGGTAACAATTTTCCGCGCCCCGGCAGTCCAGCTTCTTGGTTAAGGAGTTCTAATGCTTTGACCATTTGACTAGTTTATCACTTTTGGTCATACGGTCAATCTGCCTTACCGTGACTTGAAGTGAAACAATAGGGATAGCGCATTAGCATTTCAGGGACATAGATAGACTCCGAAGGTCTGCCGACCATTCGTGATTTGGGATTCTGGGACGATAGTATTTCCGCCGGCGTCAGCGGCCTCGTTGCGAGCAATCTGAGCTAACTCCTCTTGCAGTCTCTCTGCTCCTCGTTCTATGCCAACTACACGGCCTAATGTTTGCGCCTGAACTCTGCCTATTCGATCACAGTTTGTCGGGACATCAGCAGCAACAAGTCTTACTGTTTGCCCCTCGCTAGTAACCTGCACCCAACTACTGCACGATGATATGAAAGTTATGGTTAATAAAGAGAAAAACATCCTAGCCATGGTTTGCTCCAGATTATCGGTGGAAAAAAAATAAAATCAGCAGGTACCATCGCTTTATTCTGATGATCGTAGCCTAAACTTGATTTTACGTTATGCTAACATGTGTGTCTTAACAATAACGCTATGAACGTGTGTTGACCAATACAAGATTTTCTTCAATTGCTTAAATGGGCTCGGATAGATTTTAAATATGAGGAAAGCTAATCAATTTATTGGTAGTTTTATGAAACAGGAAGCATTCTCTAAAGGAGGAATATATGACGACTAATAATTTGTCCGGTAAAAATATAGTGATCATCGGTGGTACGGCCGGTATTGGTTTAGCCACTGCTGTTGCAGCTAGTGAGCTTGGTGCCAATGTGTGGGCCGCAGGACGAACCCAAGCACATATAGACAAAGCAAAAGAATTGAGTGCGGGTAGTTTCGAGGTGCGACAGGCTGACACCCATAATGCCGATGATTTGCACGCTATCTTTAAGGAAGCCGGCACCATAGATCATTTAGTTTCTGCGGCGATTGGCGGTGAGAGGACACTAAAACCATTTGTCGAACAAACCGAAGATGAATTTAAAGCTGCTTACGGCAAATTATGGGGTTATGCCAAGGTTGTTAGGGAAGGCGTTTCCTATGTCAAGGAAAATGGATCGATAACATTGGTGAGTGGTTCGCCAGCACGTAAAATTACTCCAAATACGTCTGCGCTGAGCTGTGTGGGTGGTTCTGTTGAAAATATGGTGCGCTGCTTGGCAGTGGAGCTTGCTCCGATCCGAGTGAACGTTGTGTCTCCGGGAACGATTGATACAGCAATGTTTGACCATCTGGGGGACGAGAAAGAAGAACGTCTCCGGGCGATGACCTCCGGTCACCTCATCAAACGGGGCGGCACAGCGGGAGAGGTCGCGGAAGGCCTGATATTTGCGATGAATAATAATTTTGTGACTGGGACAACGGTTGATGTGGATGGGGGCAGAATTTTAAGTTAGTGATTCTGGTTTTAACGAAAATAGCTAGGAATAGAAGTGAGTATTATGCGAGTCGAAAAAATTAAAGATGAAGTCCAAGCAAACGATCCTGGCATGGGTCTTGTTGATGCGATATACGAGCGTCGCTCCGTGAGAGGTTTTTTAAATAAAGAGGTTCCTCAGGGAGTCTTGAACCGAATATTTGAGATTGCCCAAAAAGCACCATCAAATTGTAATGTGCAGCCTTGGAAGGTATACGTGGCATCCGGAGAATTGAAAGATAAGCTTAAGCGAAAGATGGTTGCGAACGTAACGTCCGGCGTTGAGGCCAATCCAGACTATCCTTACAGAAGTACTTTTGAAAATGAATACAGGAAAAGACAGGTCGATTGTGCGGTGGCGTTATACTCGTCAATGGATATCGGTCGCGATGATAAGGAAGGACGAATGCGGGCGTCGCTTAGAAATTTCGAATTTTTTGATGCCCCGTATATAGCGTTCATAGGAATGAATCCAGCCTTCGGAACTACGGTAGCCATAGATGTAGGTATGTGGGCTCAGACTCTAATGTTGACGATGGTAAGTTTTGGTTTGCATAGTTGTCCTATGGGCACCATGAGGAACTACCCTGAACTGGTAAGAGAAGCCTTTCAGATAAAAGACGATACACGAATATTGTTCGGTATTAGTTTTGGGTATGAAGATGTTAATGTTGCCGCAAACAAGACGCGTACTACCCGAGAGGAGATAAGCGCGAACGTTGAGTTCAGATCAGTTTAATAGAATTTGGTTTTAAAACTTTTTGGAGTCTTATATGAAACTTTTAAGTTTATACGCATCGATTGCCGTTTTTGGTCTCTTTAGTAGCTTTTCTGGGGCGCAGGAATTAGAGAGATTTGTTCGTTATTCGCAAGGTGACGGTGAGATTCATTGGGGTATGGTTCATGGTGACGAGGTTTATCAATTAGCAGGGGCACCTTATGAGACGATGGAGCATACTGGCACGAAATTTATGCGTGATGAATTAAGAATGGAGGCGCCAGTAGATCCTAAATTAGTTTTCATGACAGCCTTAAACTTTCGTAGCCACATCACTGGAGAGCCTGCAGAGTATCCAGGCTTGTTTATTGTTCCGGCAAGTTCAATTGTTGGTCCAGAGGACGCCATAGTTAGACCGGCGGAATCTGAAAATTTACATTATGAAGCTGAGATGGCTGTGGTGATTGGGAAGCGTGCGGAAAACGTAACAGTTGATGAAGCTCATGAATATATCTTCGGCGTTACTGCTGGCAATGATGTGAGTGAGCGAGCCTGGCAAAGTGGTGATATTCAATGGGTTCGAGCAAAAGGGTCAAAAGGTTTCAATGCGGTCGGGCCAGAGTTAGTTCGAGGAGCGGACTATAATAACTTACAGATTACTGGTCGGCATAATGGGGAGGTTGTTCAGGGTCAGAACAGCTCCGATATGATTTTTGGAATGGAAGAGATGGTTAGCTATATCTCTCAATATTTTGTTTTAGAGCCGGGTGATATGATTTGGTCTGGCACAATGGGTAGCACACGTGCGATGGTTCCCGGTGATACCTATGAAGTAGAAATTGAAAACGTTGGGGTCTTGCGCAATGAGGTCGTTCAAGGAAGGTAGTCAGAAGCCATTAATTTGGAGATTGGTCAAAACGCAACGGAGTATTAATTCATTTTCACTTTTTACTAAGAGTTGATACTTGTGAAGTCTAGTGTTCTTTGAGAATAACTTAACATAATTGAGAAAAGGTAAAAACATGCGTCGACTTATTGGAATTAAATACATCATAACTTTTTGTTGGCTCCTTACTTCGGTAAGTGCTCTAGGGCAAAGTAGATCATACGTAAACCCGAGTTCTAGCGAAGGTAATGGCGCGCCTTTTAGTGGGGCTGTCATGGAGGGCAACACACTTTACTTATCTGGCATGCTCGGGCTTATTGATGGCGAGGTTCCCGGGACACCAGAAGAAGAAACACGTCTTATAATGGAACAATTCAAAGCTACTCTTGCTGAGGCTGGCATGACTCTGGATGACCTTGTCAGCGTCACCATTTACTGTTCCGATGTGTCTCATTACGCCGCATTCAACAGTGTGTATAGAACGTATTTTAATGGTAATTTCCCGGCTCGAGCATTTATAGGTGCGGGTAATTTGTTATTTGACGCGCGTTTTGAGATGCAAGGCATCGCTGTGAAGTCATCTATGTAGATGTAATTAACCAGAGATGCCGTTGGACTGGGTGACAGGTTAGTTATTAATCTGAGATGTTTACCGCCTTTCTAGCCTTCAAATCTGTAGACTCATTTCTTCGCAGTTAAAAACTGGTAACAAAAATTATTCGAGGGACATTGTGCAGGGGAAATCTTATAAAGTCTGGTTCCCATTGCTTGTTTTTTTTAACTTGCTTGCAGCCGGCTCTGTTTTGCGAGCGCAAGAGCTGATGACTCAGCAAGTCCGACCGTCAACAAGTGCATTTGCTTTGGACACGCTTCCAGTAATTGATGGTGAAGTTCTAAATGATCCCGGTTGGGATAGTGTTACACCAACTGGTGGGTTTTCTCAGGTTCGGCCAAATGCCGGGCAGCCTTCCTCACAAATGACAGAGGTTTTCATTGGCTATTCTCAGGAAGCGCTTTATATCGGAGTAGTCGCGTATGATGATAACCCGGAAGGCATTGTATTTGCGGATAGTCGCAGGGATTCTCCATTAGTTGATACGGATAGTTTTCAGGTAATTATTGACGGCTTACTTGACCGACAGAATGGGTTTATCTTTGGGACCACACCCACGGGCCTAGAATACGACGCTCAGATTGTTAATGAAGCCACTGGCCCCACTTTTCGTGGTTCTAACGGTGCTGTGAATGTGAGCTGGGACACTACCTGGGAAGTCGCCGCTGAAATTTCTGATATCGGATGGACTGCGGAGATGGAAATCCCATTTTCTGCTCTGCGCTACGGAAGTGAGGATGTTCAGACATGGGGAATTAACTTTCAACGGAATATTCGCCGCAATAACGAGGAGGCCTACTGGGCTCCATTGGAAAGACAGTTTAACTTATACCGTGTGTCTGAAGCTGGTTTTCTGGAAGACATTCGACCGCCAAAACAGCGTAATCTTCAACTGACCCCTTATGCGTTGAGTTCAACTTCGAGGGGCGGGTTGATAACGCAGGGCACCGAAAGTAACGAAGAATATGGCTTGGATTTGAAATACTTGGTTACACCGTCTCTTACCCTGGATGTCACCTACAATACCGACTTCGCTCAAGTCGAAGCCGATGACTTACAAGTAAACTTGGATAGATT
>CEVH01022460.1_pt1 | contig 11553 bp, 9 predicted proteins | sample 356521 | NCBI WGS metagenome assembly CEVH01 (sample SAMEA2623446, study PRJEB7988) | marine metagenome | isolation source: saline water (ENVO:00002010), including
GTAGGTCATGAGTATCTTTTTTTGAAAGCTTTTCGATTAGGTCAATGCTAAAGCATGGTTTGTTAAATAGTTTTGAGTAAGTTCCTCTGTTGTGTGGAACAAGATCACAAGCAACAATGACATTCTCACCATTTAGGAAGCTTTTGTATAATTCTTTCATCCCGTTGATATTTGCGGGGTGAAGTTTTGCTTTCATAGACTGGCGTATTTTTCGAACAACATTATCAAAATTTTTGTTTTTTGCGGGGGTGTAAATAATATTTAAGTCTGGTATGTTTTTGGAGGTATGAAAAAGCATCACATCAACACAACCCATATGTAATGTAAATATTAAAGATGGTCTCTCCGATTGTGATATTTGATGATACTCTTTATTGTGTTCTAGTAATCTATTATGGTTTTCTGGGTTGCCCCATAGATAAGGATATTCAAGGAATGTTTCTGCTGTCATCTTTATACTGTTGTTAGCAAGACTTGTATCTTTAAAGCCACAGTGGTTTATATTTTTTTTGGTGATTCTGTAAGGGGATGAATTGAAAATTATCAGACATTGAGCTAAAAAGCTCGAAACAGCTTTTAAAATAAAGGGTGGAAAAATAGAAATTAGTTTAAAAAGTATGAGAAACATTTTTAAAGTAATAGAATAGCTTTAATTAGTAGGTTTAGGAATTTAAATGGCTGCAAAAACTATAGATGAGTTGATTTCCTTATGTAAAAGAAGGGGGTTTATATTTCAATCTAATGAAATATATGGTGGTCTTCAAGGACTTTATGACTATGGCCCTTTGGGGGTGGAGTTAAAAAAGAACATTAAAGACTCTTGGTGGCGCGAACTTGTTTATGAGCGCGATGATATTGAAGGTCTTGATGCCTCTATATTAACTAAACAAACAGTCTTAAATTATTCTGGCCACGAAGAGACATTTACTGATCCATTGGTTGATTGTAAAAATTGTAATGCTCGCTGGAGAGAGGACCATTTAGAAAAAAAAGTATGTCCAGGCTGCGGATCCAATGATTTAACTGAACCTAGACCGTTTAACCTAATGTTTAAAACCAATATTGGCCCTATTGATGATGGTTCTTCTTTCGCCTACCTGCGGCCCGAAACAGCTCAACAAATTTTTGTTAATTTTAAAAACGTAGTTGATTCAACATCTAGATCCTTACCGTTTGGTATCGCACAAATTGGGAAAGCCTTTAGAAACGAAATTACTCTCAAAAGTTTTATTTTTAGAGTCAGGGAGTTTGAGCAGATGGAGCTCGAATTTTTTGTAACTCCTGGTGAAGATGAAGAATGGCATAAATTTTGGGTTGAAGAGCGCATTAATTGGTGGGAAAGGCAAGGCTTATCAAGAGATAATTTAGAGCTTTATGAAGTTCCAGAGGATGAGCTTGCGCATTATTCAAAGGCAACCGTTGATATTATGTATAAGTTTCCACACGGAACAGAAGAACTTGAGGGTGTAGCAAACCGAACTGATTTTGACCTTGGTTCACACTCCAAAAATCAAGATGAACTAAATATATGTGCAAAAACTAAACATAATAATGATTCAAACTCAAAGCTAGCAATTAAAGAGCCGCATATGAAGGATTGGGTAGTTCCATTTGTAATAGAACCATCAGCAGGCGTTGATAGGGCAGTTCTAGCAGTTCTTAATGAAGCATATCATGAGGAACAAATAGAAAATTCTAGTAGGTTGGTTTTGAAACTTAAGCCTCACCTATCTCCTATAAAGGCCGCAGTAATACCGCTTAAGAAAAATAATCCTGAAATGGTTGAGTTAGCAAAAAATATTAAGAAGCAGCTGCAATCAAAGGGACTTGGTAGAGTGTTGCTAGAAAATACTGGCAACATTGGTAAAAGCTATAGAAAACATGATGAAGTTGGAACACCAATATGTATTACAGTTGACTTTGAATCCTTAGAGGATGGTTCTGTGACCGTAAGGGATCGTGACACAATGAGTCAAGAAAGAATCCCTAAGGAAAATATAGAACAATACTTTCTTACTTATTTTTAAATATCAACGTTTTCGGCTCTAAGAGCGTTATCATCTATGAACTCTCTTCTAGGTTTAACCTCATCGCCCATAAGTGTTTCAAAAATCTCTTCAACAGCCTCTCTTGCTTCATCTAAAGTAATTTGAACTAACCTTCTATTTTGTGGGTCAAATGTTGTTTCCCATAATTGCTCTGGGTTCATTTCTCCTAAACCTTTGTATCTCTGTATTTCAGGGGCTCTAGCATTATCTGAGCTATCAGATCTAATCTCTTTCAAGATATCATCTTTTTCATCTTCATCTTTGGCGTAGTAAACCTTTGACCCTTTTTTAATTTTATATAAAGGTGGTAACGCTAAATAGATGTGCCCTTTTTCTAATAAGTCATACATTTGGTTGTAAAAAAATGTAAGCAAAAGGGTTCTAATATGGGATCCATCAACATCGGCATCGGTCATAATTATTACTCTATGATATCTAAGCTTCTCTAAACTAAATTCATCGACACCTATACCTGTGCCTAGTGCAGTTATTAGAGTACCAATTTCATTTGAGCCCAAGACCTTATCAAGTCGTGCTTTTTGCACATTAATTATTTTTCCTTTTAGAGGCAAAATTGCTTGAAATGCCCTATTTCTACCTTGCTTAGCTGAGCCTCCAGCAGAATCTCCCTCTACCAAAAATATTTCTGATTGTGTTGGATCTTTTTCTTGGCAGTCAGCTAGTTTGCCTGGTAGACCTCCAATATCTAACAAGCCTTTCCTTCTTGTCATCTCTTTTGCTTTTCGTGCAGCCTCTCTTGCATATGCTGCTTCCAATATTTTCCCTAAAATTTCTTTTGCTTGCTGTTTGTTGGCTAGCAAGTAATCCATGAAATAATCATTAATAAGGGTTTCTACTGCTGGTCTTGCTTCAGAGGACACTAGTTTATCTTTTGTTTGTGATGAAAACTTGGGATCGGGCATTTTTAATGAAATAACTGCAACCATGCCCTCTCTTACATCTTCACCTGTAATTTCAATTTCTTTCTTCTTCATTAAGTCTTCTTTTTTAATAAAGTTTTTAATTACTCTTGTTAAGCCACCTCTGAAACCGGCTAAATGTGTACCACCATCAACCTGAGGAATATTATTAGTAAAGCATTGAACGTTTTCTCTGTAGGTTGTTGTCCATTGCACTGCAATCTCAACACCCATGCCTTTTACATTAGCATTCGCTGAAAAAGAAGACCCTACAGTCTCTTTCTTTCCTGTAAGATACTTAACAAACTCTATTAAGCCTCCATCAGATTTAAAATCGTATTTCTTACCATCTCTTTCATCTAAAATAGTTATTCCAATACCAGAATTTAGATATGAAAGCTCTCTAATGCGTTTTTTTAGAATCTCTACATCAAAAATAGTATGAGAGAACGTATCTTTAGACGGCAAAAATGTGACCTTTGTGCCCGTTTTGTCACTTTTTGCAACAGGTTTTAGTTCGGTAATAGGCTCTCCATCAGCGTATTCTTGGCGGTATGTTGACCCATCTCTGTCAATTTCTAAAATTAATTTACTACTAAGAGCATTGACAACTGATACCCCAACACCATGCAAACCACCAGATACTTTATAACTGTTTTCATCAAATTTACCACCAGCGTGCAATGTAGTCATAATGACTTGCGCTGCAGGCACTCCCTCCTCATGCATATCTACAGGTATGCCTCGGCCGTTATCTGATACTGATAAACTGCCATCTTTATGAATTACTACATCTATTTGATTACAATATCCAGCTAGGCCCTCGTCAATAGAATTATCTAATACTTCAAAAACCATGTGATGAAGACCAGACCCATCATCTGTGTCCCCAATGTACATACCAGGACGCTTTTTGACCGCTTCTAAGCCTTTTAATACCTTGATACTTCCTGAGTCATAGTTGTTATCTGACATGTGTTATTCCTCCCTTCTGTTCTACGTGGAACATTTGAAATTCATTTATATTACTAAACGCTGTGTTAGTGATAGAAGTCATAAGTGTTTGCTGTGTATGTTCTAGTAGATATTTTAACATTATTTTTAAATTATCGCTGTCTAATTCTGATGAAATATCATCCAATAAAAGCAATGTGTCTGCTTCTACATGCTCATCAATTATTTCTTTTTGAAGCACGTGTAAAACAATTGATAAAAGCTTTTGCTGGCCCCTAGAAAGTTTTGAATTTACATCTTCATTGTTCGCATTGATAACGAAGTTTCTTTTGTGTGGCCCCTTGTTGGTACGTTTTAGAAGTTTATCTAATTCTAAATTAGCAGATAAAACATCTTTTAAATCAACTTCATTACCAAAACCTGTGTTGTAGACAACTTCGACGTCTCTTATCCACGAATTTTTATCTAAAAAAGTGTGCACAAGTGCACTATCTTTAAGGCGCTTGTTTATTTTTGAAATAATTGCTTTATTTTGTTTTGTTAATTCTGGCTCAATAGCGCATAGTTGCTCTGTCCAGAGTTTGATGTCCTCATGAGAGCCTGTTTTTAATGCATAATTTCTTTGTTTTTGTATTTTTTTTAATTTTTGAAGAGTATCCGAGAAATTTTGTTCTACGTAGAACAATATTTTATTTAAATAGCTTCTTTTTTTCTCAGGGCTTGAAGAATTAAAGAAAAAATCATTACTTTCAAGCAGACATAATGGGTGATCTTCTAATAAATCTTTAATTTTTATTGTTTTATTGTCTGAGTCTACGTATTTTACATTTTTATCATGTAATTTTTCTGATTGTATAAACTTATTATCATTGAAAAGCACCCTTACCTTATACTGCGAACAGCCCTTTCTAATCATTTCATTCGTGTATAGGGTTCTAAAACTGCGTCCAGTCAGATTGTGTTGTATAGCTTCTAAAATTGTGCTTTTTCCAGCTCCATTCTCCCCGTAAAACAAAGATATGCCTGAAGAAATAGAGATATCTAGAAATTCGTATGATCTAAAGTTTGATACTTTGATTTGTTTAATTATCAATTAAAGCAATAATGGCATTAAAACAAGTGTTTGATCAAGGTCTGAGCTTTTAATTATAGCGCTTTTATCAGGGCCGTAACTTACCAAGGAGATATTCTCATCTTCAATACTAGCCAATACTTCTCTAAGATAGTTAACATTGAATGCTATATCAAACCCCTCAGTTGATTTTGTTAAAGGCACAAGCTCTTCAGCTGATTCTTGCTCGGGGTTGTGGGCAGACACGTCTAAACTTTCGCCCTTAGTGTTTAATTTTACGCCCTTAAATTTTTCGCTAGATAACACTGATACCCTAGAAAGAGTATCAAGTAACTGTTTTCGATTAACAGTAATCTCTAAGCCATCTCCAGATGGTATTACTTGGTTGTAATTTGGGTAGTTTCCATCAACAAGCTTTGATTTAAATGTAAAATTTTTAGACATAAATACAATATTGTTGGCATTTATATAAAACGACACAGTTTCATCTGATTTCGGCAGTATTTTTAAAAGCTCGATAATCGTTTTTCTTGGAATTATCCCTGAAAACTCACCTTCTTGTTCCAAAGGAAGGGTGTATGTTGCAAGCCTATGGGCGTCTGTAGCAACCACAACTAAATCATTTAAGCTTTTCTGGAACAAACAGCCATTTAAATAGTGTCGCCAATCTTGATTTGCCATTGCAAAAGAGGTTTTTTGTATCAAGGTTATAAGGGATTCTGATGTTATTTCGTAAACTTGATCTGATTTTACTACATCAAAATCTGGAAAGTCAGATGCTGGTATTGTTGAGAGATTATATCTGCCTGATGAAGACTTAATTACAAGTTTTGTAGCGTCATCATTTAATTCAAAATTGATTTGTCCGTCTGGCAATTCTTTAATGATGTCTGCAATTTTTTTTGCTGGGACAGTTATCTCTCCTGGAATTTCACTTTTGTGTGCAATTACAAATTCAAGCTCCACCTCTAAATCTGTGCTTTTGAAGGTAATTTTATCTTCATCTGCCTTTATTAAAATATTGCTTAAAATTGGGAGGGTTTGTTTTTTGTCGGCAACAGCTGCCAGTGATTGAAGTTGGGTGATTATTTGTTCTTTATTGATATTTAGTTTCATATCAAGCAGATAGGCTTCTTCTTAGTTTCCTATAATCTTCATCAATTTCAAGATTTGATAGCTTTAATTCTTTGGTTTTTTCACAAGCATGTATAACTGTGGTGTGGTCTCTTCCACCAAAGGCTTCTCCAATTTCAGGCAGGCTGTGATTGGTAAGCTCTTTAGAAAGGGCCATAGCTATTTGTCTTGGTCTAGTGATAGATCTATTTCTTCTTTTTGAAAGAAGATCGCTCATTTTAATGTTGTAGTAATCGGCCACAACCCTTTGTATATTTGGAATCGTAACCATTTTGGCTTGTATGGCTAAAACGTCTCTTAAAGAGTCTTTAATTAGATTAATATCAATCTCTGTTTTAGCAAATTTTGCATTAGCAGCAACTCTTTTTAGTGCGCCCTCAAGCTCCCTAACATTTGACTTAACTTGTTGCGCTATAAAAAAAGCACAGTCATCAGGAAGGTTGAGGTTCATGTCGTCTGCTTTTTTCAATAAGATGGCCGCCCTTGTTTCAAGGGCTGGTGGATCAATGACCACAGAAAGACCCCAACCAAACCTTGATTTGAGTCTTTCTTCTAGACCCTCTATTTCCTTGGGGTATCTGTCACATGAAAAAATCATAAGATTGCCTGCCTCTATGAGGCTATTAAATGTGTGGAATAGCTCTTCTTGTGATTGTTCTTTGCCAGCAAAAAATTGAATATCATCTATCAGCAATGCATTGAGGTTTCTGTAGAATTTTTTAAATTCGTTTATTGCACCAAGTTGTAGGGCTTTCACCATGTCGCTTACAAACCTTTCTGAGTGAACGTAACATATTTTCGCGTTTGGTCTTTCTTGTAGCAGGCTATTTCCTATCGAATGCATTAGATGGGTTTTTCCAAGCCCAACACCACCGTATAAGAAAAGTGGATTGTACTCAGTATTGGCTGCCTGTTCTGCAACCTGTTTTGCTGCCGCAAGTGCCACTTGGTTTGACTTACCCTCAACAAAAGTATCAAAAGTATAATTGCTGTTTAATCCTGTAGTGTTAAGTGTTTTTGGTTGATCTTCATTAACCGATACATTTAAGATAAACTTGTTTCTACCGATATGGTTTTCTAAGAAGTTTGTAATTACTGGTAGGTACTTTTCTCTAAAGAAATCTTCTACAAAGCTGTTGGGAGCATAAATGTTGAAGTTATTCTCTTTTAAGTCAAACTCTAAAGGCTTTATCCAAGAGTTAAATTCAGTAGAATTAAGTTGTTTTTGCAGCTCCTGCACACCTTTGTTAAAAATATTTATTGTAGAAAGCTTGTTAGACATCGCGATAAGTTTATAATACTTAAGCTTTTTAAAACATGTAACAAATATATTGGTTTTTTGTTAAAAACCTGTGGATAAAAAATGAAAAGAACACTTAAAGTAACAAATATTAAAAGAAAACGAACACACGGCTTTAGAGAAAGAATGTCAACAAAAGCCGGTAGAGCCGTTCTTTCTAGCAGGCGAGCAAAAGGAAGGAAATCTCTTTCTGTATAGCTGTAAATGCCTGAAGCACCAGCTCTAAATAAAAAAAACAAACTAAAGAAGATTTCTAAAGAAATGTTTTCATGGAGCAAAGAAAACATTTGTGATGGATTGGTTGTTTATAAATCAGATAATGTAGAAATGGGCTCTATTTTGGTATCAATCCCAAAAAAAATCATCGGGAGCTCTGTAAAAAGAAATCACCTGCGCAGAGTGGTAAAAGAAATTTATAGAAAATCGGTTGGTGGCCCCTTTAATAGACATTTTTTGGTAAAATTTAACGCTAATTTAGTGGGTTTTGAAAAAATCCTAGAAAATTATTTTAAAAATGTTTAATCCAAGAACTGTATTTTTAGCATTAACTTTTGTTTTTGTGTTGTTGTTAGTTTTTGATTGGGAAAATATCAACAAAGAAAACAAGCTCAACACCTCTCTTGCTGTGCAAGCAACCGACAACCAATATCAAAAAATCTCCAATGACTTGTTGGAGATTTATATTGATCAAACAGATGGGTCTATTAAAGAGGCCTTTCTTGCAGAAAAAAATGAAAGGAGGGGCCTATTTAAGACTAGGCTAATGTCAGACGATGAGTTGTTGACCTTTTATTTTAAAACTTCTGTTTCTGGTTTTTCTCCTGAATCTTATGTCTTAGAAGAGCTTACCCCAAATAGGCTGGTGTTGGTGTCTGAAGATTCTGCTAACAACAAACTTAGAAAAACATTTAGCCTTACAGATGGTTATGTTTTGGAGATATTTGATGAACTAGAGTTGGCGGTTCCTAGTTATGGTTCTATTAGTTTTTTTAAAACCTTTTACCGAAATGGACAAAAATCAGTAGATTATGGCACCTCTTTTTCAAGAGATCATTTGGCATTCAGCACAAGCGAAGATGCTTTTAAGGATGAATCAATTACATTCATTAAAACAAAAAAAGAATATCTTGGGCACTGGGTTGGACATTCTCAAAAACATTTTGTTGTCTCTGTTTTTGATAAAGAAAATATGCAAAAAATATCAATGTATCCTGCAGATTCAGCGGGTGTTTATAGGTTTGGTTTTGAAGAGCAGGTAGCCTCTTCAAGCGGTGAGTATATAAACAAAACCAGTGTTTTCCTTGGTCCAAAACAAAAAGAGGTTCTTGAAGAAATTGCTCCTCATTTTAAATACAACCTGGATTTAGGTTTTGTGTTTGGTATAGGGGAGTTTTTTATAGTTGTGATGAACTTTTTATTTGGTTTTGTGCAAGATTGGGGTGTCTCTATAGTTTTGTTGACTGTGTTATTTAAGCTTGCTTTGTCGCCTCTTCAAATAATGCAAATTAAGTCTATGGTTCAAATGAGAAAGCTTCAACCCAAGCTGCAGGAAATTCAACAAACCTACAAAAACGACCAACAAAAACTTGGTATGGAGATGATGAGCTTGTATAGAAAAGAGAAGTTCAACCCTGCTGCTGGGTGTCTGCCTCTCTTTGCGCAGCTTCCAATTTTTATTGCTATGTTTTGGGTTACCAGAGAAGCATTCGAATTTAGAGGAGAGTCCTTTTTGTGGATACCTGACTTGGCAGAGTCTGATCCTCTGTTTATAGCTCCAGTTTTAATGGGTCTGATGATGTATGCATCGCAAAAAATGATGCCCAAACCACCACAAACTCAAGGCATGCAAGCTCAAATTGCACAACAAATGATGGTGGTTTTTCCACCAATGATTACTGTTATATTTTTGTTTATGCCTGCTGGTGTGGTTATCTATTCGGTTGTAAATATGGTTTTATCTATCGTGCCTCAAGTAATAATCATGGGTAGAATAGAATCCAGTTCAAGTGGCTCTTAACACCCATAACGACTCAATATACGGCCTAGCAACACCCCAAGGCAGATCTGCTATATCTGTAATACGGGTTAGCGGAAAAGTTCTTCCAAAAGAACTTGAATCATATGTTAATTTTGACAAAAAATCGGGTGGCCTTTCTGTAAAAACTTTAAAGTTAAAGAGTTTTTCTGATCAGTGTCTTTTTTTGTTTTTTCCTTTTCCTAATTCTTACACTGGAGAGAATGTTGTGGAGATTCACTGTCATGGAAACCCAATAATTGTTTCGGGCATTTTTTCTTGGTTGGAGGGTTTGGGTGTAAGAGAGGCGGAAAGAGGAGAGTTTAGTAAAAGAGCGTATCTAAATGAGAAGATAACACTTGACCAGGCTGAGGCTATTTCTCTTGGAATTGAAGCAAGGTCTTTAGATGATCTCGCGGCCATGGATTCTTTTCGTTCTGGTTTGTTGGCTAAAAAAATTATGGAATCTCTGTTGTTTTGTGAAAAATTGCTAGTGTCTGTAGAATCGCAGCTCGATTTTTCTGATGAAGAAGATGTGTCGGAGTTGGGCGCACAAGAGATTACAAACGGTTTAAATTACGCTTGTAATAATTTAGACGAAATTCTTATGAATTACAGACCAATATCCCAGAAACATTTAAAACCAAAGGTTGTTTTAGCGGGGAGACCTAATGTTGGAAAGTCATCCCTTTTCAACCGATTGGTTGATAGTGATACAGCAATTGTTTCAAGCAATCCTGGAACCACAAGAGATGTTGTTAGGGGAGATTTATATTTAAACGGCATACAGGTTGAAGTTGATGACACAGCTGGTGTTAGAGAAACAACCTCAAAAATAGAGCTTGCTGGTATAAAACGAACATCTGCAGCTATAAAAGATGCGGATATTGTTGTTTGGGTAAGTGATTTGGCTGGTCTGGAAACGGAGAGACCTAATTGTGAAATTTGGGTAGGCAACAAGGCAGATAAAATAAAAAACAAGGCTGCCAAAGTTTGTGATGTGGAGCTTTCTGCAAAAACTGGTGAGGGTGTAGGTTTATTGATGGAGGAGATTAAAAAAAGATTAAAACCAAACGATAATCATCACCTGGTGTCTGAGAGGATATATAAAAACTTGTCGGCTGCAGTTCAGAAACTTTCAGAGAAAAGGTCTGGTGATGATTTTTACGAACAAACAGCGCAAGACTTGAGGGATGTGTTGATATTAATAAAAGATATTTATGGAAACTTTAGTAACGAAAAAATCTTAGATGAAATATTTCAAAACTTCTGTATAGGTAAATAGTTTTTTTGTGGATTAGTTGTGAGTTCTTTTCTATCAACATTTTATCAACAATGAAGCCATTGATAATCTAAAGGTTTTTCACCATTATCTTGTATGGTTTGGTTTGTCTGAAAGGTTTATAAAAATATATAATTCTCAAGTTATGCACAAAAATAGGACTCTTTAATAAAAACAATAAACAAAATATGAATAATAAGTTTGATTTATTAGTAATAGGAGGGGGGCATGCAGGTGTTGAAGCTGCACTTGTCGGGTGCAGGTTTGGTTTGAATGTGGCTCTAGTAACACTTGATAAGCTTAAGATTGGAAGGATGTCATGCAATCCAGCAATAGGTGGAATTGGTAAATCTCATCTAGCCAAAGAAGTTGATGCACTTGGAGGCTATATGTGTGAAGCAACTGACCTCTCAGGAATACAGTTTAAAACCCTTAACAAGAAAAAAGGCCCGGCAGTTCAAGCGACAAGAGCGCAAACGGACAAAGAGCTTTATGAAAAAACTATTCAAAAGAAAATCGCAGAAACCAGTATGCAAGTATTTGATGATGAAATTATAGATTTTGAAGAAAGGGATGGAGAGATAGTAGCAGCAACAGGAACTAGTAGAACATATCATGCTAAGGGATTCGTTCTGACAACAGGCACGTTCTTGAATGGCTCAATTCTTATAGGAGACGATCAAAGAAAGGGCGGCAGAATTGATGAGAAGAACGCAGCTGGTTTAGAAAAGTTTTTTTGCAACAAGGATCTAAAGTTAGGAAGATTGAAAACAGGAACACCTCCTCGCTTATCAAGAAAAACAATTGATTTTTCAGTTATGGAGGAGCA
>CEVH01018950.1_pt1 | contig 11541 bp, 14 predicted proteins | sample 356521 | NCBI WGS metagenome assembly CEVH01 (sample SAMEA2623446, study PRJEB7988) | marine metagenome | isolation source: saline water (ENVO:00002010), including
ATCTGGAATCGGTCAAGAGGATGCGTCTGACGACGGATTTTCCTTTGCTGGAGAGCTCGGAGATGGAATCCCGGAAAGCCGATCAATCCATTTCAGGGATACGCTGCTGGAGGCTTCGGCCTCCTGGATGCTGAATGTGTCCTTGACCTGGGTTACATAGCCATAGGAGCCGTAATCCTTCTTTACGGATTTCGGAGTTTCTATTTTGTAGGGTTGTCCCACCCGGAAGAAATCGAAAGTACAGCTTGCCGAGACGCTGGCATTGCGGCGCGGCACTTTGTTGTCGCAGAAGATCGCAAATAGCCTGTCCTGGATCTTCGAGAGTGCGTCTGTGATTTGATCCGGTTCCATATCGCCCGGTTTGATGCCATCCATCTTTATCTGGAGTGGACGATGGCCATGGGTAGCCCCCAGAAGCCCGGACCATTTAGGTTTAAAAACGACTGCATTGGCCCCGAGATCAAAGGCCGTAAGCCCCACATGCACCCCGGTGTATATGTCCGAGTCTTTGTGGCTGTAATTCAACTGGTGGATGTCCGTAATTGTTTCCGGCGGTTCGATCCATTTACCGGACTGGTCAAACATATCGAAAAAGGGGGTCTTGCGGAAAATAAATAGTCCCTGCGAATTCTTGACCGTGTAATTTGTTTCCTCGTCGAGCACCCCGTTGCCCTGGAGTGGATCGAAAAACCACTCATACAGCGGGGCGGTGGCCAGACTTGAGATGATCTGGTAGAAATTGGGGCTATTTCCAATAGATATCTGATTCAGGAAGCTAAAGAAAGAGATGAACTGCTCGGTGTAAGAGGGAGTAGAAAATACTTTCAGCGTCGACAAAGCGTCCTGTGATCCAGATGCACTGTAAGGTGCAGGGGCATCCAAATCCAACACATTGCTATATAATGGAACGGCCCCTACGAGGCGCTTCCCTCCGAAAACCACGGTCCGTGTGCCATACTGTTCGGGGTTCATGAGCGTTACTATGATCTCATTCCAGAAGTTTTCAATCAGGCGCTTCAGCGACTTCACTCCACCCTTGAAGGACTCTCCGAACTGCATTAAAGCCCTGGGGAATGACCCCTCCGGCAAGCCCGCAGCCTCCTCCGGAGTGAGCTTCTTTGCTCCGTTGGGTAACGAAATGAAATAGACCTGGTTCTGGAGCTTTCCGTCCAGTGTAACCAGTTCCGGACTCCAGGATTCTTCACCCTTCGCATGAATGGTTGTCGACGCGGAACTGACATGGCAGAGGTTTAATTGTCTCCATTCATCCCCCGGCTTGCGCTTTACCTGGAGTTGGACCACGGTCTGATCCGTCAGGAGATCCATGACCTTCCGGATTTCTCCCGGGGCCACGCCACGAGTAAAGGTCAGACTGATTGATCCGGGACCGAAGCCCCGGTTAGAGCTGATCTTTGTAATCGGATCCAGAGGCACCTCCACTGGCTCCTTATCAAAGGGGCGGTAAGCCATAAGTCGAACTCTGGGTGAGATAAAGGCCATCAGCTACTCCCAGAAGCCCGCCGGGCACTTCTCCCATGGAACCGCAGTCTTAGCCCGAACGAAACAAGCACAGAGTCCGCATTGTTCCATCTTCGAGACTTTGACGTATCGCTTCAATGCCGGACACTTCAGGCAGATTGCAAGACGTTCATTCCGCCTATCCCTGAACCCTTCCTGGATGGGTGCTGTTGTATTTTTCCGGCAATCTCTGGATTCGGCTGCGACCACCGGTGCCGAGCTGCCGCACTTCCCGCAGGCCATGACTATTCTCTCGGTTGCGCTTTGGCCGCCAGGGCTTTCGTCTTCGTTGCAATCGCCTTCACGGTTTTGGCTGCATCTTTCAGGGCCGTTTCTCTGTCCTTACCCTTCATCACATCATTAAAGACCAGTTGGCTCATATACTGAAATACCTGGCTTTCGCCAAGCTCCTCTGAGTCAAGCTCTGAGGCCAACTTCTTCGATGTGTCGACTATGCCGGAAACGGTTTCCTCGGCCTGCTCCAGAGCCTTTTCACGGGTCTGGCCCTTAGCCGTCGCATTGAAGACCATCTGGCTCATATATTGAAATATCTGTGATTCGTTCATTTTTCTCTCCTTTTCCCGGCATCACCGGCTTCTAAAATCAAGCTATTGAAATACGCCTATGAATAAACAAGGCCATCAACCACGGACTGGTAGCGAAAGACCCATCCGTGCATAGGGTTCGCGGGGTCGAATTCGATCCCGTTCAATTCCTGCCATTCGGCAGGACGATATTCGTATACATTATAGCGAGTTTTCCAATCCGGATTGTAGCAAAGTTTATAGAAGTTGCTTTCGCACCCAAGGCCACATGCTCTCGATTCAAAATACCATCCTTTGAATGGCTGAAGACCTTCAACATTGCAGTATTCTACGCCATCCGGAAGGGTTACACTACAACGGAAACACCCCAAAAAAGGATCGCCCCCACCGGGGCAGCAGCCGAGAAGGCACCCTCCGTATCCGAACCCGGTTTCCTGGCAACGAACAGAGGAGCCCCCGGCATCGAATTGACTCTCCACCGCGAACCATTGATCGCCGACGCTATAGGCTCCCTGCGGAAACACATCGTATCTGGCTGTGCTGACATTGCCCTCCCAATGCCCGTTGAAGCCCCCGCCCGCCACCGGGCCAGACGAGGGCGTTATGCGAAAGGGCGCCAGGTACTCCCATCGTTAGACCAGTAGAGATAATTTCCATCCTGCCGGAAGAATACCTGGTTTCCTGGAGGACCTGGAAGACTCGTTCGGATAAAGTTTTTCAGATCATCCGCCGACTGCCGTTCTGCTATTTCCGTTGATAGTTCGCTGAAAAGCTGGGAAATATTGTCGGTCACGGTAATCAGATCAAAGTCCGTCTGGATCTGGAGCTGGACATCGTCAATCGCCTGAAATGCGGCCAGCTTTTGATATCTTAAAAGCTCAAACCGGCCCGGGGTGACAGCCGGGTAGCTGGCCGACGTATTGTATTTCTCGTAGACTTTGATCCCGAATCTTTTTCGGGTCGGGCTCATGGCAGGATCCGCTTCCTCTGTGGCAGCGTTCCAGAAGTCGCGGGCCTCCTCGTCCACAATCTCTTCCACAAATTCGCATTCATAGATGCCATAGTGGGCTTCCGGGGTCGGCGTCAAAGTGGTCGGGGCTATTTGAAAGACTGCCTCTTCCGTGATAATGACACCACGCTGAACGGTTATTTCCGTAGAGGTAAATGAAGGTGGCTTGAATCCCAGATAGCAAGTGTCCGTTAGATCCTTGCCAATGATCGCTCTTGCAACCAGGGTTGCGATTTTAAGCTGAGAACCCTCGAAGTTCACTCCGGTCGCCGTGTTAATGTCATCAGACTCAATCTTTCTGAGCGGTTCCACATAGAGGATCTTAACTTCATTATCTTGAGAGGGGATTTCCACCGTTGTCATCAATAGACTCCTGCGTAGACCGCGAATCCGGCGGCCAGGGTATCATACAATTTCTTCTTAATCTCGGAGCCGATATGGTCCGGATCCTTTACGTAGACATAGATTGAGTTGGTACCGAACGTAAGAACTGAGCTCGCCATACGAACTTTCGTCTTTTTGGGGTCCTGAACACCCACATTGTAGTAACAAACATCCAGGAATGCCCCGACCTGTGCGCAGCCGAAGACCTGATACTTTGGCTCCGGAAAGATGCTCACCAGTGCCGGTCGGGCTGAGCTTACGGAGAGGATGCGGCCAATCATGTATCCGATGAAGTCTTCATCGGACATCGATGAAGGTCGCGGTATCCCATAGATATCCGCCCACTTTCGTAGAAATATTCCCCGCGCATTCCGAAGATCCACTTCATGCACGGCCCGCCGTTGGAAGCGGAGGTGCCATTCGATACTGTTTTCAATAGCACCCTTGTTAATATCGTTGATTGCCTGGACCGGATCCAGTTCGTTCCTGTTCGGATCGCCGACCAGGTCACGAAACACAGGTCCGGTTTGATTAAAGAAGGGCAGTAGCTGAAAGATTTCGCTCACTCGGGGACCTCCCGAGGCAGCGCGGTTCCCGAAATAGTTCCCCCGGAGGCCCCTCCGATCCGTGGCAGGTCTTGATCTTGAATCACGATATCTGATCCTGGAGACAGTAGATTCAATCTCAGGATATCTGGATGAGCCGTTAGCATCCGGGCCTGAAGCGTTTCGAATAGCACGTCCTGGCCGATAGGAAGGGAGTTGATATATCCGATTGCCGCCTGCTCAATTTTCTCTTCCGCTTCCTGGTCTGTCAGGGAGCTTCCTTCTACAAGGACGTATTCATAGGATACATTAACGGCCGTCACCTCAACCGAGCCAACGTAGACTCTGGCCCCACCCGCCGCATACCCCAGGTAGTCTGGATGGTTCAGTTCGCCGACGACTACCTTCTTCACTTCATCAAGCAACGATTGTGGAGGGCTCGAGGTTCCATCCGACACATAGACATTGACCCATCCGGTCTGAGGCAAAAGAGAAATAGGGTTGATGTTGTCGTTTACTACGGCTCCGGCCACACCGGGGATAGAAATGACCGCATTGTATATACCCCGCAGGGTGCTACGGCCCAGGTTGTTGATGAAATCCCTGAATCGACCAGCTCGCGATTCCTCCGTCTCAAGCTGGGTGCCTCCCTCAAAAGGGGCCGGATTCCAGACCCGGGTTCCGGGTTCGATCTGAGGGGATATCGTTCCACGACCATCCAGGGTATCGATCTCCCCGGCGCGAATATTTCCGGAAACGCCGGGCTCTATGGCCCGGGCTTCTACCAGAACCACATTCTGGCCGACGGGAAGCGTAATAGGTTCCACGGTCTCAAACCGCAGACCGAAAAGATCGATCGTAAAGATCGGATAATTGATTGCCTGGGTATGTCCGGATTTCTCCAGGCGGAGCAGTCCGGTTGCCTTTAGCCCCGGGAGGAGGGGAAAGCCAAACACTTCATAGACGGCATTTACAGCTTCCGCCTCGAAGCCCTGTAGTGTTTCCCGGTCTCCCCGGGCCAGGACGATGGCGATACCTTCCAGCAATGAGCCAATGCGGGATCCGGGACCGAAGTTGGACAGGCGCGAAGCTCTGGAGATCAGGTAGTTGACGAGTGCCTGGCGGTACTCTACGTCCGCACGCGGGATATATCTGCTCAGCGCCATTGCGCCCGATAATAATACGCTATATTTTCATCGGGCAAACGGCTCGCTGCGTGGACCGATGGAGCCTGCAACTATAGACTCAATCCGTGGCCGAGAATCTGTTCTCATTCGAACTCAGATCCCGAAAGGACAACGGACAGCCTTCCAGCGAAACCCTGGGAGAATATTTCCTGTTGAACGGGCCAGTCCGCTACTCCGAGCAATACAAATTTCGGGTCCGCACAATGCCCACCTTCGGTCATCGCGGGTCCTCCACGGTGGATTACGGCCCGGACAATAACATACTTTCCCTGGAAGGCGAGTTTCACATTCACTTTCTGGCTCGACCGCCCCAGGGCTCCGAAGGTGGATCCTTCCTGGATCGTTTCGATGATGGAGAGGAAGGCCTGGGATTCGGCGATGTTACTGAAGGTGCCAAGTCAATCTATGACGATGCAAAGGGGCTCGTAACAGATTACTCGGGAACCGCCAAGAGACTATATGATCGCTCCGTGGGATACATGGAAAGGGTCATTCCGGTACCGGGGATGGGGGGTCTCCGGTCCGGGGAGATGGAGTTCTTTGATTTCCTGGCAATCATGTCCGGGGTATGGGATGAGAAGATTCTCTATGAACCGGAGGATAAGCAGGCAGCCGCAATTCTCACAAAATTCAAGGAGAAGAAAGATCCGTTCAGCTATTCCAACTTTGCTTTAATGTTCCACGATTACGCAAGGCGGCGCCATGTGGAAGTGGTAGTGCAGCCCGATGGTTTCAAGATTTCTCGAAGCACTCAGGATACGAACACTTACAAGTGGGAAATCGGATTGGTCGTCATACAGGACGAAAAGGACACTGCTTTCGAGCTGCCCAACAAGCTCGAAAGGTACTTCAATGCAAATTTTGAAGCTGGAATCGGCGGGGTCATGCAGGACTTGAAGGACATCGTCAACTTCCCGACAGAGCTATCAGGCCGGTTCCTCCGAATGTCGGGTGCCTTCAAGAACCTTTCCCGGATCGGAACCGAGCTTCAGAATTCGTGGGATACGATGCGGGGAGTCTTTTCAAGCGATGGCCGACTGGCATCAAACAACTTCACCGAAGCGTTTGCCAACGTAGGGCGGAGCTTTCGGGAAGAGCCAGAGGAGCAAAATGCAATTCAGCAGGCCAATTCTGCGAGAGCCGAGTTCCAGCGCCGTCTCCGGGAAATGGCCCAGGAAATTCAGGCTGCCATGGATGAGCTCGGACTGATTACCGTTTCTCCCAACCAACCACTGGAATCCTATGCGGCAACCCCGGAATCAAACTTTGAATCGTTGATAGAAATACCGTACTATGAGCAACTGCTGGAGGCGAAATCAGCGGTGATTGATCTGGAGGCCTATATAAAGAAGGCCGCGACAGACAATCAGTACATCATCCACAAAGCCATAGGTGGAGACACCTGGGAATCGCTCGCAGAGAAGTACATGCAGGATCCTGATCTGGGTTCCGCACTGGCTGCTTATAATCGGAAGAGAAGGGGGCAGGGCATCGTAAGCGAATCGATTAAGATTCCCTACGGGCATAACCTCCAGGTGTGGGCCTCCCAACCGGCCAGTCCGACGAATGCCGATATTGAACGGGGAGTCCTGGGGGAAGACCTGGCGCTGACGGACCAGAGGGACTTCGCCGTTGCTGCAAACGGAGATCTGGATGTGGTCGAGGGTGAGCCCGCGTTGATGAACAATGTGATCGACCAGATCGATACGCCGGAGGGTGGGCTTCCCATGTATCCTGATTTTGGCAACCCCGCAAAGATAGGGGAAGTCCAGGAGAATTTCTTCAAAGACCGTTACATAGACCGGCTCCTGGCAAAGATAGAGGCAGACCCCCGGATTCGGTCTACGCGAATAACCGGGATCCGCCAGGATGGGAACTCTCTCGTCTATCTTGTCGGGGTGACCTCCATAAACGGCAATCGAACTTTCTTCCTGGAGGTCTTCTGATGGGTATGATCGACGAGCGTCCCATTGGAATAGGCCTCAAGGCGCTGGCCGCTCCACTGACCCGTCGGGGCGCACCGGCGCTCTGGGGATACATCGATGAAGTGAAGAGTCGCTTCCGCTGCAATGTTCAGACCCTTTCGGGAGATTATCTGGAAAACGTATTGCTCCCGGGTGGCTCGGTTATTGATGCGCAAGCCAAAGGCCGACTGGCCGAGTTCCGGAAGGGCCAGAGAGTCCTCATCGATTTCGTCGGGGGTTCCCCTGAAAACCCGGTGGTCGTGAACTGGTATCCTACACCTGGGCAGGAGAAGCATTCTAAGGATCTGGAGCAATTCGAGAAATCGCCGGACTCTGGAACCTTTGCCGGACCCGGGGACAGCGAAGACTTCAGTGACTTTCATCCTTCTGGATGGAGTGTCCGTTACCAGGATGAAGAGTATATAATCAAAAAGGGAACTGAGACAGTCTTTAAGATCGATTTCTCCAACGATGAAATTACAATCAAGACGGATAATGTGCGCATAGAGGGTGACCTGGATGTGACCGGCGAGGTCACCTGGAAGAAAGGCACTCCGGAAGAAATGCCTGCATCCAAACACGGGCACCTCAAAGCATCGTTCCCTGGCCCAGCTTCGAAGCCTATGCAGGTAGGACCGTAGCAAAAGGAGGATCCAATGGCAGACAAGGCGACCTTTGAATCTGAACTGAATGCCCTAATGAAGAGGGATGATATCGAGACCGTAGAACAATTCAACGCCGAATATGCAGCCATTGTAGAGCGGTTCATCAAGTCCGGGACGGTTACTGTCACGGTGAATGGCCAGACTGATGCGCATGCTGCTGGAGCTCCGGCAACAATTACAGATCAGCCGGGGGAGGGGAGCTGGAGCTAACAAACAGAGTCATCGGTTCCGCTTCTTAGTGGTTTTCTTTTTGGTCGCTTCCTTAGGACGTTGCGTAGAATCCGTGAACGGCATTCTCTTCCAGAGTCGCGCTGCTATGCCGAGGACAGTCCGATACAAATCTCTCCCCTTCATCTTCACTCGTTCTTGGATAGCCTGAAGCCACAGGCGGAATTTTCCAAGCGGCAATTGAAAACCAGTGGCCTCTGCAGCCTGCTCTAAGGTGACAGCTTTGGCTTCAAACAAGCGAAGTATCACAGCGGCGTTGGAAAAATCTGGGATTCGACTATAACCTGAGGAGATGCTTTGCAGAAAACTGCGGAGCTCAAACTGCGTGATAGTAGAAATCTTTTCGACTGGTATAATGGTAGTGTTTGGCCCAGAAGGCCGTGGACTATGGAAGTACTGGACCCCCGCACCTTTGCCAGACTGCCTTCTCCCACTAAATATGACTTGAATGGCGATACTCGGACTGGGTTCGTCTGGATCGTCACCACCCGTAATAAATGTCCCAATGTAGACCTGGTTGTTTTCCGTTGTAACAATATAGGCTGCGTTCGGCTCAAGCAACTGCAACGGATCCCGATCCCCGGGCAAATGTTTGATACGAAAAAAGAAACGAATCAGGTCGGCGACGTGGCGTTGCTGCGAAAGAACAATACTGATCTGAATGCAATAAGCAAGGCCAATGGCGACGAAGAATGAGCCTATATAGGAAGGGAGGTATGGTCGAGCACCAAATAATTCAGCTACGGTGTCCTGTGCAATAGAAACCAACTCCGGATATCGACTCTTAAGAACTGTGTATATAAGCCATCGCGAAATTGCGAAAGAAAGAGCTCCTAGCAGTCCGGCAAGGAGCAAATAGTCCCACCCCGTCTTGGTTCGGTCTCTACGAATGAATCGAAGGACCAAGAGGCATGTCACACCAGGAAGCCCGAGGGCGATTATTTCGTTCATCCACTTTTCATTTCAGCCGCGACTTTCTTCCTGGCCTTAGAAGTCGTTGTATCGGAATGGTGCTGAGCTTTTTCGAAAGAATTCGCCATGAGTTCTGCAAGAGCTTCAGTATCCTTGATTTGGTGTTCGTCCAGATACCGTTGAATGTCCTTTTCAATTTCGGACGCACGGGATTTCGCAATAGCTTCCCTCATAGAATTAAATGCTAGGTGCTGGGACTCTTGGACGGAATGCGCCAAGCCCCGGACAGCTCGTATTATTTCTTTTAGCTCAATCATCGTACCCTCCGTTTTCCACCACCTTACCAAGGTAGCCTACAACTGAGACATTCCGCAAGGACAAAAGCTCTAATGGCCGAAAAGGTGCCGACGGGCCTTTCCGCAAGAAGCCCACAGGCACCCCTGCTACTGAAGCATTGACTCCCGATAATGCTAATTATGTCTCATTTCTATTGATACGGAGCGTACATCCACCAGAAATCAAAGGGTTTGGCCTGAATCTCCCAGAAAAAGACCTCACAGTTGGCAAATTCGGAAATTTTCCCGAATTTTTTAATTGCAATTCTCGGAAGAAATCCTCCGGTTGAATTCATGCAGACCGCTCTTACGCTCAACGAAGCCATGAAGATTATCAAGGAGGATGTCAGCCCAACGCTTTGTCGAGAGCTTTCGACGCGCTTGAGCCAAATCTACCTTGATCGGCAACAGGCTGCCCACGAGCGGAGAGAGGCTAATCTACCGTACAACGCAATATGGCTGGAACATCATGACCGGGCACAGAGAGCCTTCCAAATTGCCCTCAAAGCGGGCGGCTACAAAACCGAGCACTCATCAAATGGTAACTTATGGAACTACGTCTATGGAAAGGGATCGGAAACTAGAATTATGCTGCATTTCTCTTCTCGCCGAAATCAGACTCTACGGTTTTTCGGCGTCCACCGAGCGGAACCCTTATTCAGCCCCGATGACATCTATTTTGAAGGCCTACTGCCTGTAGTTCTGAATGCTGTTCCCCAGAAAAGCGGATATTTGCGCGTCGAACCGTCCCTTTATGACCTGGAATCTGGACAGTTTTTAGGCATCCACACCAAATCTGTGGAGTCCCTCCGGCCTCGTTACTTGGAAGCAACATCGAGTACCCTCACACCTGCACCCAAACTGAAGTCCCGTGAAGCAGAGGAGGATGTTAGTGCGACCTGAGTTTTCTCGGGAAAGACTGACTGCAATTCGAGAAGCCAGGGGGTTAACAATGGCCGAAATTGGACGGCGCCTCGGCGTCTCCCCTACGGCTGTACAGTCATGGGAAACTGGAAAGGCCGCGCCTACTGTATTGAACGTCAACGAACTCGGCCAAATCCTGGGCGTCTCCAGTCGTTACTTTTTTCAAAATGATTCTCCCCGAGGCCCTGTCCCCGGCAAAGACCTGATCTTTTTCAGAAGTCTGGCAGATCTACCCGCCAAACTGAAAAAGCAAGCAACGAGGCGGGTGCAGTGGCTCCAGCAAATCTTTAGCCTAATAGAGGAGCATGTAGACTTTCCTGACCACAAGGCCTGGGAAGAGTTCGATGGAACCCGGATAGACTATTCCAAAAGGGAGATTGAAGTAATGGCCGCACAGGCGCGGCGCATTCTCGGTCTCAACAATGAAAGCCCGATTCTGAACCTTGTCGACTCGATTGAGAAATCAGGGATCGTCGTTGCCCAGATGGCAATCGCCAACACAGTCGATGCCTTCTCTTACTGGCCGAAGGAAGGTCGTCCATACATTCTCCTCGACTCCATCAAAGACTCTCCAGGCAGACTCCGTTTCAATGCTGCCCACGAACTCGGTCATATGGTCCTGCATCGGCAAGTTCGCGAAAAAGACCTAAATAGGAAACTTTTTCGTGAAATCGAACGCCAGGCGGATATGTTTGCAGCCTCACTGCTGATGCCATCAGAAACTTTCGCGGAACGGGTTCAGTATTTCGGGACCCGATTGGAAGACCTCATGGACCTTAAACGAGAATGGCGGGTGTCAATGATGGCCGTGGTCCACCGGATGAAGGACCTGGAACTGATCGGTTCTCTGGAAGCCCAGGGATTGTACAAGAAGATGTCCAGAATGGGTTTCCGTCGATCAGAGCCCGGGGACGAGTATGTCCCGTATGAAGAGCCCTCATTCCTTCCTCAAGCCTTTGATCTTCTGGAGAGCAGCAACAAAGCTTTCAAGGAATTCATTCGCATAAAAATGGGCCTCCCCGATTCGGATTTGGACTCACTCATTGGTGCCAAGGTATTCCAAAAAACGGAGAGGATTACTCAAAACCGCGGGCCAAACGTGGTAGACCTCTTCTAATGAGAGAAGAGGTCTACCACAATCCCAGCAGGCTCCGGGCGAATTCGAGCACCCCTTTGCTTTTCTCCGCTTCCCGTCCGTTTTCCGATTCCCTGGCGGTTTCCTCCTCCAATTCTTCCAGTAATGCAATAAGTTGGTCCATTTTCCCTGCGTAGTGGTCTAAGTCCATGGAGCGCCCTCTCTTTATCTGATCGGCACATCGTAGGAT
>CEVH01058111.1_pt1 | contig 11510 bp, 6 predicted proteins | sample 356521 | NCBI WGS metagenome assembly CEVH01 (sample SAMEA2623446, study PRJEB7988) | marine metagenome | isolation source: saline water (ENVO:00002010), including
GAATTATTTTGTTTTTTCATGATTGAATTTTGGTTAGTTTATTTTTTCTAAAATAATAAAAACATACTTATTATTTAGTTCTTAAATTTTAAAGATTTTAACAAAATAGTTTAATTAAACAGATTTTGGTAATATTCAAATTCATTTAATCTCTTCTGTAAAAAATCGAAATCATTTTCTTCTGCGTGTTTTATGATCGTTTGTACGAATAGGTTGTATCTTTCCAAATCACTAAGCCATTGTTCATATAAATCTTCCTTTTTTTCTTCGCTCAATGTGCTGAAATAGTAAAGATTATCTTGATATTTTTTGATTACAAGATCAAATAATTTTTTTGCTTTCTCGGGTTTATTAACCCTAAAGTATGAATCAACAAATGGCTCTAATGTTGTATAATAACCAAATTCATCAACTGGCATCATTTCCATACACATATCGATAACATTTTCAGCTTCGATTAATTTATTTTCAATTATTAATTGGTCTATAAGCTTAGTAAAATAGCCACGGTATGAAATACTATTTTTTCTTGATTGATCATCTAAATATATTTCACTTGGATTTTCGTAACCCCATTTCCATTTTTCTAGTTTTCGCATCATTTTTTCTGTATCAACCATTCCAAATGTATATTTATCCTCAGCAGGAGTCTTTATAGGCACCAGTTTGTACACCATTCCATCAAGCTGTAAATAGTCTTTCATCCAGATATAGTCCTCATTATTAAATGCACCACCAGAGAAATAAATTGGTCTTTTCCAATCATTTTCGGCAATAATATCTAACATAATCAATCGATTTTTAGTTATTATCACAGTTTCATTAAGATCCTCAGGATTTAAATCGATTAGTATTTCATCTAAAATTTCCTCTGACTTTTTTTCACTTACTATCCCATGTTTCAATACATTTTCCTTGTTTACAGGAATACTAATATTTAGGCTTGGTATAACATTCATGTTCAACTCCTGAGATCTATAATTCTTTTCTGCATTTTTCTTCCACTCTGTCTCAAGACCGTCTTCTTTGCTTTTGATCAATTTTTTTAAATCATCTTCGTTATCAATCATGAAATTTATTCCTTTTTGTATAGCAATTTCATATAAATATTGCGCTTGATAACTTAATTCTGAAATTTGTTTTTCATTGTAAACATTACTTTGTAACTCAAATTGAATTTCCCTGGATTGTTGAAATTCCTCATATTCATTTAATTTAGTTTCAAAAATTTTGAATAATATTTCATCTTTTTTTCCTTCAACGTAAGATTGTTTAAAAACATGACTTAAATGATTACTTGGCTCATTTGAAGTAACTTTTTTAATAAAGTTCCTTATATCTAAAGTATCATTACCAATAGTTTTTACTTCAAAATCTTGTCCTAGGTACTCATTCATGAAATTTTCAAATGTGTATTCAGGATTTGCTTCGTTTTTATCATATATAATATAATCCCTTGTTCCATGACTATATTTCTCTTTAGATAAACTTGAAGGAATCGGATCACTATCATATGCTTTTCTTTTCATTTGATTTATATACCAATCCGTAGATAAAAGACTTGTATTTACCACCCTGACATCTGTTCGAATACCTTCAATCTCTTGAGCATACCAAAGGGGGAAAGTGTCGTTGTCTCCAATTGTAAATAAAATTGCATTTTCATCACATGACTCTAGGTAATTAACAGCCATTGCATATGCTGTATATCGATCACTTCTGTCATGATCATCCCAATTATTTAAAATCAAATTAGCAGGTACTAGCTTAAAACATAAAAGAAAAGACAACACTAAGCTTCCTTTAAGTTTTATTTTTTCAAACATCTTAGTTACAAAATATGAACCTAAACCGATAGCAATCGAAAATACGTAGAAAGAACCTACGACTGAATAATCTCTTTCTCTTGGTTCAAAGGGTCTGACATTTGTATAAACCTGAATTGCGATTCCAGTGAAAACAAAAAACAACAATAAAACCCAAAAATATTCCTTATTTGTCTGGTACAAGAACAATAATCCTAAAAGACCTAAAAATAAAGGCAAGAGGTAGTAAGTATTTCTTGATTTATTTTCAAGAACGTCAGTTGGAAGATTTTCCTGCGATAGACCTAAATTCCATTCGTCAATAAAATTAATACCACTGAGCCAATTTCCATGTAAATCCATATTTCCTTGAATATCATCTTGTCTTCCTGCAAAATTCCACATAAAATACCTCCAGTACATGTAGCCAATTTGATAGTCAAACATATAATATAAATTGTCTAAAAGGGTAGGTTTTTCAATTTTAATATAATCTTTATAAACCTTAAGAAATTGATGAAAATCATCGTGACTTATCTCATCGCTTTCAATAGAATTTTTAACCGCTTCAATAATAGATTTAAGCTCATTGATTTTTTCATCATCATTATATTTTTCTTTTTTAAATTCCGCTTTTAAATCAAAATCTAAAAAATCAGTGTATCTCAAATAGTTGATCGAATTGTCATTTTGAGTACTCCACATTCTAGGAAGTATTGACCCATGTTCAGAATTATAGTTTTGGATTGCATTTTTATAGTCATTTACTATAACATATTTATTTTTAATCGGATCTCTTTCGTATTTTGGATTGTCGTCCTTGTAAGGATTTTCCTTATCAAGGCCTGAGTATTGATCTGTAAAGAGGGGTCCGTAGAAAAAATATGTTTTTGGGTATTGCTCAAGATTATAATATGCAAGAAGTTCTCTTGCATTTGAGGGGTCATTTTCGTTTACAACAACGTCGGCATTTGCACGAATTGGTAATATGAGCCAAGATGAAAATCCAATAAATATAAATAAGAAGCATAGAGTTATTGTGTTTGCATTAATTAGTCCTTTTCTTTTGGTGTAACTTATAGACAGATAAAACACTAAAAAAAGAATTACAAAAGCAGCTAATGTTCCCGAGTTAAACGGAAGATTTAATTTATTAACAAAAAATATTTCTAATGTACTAAAGAACTTAAGAGTGTTAGGAAGTAATAATTTAAATACCCCCATAAGCGCACCAACTCCAATTATATTCGCAACAATGAACCCAACTATTGGATTTAGTTTATATTTTTCAATTATTTTCTTCTGATTTTTAAAGTAATAAATCATTACTAGTGCAGGGATCACCAATAACCCCATAAAGTGAACACCAAAAGATAAACCGATCACAAAGCAAATAAGTAATAACCATTTATTACCTCTTGGTTGATCCATATCAGACTCCCACCGAAGACCAAGATAAAATAAAACTGACATGATAAGGGTAGCCATTGCATAAACTTCAGCTTCGACAGCATTAAACCAAAAAGTATCGGTGAAGGCAAAGGACAGAGACCCGATTATTCCAGCACTTGAAATTGATAATTGCTTTACAAAAGAATTTTCGAGCTTACTTGTAAATTTCTTAAGTAATAAAACAATTGACCAATATAAAAAAGCAATCGTAAGGGCACTTGAAAATCCGCTCATTAGATTCATTGTAAATCCAACATTTTCTTTCTCAATTGCAAAAACAGAAAATATAGCACCTAGCATTTGATACAAAGGGGCACCGGGTGGATGACCAACCTGAAGCTTAGCAGATGTTGTTATATATTCTCCTGTATCCCAAAATCCAACTGTTGGTTCAGTAGTAAAGAAATAGACAGTGAATGAAATCAAAAAACAAAACCAACCAACAATTAAATTAAGTTTTTTATCGCTCATTATTTTAATTAAAAATTTTATCAAATGTATTAATAATATAAGCTTCTCAAGGTTAAATTTTAAACTTAATTAATTAAATTTTATTGCTGATATAAAATTTATTTTAAATTTGCATCCTCAATGGCCTATGGTGTAACTGGCAACACGTCTGGTTTTGGTCCAGAAGAGTCTAGGTTCGATCCCTAGTAGGCCAACAAAGTGCAATTATTAGATAATGAAATTATTTGTTGTATATTTGCATCACTGATTAATGATAATATTATGAGGGGACCACAAGTCCCCTCTTTTTATAGAGAAATGTTAAAAGAAAAAATTGAGCTTTTATTAGTTGAATGTTTTGATCAAAGACCTGATCTTTTTTTGATTGATCTTACTGTTTCTGAAAATAATGAAATAAGTGTTATTGTCGATGGAGATCTTGGAATAAAGGTAGAAGACTGTATGTTTATTAGCAAATATATTGAAGGTAATTTAGATCGGGAAGAAATTGATTTTTCTTTGAAGGTAGCATCCTGTGGAGCAACCTCCCCTTTACTAAATTTAAGACAATATGCAAAACACTATGGAAGAACAATGACAATTAAAACAAGTGATCAGCAGTTTGAGGGAAAACTGAATGAAGCCAACGAAAAGTTTATAAATTTGGTATGGAAAGAAAGACAACCAAAGCCAGTTGGAAAAGGAAAAATAACAGTAGAAAAATCAATAGACATTGATTTTAATAATATTAAAGAAGCAAAAGTTAAAGTAAAATTTTAAAATATGGATAATCTAACGCTTATTGAATCATTTTCTGAATTTAAAGATGACAAGTTAATTGACAGAGTAACTTTAATGGCAATATTAGAAGAGGTTTTTAGGTCTGCATTAAGAAGAAAATACGGAGATGATGAAAATTTTGACATAATAATAAATCCTGATAAAGGTGATTTAGAAATCTGGAGAAATAGAATAGTTGTTGAGGATAATAATGTTGAGGATGATAATCTAGAAATTGCTCTTTCTGAAGCAAGAAAAATTGAACCGGATTTTGAGGTAGGAGAAGATGTTTCAGAAGAGGTCAAGTTAATTGATTTAGGAAGAAGAGCTATTTTGGCCTTACGTCAAAATTTAACAGCTAAGATTCATGAGCATGATAATACAAATGTTTTCAAGAAATTTAAAGATCTTGAAGGAGAGATTTATACTGCAGAAGTTCATCACATAAGACATAAAGCGATAATTTTATTAGATGACGAAGGCAATGAAATAGTAATGCCAAAAGACAGGCAGATACCATCAGATTTTTTTAGAAAAGGTGATAATATTAGAGGAGTAATTGAAAGTGTAGAGTTAATCGGAACAAAACCTTCAATTATTTTGTCAAGAACTTCTCCATTGTTCTTAGAAAAATTATTTGAACAAGAAATTCCGGAAGTTTTTGATGGATTAATTTCGATCAAAAAGGTTGTTAGAATTCCTGGTGAAAAAGCAAAAGTAGCTGTTGATTCGTATGATGATAGAATTGACCCTGTTGGGGCATGTGTTGGGATGAAAGGTTCAAGAATTCATGGAATTGTAAGAGAATTGGGTAATGAAAACATTGATGTAATAAATTATACCAATAACTTACAACTATTTATAACTAGAGCGTTAAATCCAGCACGGATTAATTCAATGAAAATTGATGATGAAAATAAAAGTGTCGAAGTTACTCTTAACCCTGAGGAAGTAAGTAAAGCAATTGGTAGAGGAGGACACAATATCAGATTAGCAGGGCAATTAACTGGCTATGAGATAGATGTATTTAGAGAAGGTATGGAAGAAGATGTTGAGTTGAAGGAATTTTCTGATGAAATTGATGCTTGGGTAATTGATGAGCTAGCTAAAGCGGGCTTAGACACAGCCAAAAGCGTTTTAGAGCAAGATGCTGAAGATTTAATAAAAAGAACTGATTTAGAAGTAGAAACAATAAATGATGTTCTTAAAATTTTAAAAGAAGAATTCGAAGATTAAATAGAAATCCATTTCACTATGTCAGATACAATAAGGTTAAATAAAGTATTAAGAGAGTTGAATATCTCCATTGATAGAGTGGCAGACTTTTTGGAGTCTAAGGGCTATTCCATAGAAAAGAGACCTACAACAAAAATATCTCAAGATCTTTATAATTTATTGTGTGATGAATTCCATATCGATGCTGACAAAAAAATTGCATCTCAAGAAGTTGTTGATGCAAAAAATAAAGAGAAAGAAAAGATAAGAGAAAAGCTGCAAGAAAATGCAGTAAAACCTCAACCTGAAATTATTAAGGCTTCTTCAAAAGTTGTCCAATTTAAAAAGTTAGGTAAAATTAACCTTGAATCAGAAAAAGATATTGAAAAAGTAGACCTTGATGAGCAAAAAAACGATTTAATTAAAGAAAAAGAAGTTGAGGAAACTATTTCTGAAAAGGATGAAAGTCTTAAAAAAGACAATTACAAAAAACTTTCTGGATTAAAATCAACAGGTGAAAAAATTGATTTAGATAAATTTAAAAAATCTGAACCTCAATCTGAATCTCAAACTAGGTCAAGGAAGAGAAGAAGAAGAATTGTTACAAAGCAAGACGATTCAAGTCAAAATAATAATACATTTAAGTCTAAACAAAAAGATAGATTTAAGCGAACAGTTAAGGAGGAGCCAAGTGATGAGGAAGTTCAACAGCAGATTAAAGAAACCTTAGAAAAACTTCAAGGTAAATCATCTAGAGGTAAAGCTGCAAAATACAGAAAGGATAAAAGAGACCAACATAAACAAAAATCCCAAGACGAATTAGCAGCTCTTGAAGAAGAGAGTAAAATTTTAAAAGTAACCGAATTCGTCACTGCAAATGAAATCGCGACTATGATGGATGTTTCACCAACAGAGATAATATCAGCCTGTATGACTTTGGGAATGATGGTTACATTGAATCAAAGATTGGATGCAGAAACACTTTCTATTGTAGCTGAAGAGTTTGGATTTAGAGTTGAATTTATTACTGCTGAAATTGAAGAAGAAAATATTGAGATTGAAGATTTGCCTGAAAATCTTGAAACCAGACCTCCGATTGTAACCGTAATGGGTCATGTAGATCATGGTAAAACTTCTTTACTTGACTATATTAGAAAAGAAAATGTGATTGCAGGAGAATCCGGTGGTATAACTCAGCATATTGGAGCTTATGGAGTTCAATTACAAGATGGTCAAAAAATAACTTTTTTAGATACTCCTGGACACGAAGCATTTACTGCTATGAGAGCCAGAGGTGCTCAAGTAACAGATTTAGCAATCATAGTTGTCGCAGCGGATGATGATATTATGCCCCAAACAAAAGAAGCTATATCTCATGCTCAGGCTGCATCAGTTCCAATAGTTTTTGCAATCAATAAAATTGATAAACCTAATTCAAATCCCGATAAAATTAAAGAAGGTCTTTCAAAGATGAATTTATTGGTTGAAGACTGGGGTGGGAAAATTCAATCACATGACATTTCTGCCCTAAAAGGGGATGGAGTTAATGAATTACTTGAAAAAGTATTACTCGAAGCAGAATTACTCGAGTTAAAAGCTAATCCAAATAAGGACGCCAGTGGTACTGTTGTTGAGGCATTTTTGGATAAAGGACGAGGATATATATCCACAATATTAGTTCAAACAGGAACATTAAGGGTTGGAGATTTTGTATTAGCTGGAAAAAATAGCGGTAAAGTTAAGGCTATGCATGATGAAAGAGGAAATTCGGTAAATGAGGCTGGCCCATCTACGCCGATTTCAATACTTGGACTAGATGGTGCGCCACAAGCAGGTGACAAGTTTTCTGTTTATTCTGATGAAAGAGAAGCGAAACAAATTGCTAATAAACGAACTCAGCTTCAACGTGAGCAAAGTGTTAGGACTCAAAAGCATATTACTTTAGATGAAATTGGAAGAAGAATAGCAATCGGGGAGTTTAAAGAATTAAATATTATTTTAAAAGGTGATGTTGATGGATCTGTTGAAGCTTTGACAGATTCTCTATTGAAACTTTCAACTGAAGAAATACAAGTTAATATTATATACAAAGCTGTTGGGGCAATTACTGAAAGTGATGTTTTATTGGCATCAGCATCTGACGCTATTGTTGTTGGTTTTAATGTGAGACCTATGGGAAATGCTCGACAAATAGCTGAAAAAGAACAGATTGACATTAGAACATATTCAATTATTTATGATGCCATTAACGATGTAAAAGATGCAATGGAAGGTATGTTGTCACCTGATTTTAAAGAGGAGATTACGGGTCTTTGTGAAGTTAGAGAAACGTTTAAAATTTCTAAAATTGGAACTATTGCAGGCTGTATGGTAACGAAAGGAAAAATTGTTAGAAATTCTGAAATTAGATTAATAAGAGAAGGAGTTGTTATATATACGGGTTCTTTATCATCTCTGAAAAGATTCCAAGATGATACTAAGGAGGTCACAAAAGGATATGACTGTGGATTGCAAATTAAAGATTACAAGGACATTAAAGTTGGCGATGAGATTGAAGGATTTATAAATGTCGCTATTAAGAAAAAAATCTAATCGATTTCTGGCCTACCTTCATTTTCAATTTCATCTATTTCATTAACTATTTTAGCTATCTCAGGTCGAAATATAAAAGCACTTCTATATTTTTTTCTGATATCTATTAATTTTCCGTCAGCTTCAAGTTGAGTATAGAAATCTCCTACCCATACTTTGTAATTTGGTGTTTCGTAAATAATATTAGCAGAGGTGTCATTAAAAATCTCGATGTATTCCTTCATTATCAGTTCAGCATTTGCTCTGTCTCCGTTATAAATCTGTATTCTAAGATTTTGAATTTCACTGTTTAATCCTTTTCTTAATTTGATTATGCTATCTAGCTCATTGCTTTTGACTATTGTAATTTCACCATTTTGACCAAATATTTGAAAAACTGAAATAAGCAGAAAGAAAAATAAAATTCTCATTTTAAATTTTTAAATAAATCAATTAATTGAAAGCAAAAGTAAAGAAATAAATTTTTTTTATTTAGAATCAATATAAATTAGTATTTTACCAATAATAATAGCAAATTTATAAATAAAAAAAACATTTAAGATGTTATTTTTGTGCTTGATTTTTAACAGGCGAATTTTGAATGGATTCAAAAAAAATTAGAAGAGTATTTTCAATGCTTAAGCTTAACCCACCGACCTTTTTAAAAACGACTACTGATCGTCTGCTCCTTTTTGCCTTATTTTTAATTTTTGGTTTATCAACTTTTTCTCAGGAAGGTGATCCCGTTGCTGGAAAAGCTCTTTTTAACACAAATTGTGCGTCCTGTCACAAATTAGACAAAAAAATGACTGGCCCAGCCTTAAGAAATGTTGAAACCAGGCTGGCTGAGGATGAGGGTCTTGACAGAGAATGGCTTTATAAATGGATCAGGAATAGCTCAGCTATGATCAAGTCTGGCGATGCATATGCAGTGAAAATTTATGAGGAGTACAATAAATCTGCTATGACAGCATATCCCCAACTCACAAACTCAGACATTGATAATATTCTGGCATATACTGCTCAAGAAAAAGTTGCTCCGGTTGCCACTGCTGAAGCATCTCTCGATCCGGAAGTTGATTCAAATAACCTTGGTCTTTCTGATGAAATAATTTTAGGCGTTTTTACACTTTTATTTTTGTTATTATCACTTGGTTTAATAGTTGTAACAAAAACATTAAGAAATCTTGCTAAACTCAAAGGTGTTCAGCTTAATGAAAAGAAAAAAAATAAACCAATTTGGAAAGCATATCTTGAAAATCAGTTTTTATTGCTTTGTACTGCTGTTTTCTTTCTACTAGTCAGCGCCTATGGATTTTACAGCTGGACTATGCAGGTTGGTGTTAATCAAGGATATATGCCAATCCAACCTATTCATTATTCACATAAAATTCATTCTGGTGATAATAAAATTGATTGTAATTACTGTCATTCCTCTTCTAAGGTTAGTAAGCATGCAGGAATTCCATCTTTAAATATTTGTATGAATTGTCACAAAAGTATATATGAATATAATGGTGAGACAACCGAGGAATACACAAAGGAATTTTATGATGGAGAAATTCAAAAATTATACAAAGCTGTTGGTTGGGATGATGAAGCTCAGGAATACACTGGAGTTACTTATCCAGTTAAGTGGGTAAGGATTCACAATCTTCCAGATTTTGCATATTTTAATCATTCTCAACATGTTTCTGTAGCAGGAATCGAATGTCAAACCTGTCATGGTCCGGTTGAAGAAATGGAAATAATGTATCAGCATTCTCCGTTAACTATGGGTTGGTGTATAAATTGTCACCGTGAAACTGATGTTAATCTAAAGGATAATGAATATTATGACAAAATACATCAAGAACTATCAAAAAAATATGGTGTAGAAAAATTAACCGTGGCTCAGATGGGTGGACTAGAATGTGGGAAGTGTCATTATTAAAATAGATAAAATTATTTATGTCAAATAACAAAAAATATTGGAAAAATTTAGCAGAACTTGATTCTGCAAATGAAAATGTATTTGACAAATTACAAAACAAAGAATTTGTTGAAGAAATACCAGTGGATGAGTTTTTATCAGACAAAGATAATCTTGCTAATAGCTCAACCACTAGAAGAGATTTTTTAAAGTACATCGGATTTAGTACGGCAGCAGCCACTTTAGCTGCATGTGAGGGGCCTGTTGTAAAATCAATTCCGTATGTCGTGCAACCAAAGGAAATTATCCCTGGTGTTGCTAATTACTATGCTACAACTATTGGAAACGGATTTGATTTTGCCAATATATTGATTAAAAATAGAGAGGGTAGACCAATTAAAGTTGAAAAAAATTCAATGGCACCAGCAGAACATGCTGCCAATGCAAGAGTACATGCATCAATTCTTGATTTATATGATAATGCTAGACTTGCACAACCAACAAAAGATAATATGCCAATTTCATGGCTTAGTTTCGAGTATGAAACTAAAGAAAGTCTTGAAAAAATCTCAAAATCATCAAGAGACATAGTTTTACTTACTCAGACTTTTGCAAGTCCATCAACGAAACAATTAATCAGCGATTTTAAAGCTAAATACAAAAATGTAAGACATGTTGTTTATGATTCAATTTCTGAATCAAAAGCTCTCGACGCATATGAGTCAAAATACGGTTTAAGAGGATTTGCAAATTATGATTTTTCAAAGTCTAAACTTATAGTTTCTATTGGTGCTGATTTTCTTGGCGATTGGCAAGGTGGAGGATTTGATGTTTCATATGCAAAAGGTAGAATACCAACTAAAGGAAAAATGTCTAGACATATTCAGTTCGAATCAAATATGACTCTTTCAGGAGCAAACTCTGATATGCGTATCCCATCGAAGTATGATGAACAAAAGCTTGTGATATTAGAAATTTACAATTCATTATTTAGCAATAAAATAAATTTTGATTCAAATTTTTCAATCTCTGAAAAATTGAGAAAAGCCATTGATACAACTATAGAAGAAATAAAATCAAACAAAGAGGGTTCTGTTGTTATTTCCGGCATTCAAGACGAAAATTATCAGAATTTAATTCTTCAAATAAATGAAAAAATTTCTAGTAATGCATTTAATCCTTCAAAAACAATCTTGACCAGAAATGGAAAAGATGAAGATGTAATAAAGCTTATTTCTGACATGAATCAAGGAAAGATTGGTGCGCTAATAATGTGTGGTGTAAATCCTGCTTACACATTATCAAATTCCGAAGAATTTATTAAA
>CEVH01014939.1_pt1 | contig 11495 bp, 7 predicted proteins | sample 356521 | NCBI WGS metagenome assembly CEVH01 (sample SAMEA2623446, study PRJEB7988) | marine metagenome | isolation source: saline water (ENVO:00002010), including
ACATCAATCGATGATATCCCCTACTGGCAATGGATTATTAGTTTATTACTCACAAAAGAAGGTACTTGGCGTAAAGCTATCGGAAAAGATAAAGGCTTTCTAAGTGGCGACAAGCAAAAGAAAGATCTAAAAATTCTAATAGAGCGAATGAGTTGCAAACAAGGAATTAATCACCTTTTAAATAGTGTAAAAATCTTGCCAACCTCATTACCTGATTTGCAACAATGGGAAGTTTTGAATTCATTGACTAACTTACTCCTCAGGCTAAGCTCTGAGCTAATAGTTTCTTTTCGTAACAATGGGATCGTAGACTATACAGAAGTCAGTTTGGCTGCAAGACAAGCGATCGGCAGTGCAGATACTCCAACAGATCTCACATTAGGATTGGATCATATAATTAAACACATCCTCGTTGATGAGTTTCAGGACACATCTCGACTGCAACTTGAAATTTTAAAGACACTAATAGCAGGCTGGACGCCAGAAGATCAGCGGTCTCTGTTTTTAGTGGGGGACCCCATGCAGTCTTGCTACAGTTTTCGCAACGCCGATGTTGGTATTTTCCTCGATATCGCGCAAAGAGGGCTTCCTAACTTAAACTTAGAGCCTTTACAGCTGAAGGTAAACTTTCGCTCAAGCTCGGATTTGATAGACTGGGTAAATAAACACTTTATTTCCGCATTTCCTTCTGTACCCAATCTGTCTATCGGTGCAGTACCCTTTTCTCCAGCCATTTCGATTAAGTCTTCGATTTCACAGGAAGCAGTAACCACTCAGATTATTACCTATAACAAGAATAACAGGTCGGACGCAAAAAATGCTGAAGCTTTAATGGTCATCAAGAATATTGAAAATCTTAGAAAAAGATCTCCGACTGAAAGCATAGCCATACTCGTTCGAAACCGGAGACACTTGAATTCCATTATTCCAGAGCTGGATAAGAATCAAATAAGTTGGGAATCGAATGAAATTGACAGTATGGGAGAAATACAGATTGTTGAAGATTTGATAAATCTCACAAAAGCATTATTAAATCCCCATGATAGATTCTCTTGGCTTACTCTGCTGCGAGCACCCTGGATAGGACTCACGATTGCGGATTTGCACACTATAGCGAAAGCATCAAAAGAGCAGTCGATATGGGAAAGCTTAAACAAACTAGAATCTATAGAAGGCTTAACCAAAGACGGACGAATACGCCTAGAAATATTTGTACCGAGTGCTCTTAAAGCCATGAGTTATCGATATCAAATTCCATTAACAGATTTAATTCAAAGCACATGGAAGTTGTTTAATGGAGATTCTATTATACAGAACAATAAAGAACGAGTAAGTGTCGCTCAATATTTTGAAATTTTGGAAAAATATAGCTCATCTGGAGGCATCGACGACTTTAACTCATTTCAAGAAAAAGTTCGAAATTCTCTGATCACCTTTACAGCATCACAACAAAGCAATAACAATCAGTCACCAATACAAGTACTAACAATTCATAAAGCAAAAGGACTTGAATTTGACCATGTAATAATCCCTGGACTAGCGGATGCGTTAAAAAGTGAAGATAAGCCCATTCTTCTTTGGCATGAACGATTAAACGAGGCAGGTCGACCAAAATTATTGATCTCGCCAATTAATTCAAATGATAGTGAAGAGCATGATGTTTATAAATTAATCAAGCATGAAAAAAAGCTTAAAGTTCTACTCGAGGATACGCGACTCCTGTACATCGCGATAACACGGGCAAAATCAACAGTAAAACTGCTGGCAACAGCTGCGCTAACGACCGATGAGGAGTTAAGTATTCCTACAAATAGCCTTCTTGCGCGAGTCTGGAGTGAAATTCAACGCGAGTCTAAAATACTCCAAATTTTACCAATCGAAGAATTACGTGCTAACGGCAATCTAACAAAGACATGGAACTCTCATGATTTCCCAGTTCCGACGCCACTCCGTCGTTTCAAAGATTTATCTTTTTTGAATGAGGATGAAAATGGGTATTTAACAAGCAAGTCTCAAGTCGAAGATAATACTCTTAACTTATCGGAAACTAATACCTATTCCCCTGAAACCATATTCGATGCAAAAATTGGAGAGCTAATCCATGAAGTACTTGAAGACTATGCGATCGAAAAAGATAAAACTGAATTTTTGAACAGTCTTTCCTATAAGAAAGTTTTTTGGAGAAATCGAATCAAACATCTCTCTACCAATAAGAACCTTTTAGATGAATCGGTTCAGTTTATATACGAGACGATAGAAAAGTGTATAACTAAAAACGAACTAGATTGGATTTTTGACGAATCGAATAGCTCCAGTCAAAGTGAATTTAAAATTTCATGGTCGAAAAATGGTAGTATTAATTCATACATAATTGATAGAACCCTCATTGATGAAAATGATGTTCGCTGGATAATTGATTATAAGACCGGCGCGCCCAGAAACGAATCGATGGAAGCATTCATAGAATTCCAAAAATTATCTCATACACCTCAGTTAGAAAAATACTGCGAAGCATTTAAAAAATTAGAAAACAGGAAAACGAAGGCAGCCCTCCTTTTAACTTCAATCACCCGACTGATTACAATATAAACTCTCTCAGGTATTTAATTAGCAAATAATAACACCAAAACCATTAACTAAAACTCAAGATCAATTGCCAGCTCGACTAATCAAATTTTCGACACCATCAACTGTTGTCGTAGGAAATGCGAAGTCAGCCTCATAAGAATGCACAATCTGAATAATTCTAAGCATTACATCTTGTTTTATTTCATGGTAGCGAATCCAGTTAGTAGTTTTAGTAAAGGTGTATATAAAAAAGTCGAGTGAAGATGACGAGTAAGCATTAAAATTTACTATGAGTGTTTGACTAGTATCTATCTCATCATGCTGTTCTAACATTGATTTCACTTCGGCAACGATTTCACCCATCTTGTTCGCATCCTGATACCGAATACCTATTGTTTCCTTGATTCTCCGATTACTCATTCGAGAGGGGTTCTCAACCGTTAATGTTGTGAAAACAGAATTGGGTATGTAAAGTGGTCTCTTGTCAAAAGTCCTCACTACAGTCAATCTCCAGCCAATACTTTCCACGGTTCCTTCGATTTCCCTGTCCGGTGATCGAATCCAATCTCCTATGGTAAATGGCCTATCGAGATAAATCATAAGCCCACCGAAGAAATTTGATAAGAGATCTTGTGCCGCAAAACCGACTGCCAGACCACCTACACCACCGAAGGCAAGGAGCGCGGTAATCTCAATACCGACAGTGGGAAGTGCAACAAGTACTGCAGAGATTACAATCGAAAGTCTAAGTAGTTTTGCAAGCGCAAGGAGTGTCGTTGGGTCAAGACTGGTCTGTTCAGAAGACTCATCATTTTGTATTTTTATGAGTACTCGCGCTTCAGCTAAGGAGATAAATCTAATCAGAAAGACTGCTATTAAGGTTATAAACGCCAGCTGTCGAGCCAAGTCTAAATTTTCAGGAGAAAAGAGCTCCGTTTGAAAATAGCCATCACTGATTTCGATAATCCAGGCAACACCAAAAATGAGTATGAAGTAACTCAACGGTCTTCGGGCGGCCTCAAGAAGCGCGTCATCCCATACGTTCTGAGTTTTTTGCAGGTGCCGGCTGAGCACTTTCAGTAAACGCATCGCCAAGTACCTAACGATAAGCGTCGCGGTTACGACAACGAAAACCTCAAGACCCCAACTAAGCTCGGCCAAGCGGCCTAATGATAACCAGCTCACAAAATCCCCCTTAACTTATTCCTTAAAATACGAACGGATTGTTTGAACACGGCTTTTCCATAAATCTTGCTCAAATACATTATGAATCTCATGCGAAGGATTTGCTCTCATGTTGTGAATGATAGCACTTTTTGGTATTGATTCTGCTTCAAGCCAATTTGAAACCTCTATTGCAGATTGTTGGTCGTTACATACAAGAATCATATCGCACCCAGCTGCTAAGGCGCACTTTGCCCTCGCTATCGGACTTGGAATAGCCCGCGCAGCCGTCATCGATAAGTCATCAGAGAATACTATTCCTTTAAAGTTTAATTCGCCCCGTAATTTATCTTTAATCCAGATCTTAGAAAAACCAGCAGAAGAGTCATCTACCGCGGTATAAAGGACATGAGCAGGCATTATGCCGCCTAAAAACTTTGTGAGTTGAGCAAATACTTTGTAGTCATTAGCCTTTATTTCTTCCCACGGTCTGTCATCAACTGGAAGCTCGATGTGAGAATCTGCTCTTACAGTCCCATGGCCAGGGTAATGTTTACCACAAGCGCTCATGCCAGCCTCTGATAGTCCAGAAATATACGATTTAGCCAAGGCGATAACTGTATCAGGGTCTGAAGAAAAAGACCGATCACCAATAACCTCACTTCTCGTATTTTGAAGATCTATTACTGGAGCAAAGCTCAGATCTATGTCATACGAAATCAGTTCCGTAGCCATTACCCATGCGCATGTTTTTGCCAGAGATTCACCCAGTTCTGGCTCCTTTTTATAGATCTTTCCGATATCACCTAGGCTAGGGAGACTCACAAAATCCTTGTCAAAGCGCTGGACTCGCCCTCCTTCTTGATCGACCGCTATCAAGATATCACAATTGATACACCTAATTGATGCCACTAATTCTCTTAGTTGCGCCGGACTTTCATAGTTGCGGGTAAATAGGATGACTCCGCCAACCGAGTCTCTCTCGATTAAATCCTCTTCTAATTTAGTGAGTGATTTCCCTTCAATATCCAACATTAAGACCCCATACGAGGATTTTAGCGGGTTCATATTCGATACCTGTTAGAGATCTGATTTGCCTTCATATTTTGATATTACCATTATAATTTTAGTAAAGGTCTCAATAGCTTATCAAGTAACGCTAAAGTTGCCTTGCTATTGGCAGATAACTGTATATAATTACAGTAATAGGGATCTTGGACAAGATTATGAAAAATTTAACGGTGAAGCAACAGCAGATTCTTGAGTATATTAAAGACCACTTGAATTTAACTGGTTTTCCCCCAACAAGGTCAGATATTGCTAATGAGATGGGATATAAATCTCCCAATGCAGCAGAAGATCATTTGAGAGCTTTGGCTCGCAAAGGAGCAATAGAGATTATACCGGGTACATCTAGGGGTATACGTCTCCCTATCAATGAACAACTAGGATTACCAATAATAGGGCAAGTCGCCGCTGGATTCCCTATTCTAGCAGAAGAATCGATCGCGGGTTACTCAGAGGTCCCACCAGGTTTCTTTACACCTTCCGCTGACTATCTATTAACTGTTAAAGGCAGCAGTATGATAGATATTGGTATATTTGAGGATGACTTATTAGCTGTTCATAAAACTGACCAAGCCGCCAACGGCGATATAGTAGTTGCACGTATCGACAACGAGGTCACCGTAAAGCGCTTCGAGTATCAAAAAGGGAGCCCTAGAATAAAACTTATAGCTGAAAATCCTGACTTCGCGCCCATTAATGTTAATTTGGAAGAAGATGATTTTTCTATTGAAGGAATATCCGTGGGTGTCATCCGCCGTTCAATATCATGAAACTAAAAAATAGTCAGGGCTTTGTAACTTCCCATCTACCGCTTCGATAAAAGGCCTTCCAGCCCGTAGCTTTCTTATTTACCTCACTTTGAACATACTGCTCTTTGGTCTTCCTGCTAAATCGAATCAAAGTCTTGTTACCGGCATCATCTTCCGTTGGTGCATCAAAAAGATGGGAATATTTAGGGTCAATTTCGTCTTTGTGGGGCAGCAATTCTGAAACTAATGGAGCCCGAGTTTCTCTATTTCGGGGAAATTTACTTGCAGCCAAAAATAGCCCTGACGCTCCATCTCTTAGGATATAATGATCATCAACCGTTGCACATTCTAGCTCAGGCATTGAGACCGGATCCATTTTAGGGGGGGCAGCTTCACCATTTCTCAAAAGCTTCCTTGTATTTTTACACTCTTCACTAGTACAGCCAAAATATTTGCCAAAGCGTCCAGTTTTCAACTGCATATCCTGCCCGCATTTATCACACTCGATTACAGGCCCTTCGTAGCCTCTTATCTTAAAGACACCCTCTTCTACCTCAAACCCATCACAGTCTGGATTATTTCCACAGACGTGGATTTTGCGATTTTCATCAATTAAATAAGCATCCATTGCAGTATTACACTTTGCACACCGCCTCTTTTTTCGTAATAGAACATTCTCTTGCTCCTCAGCTTCTTCCGCCGTATCAGTTCTAATCGCTTCATCTCCCGGCGTCAGGTTTATGGTGCTCTTGCATCGTTCTTTGGGAGGTAACGCGTAGCCAGAACATCCCAGGAAAACACCTGTTGAAGCTGTTCTGATTTGCATGTGTCGGTTGTTGCAGTCCGGTTTAGGACATATTATTGATGTATCTGTTGGGTCATTTTTTCGCATACCTCCATCGATGGATTGTGCCTCTTCCAACTGACGACTAAAGTCTGAATAGAATTCATCCAGTAAACTCTTCCAATCCTTTTTACCGGAGGCGACCTCATCAAGCGACTCTTCCATATTCGCGGTAAAATCATAGTTCATTAAGTTACTAAAGCTCTCTTGCAGTCTCTCCGCAACTATATCCCCCATTTTAAGGGCAAAAAATCTCTTGTTCTCAACTCTGACATAGCCACGGTCCTGAATCGTTGAGATGATCGCCGCGTAAGTAGAAGGCCTTCCAATACCTTTTTTTTCAAGTTCTTTAACTAAGCTCGCCTCTGTATATCTCGGGGGTGGTTTTGTGAAATTCTGAAACGGCTCCAAGTCTTCTAATACAAGAATGTCTGCAACATTAATATCGGGAAGAACGACATCCTCTTCTTTAGTGGGCATCACCTTTAAGTAACCATCGAACTGCATGATTCGACCTTTCGTCCGAAGCTCATACTTATCGCAGCCAACAGCTATACTTGTGCTTAGATATTTTGCTGGTGGCATCTGACTCGCAACAAAATATTGCCATATAAGCTGATACAACCTGGCCGCATCATCCTCGACATTTTTAAGGTCTTTCGGCAACACATTTACATCGGAAGGTCGAATAGCTTCATGAGCTTCCTGTGCACCCTCTTTTGAGCTGTATATTTTTGGATTATCCGGCAGATAATCTTTCCCAAAATTTGAGTGTATGTAATGTCTACAAGACTCAAGCGCTTCGGTGCTTAAGTGTGTTGAATCTGTGCGCATATATGTGATGTAGCCAGCTTCATACAAGCGTTGAGCCAGTAGCATAGTTTTCTTAACACCAAAACCAAGACGAGTGCTCGATGCTTGTTGAAGTGTTGATGTGATCAGTGGTGGCTTTGGCTTTGAAGATGTTGGACGGTCGTCTCTTCTAAGCACTTCAAACACATTTTCTTTTAATAATTTCAGAGCTGCATCAGTCAGTGCTTTATTATTAGGTCTGAAGTTGTTACCACCCTCTTTTATAACCTGAAATCTAACCGAATCGTTCGATGTCGTCTTGAGTTGTGCAAATACCTCCCAGTACTCTTCTGGAATAAATGCACGAATTTCTTGCTCACGCTCGACCACAAGCCTCACGGCGACGGACTGAACCCGACCTGCAGACAAGCCCCTTGCCACTTTTTCCCAGAGCAAGGGGGATACCATAAAGCCAACAACTCTATCTAAAAAGCGCCTGGCTTGCTGAGCTTCAACATAGCGCATGTCAACTTCGCCAGGTTCAGAAAAAGCATCCTCAACAGCACGTTTTGTGATCTCATTAAACACAACCCTTTTATAACGAGTTTGATCTCCCCCTATAGATTCTTGCAAATGCCAAGCAATGGCCTCACCCTCACGGTCTAAATCTGTTGCAAGATAGATTTGATCAGCATTTTTGGCAGCCTTCTTTAAATCGGAGACCACTTTTTCCTTACCTGGCAGTATTTGATACTTCGCCTTCCAACCCTTTTCGGGATCAACTCCCATGCGAGCCACAAGTTGTTGTTTTGCCTTCTTTTTTTTGTGAATAACTTTTTCTTCAGGGCTCATTTTTCGGGTTAATGCTGCTGCGGCGGCTCTAGCCTTAGCGTCAACCGGTTTGCCGTTACCACTCGTTGGTAAGTCTCTAATGTGCCCAACGCTCGATTTAACAACGAATTCGGCCCCTAAATACTTATTAATAGTTTTAGCCTTCGCTGGTGACTCGACAATTACTAAAGATTTGGACATTTCGTATCAACTACCTAAAAATCATCTCTGTTAGTTCAATTAATATAGTAGATCTTGAGATATAAGCGCGCACATATATAAGTGAAACAATTCTATCGGTCAAGTTTTCTATGATATTTGTGCTGAAGTAATTTTTGAATTATGTCTGAGAGCTAGCCGAAAATCTAAGACTGATTTACGGAACACATTTAAACTAAGTTTCAGAAATTAACGCCTAGCGAACTATTTCAATGGCATCAAAACCGATATACTATTTATACTGCGATAGATAATAAATTAGATATGGCGCTTATAAAAACTAGTGCCCCATATCAACTAAATGAAGCCATTCAAATTTATCTTCAATTTCTCCCCGCTGAATACCTACAAGTAACTCATAGAGTTTTTCCATAACAGAACTATCACTATTTTCGTTTCCTGGCATGGAATGCCACTTTTCATCAAACCATATTTTACCTACAGGGGCTAATACTGCCGCCGTACCGCAAGCAGCCATTTCACTAAAGTTTTGAAACTCGGAGCGAAGGTCAATGGGGCGCTCTTCCGTTGTTAATTTTAATTCTATTTCTGCCAATTCCATAATGGAGCGACGCGTAATACTCGGCAGAATAGCATCGGAAGATGGGGTAATAAATTTTTCATCCTTGGTAAAAACGACAATATTGGCTGATCCAGCCTCGTCAATAAATTTATTATTAGCCGAATCTAGATATAGAGCTTCATTCGCACCTACTCCTTGGGCATTCAAAGTAGCCAAAAGTCCACCAGCGTAGTTAGCACCAGCTTTGTATTTACCAGTCCCGTTTGGAGCGGCGCGGTCAAATTCTGAGACTGCGAGACTTATCATCGCCATCCCAGAATCCTTATAGTAAGGACCCACAGGAGAAACAAAGACTCGAAATTCATATTTCTCGGCTGGTTTTAAGCCTAAATTTTCTCCAACTCCAATGAGCATCGGCCTAACATACAACGCTGCTCCGGAGCCGTAAGGCGGAATCCAAGGATAATTTGCGCGAACCGTCTCCTCTATGGCACCAAGGAATAATTCTCTGGGAACCGCGGGCATTAAAAGGCGTGGCGCCGTGGAGTTCATTCTTTCCCAGTTCAGAGAAGGCCTGAAAAGGCAGACATCACCGTTAGCCGTTGTAAGAGCCTTCATGCCCTCAAAACACTGTTGAGCATAATGCAATGTCGGCGCACCCTCATGAATTAGAATTTGATCATCTTCAGTAAGGGATCCTTGATTCCACCCACCATTTTCATAGATCGCACTATAACGGTAATCTGTCCTGATATAGTCAAAACCTAGTTCAGTCCAACTTAGATTTTTTTTGCTTGATTTTTCGGTCAATTTATCTTCTCAAGTTTCACAAAAATGTAAACGCTGAACATTATCAGATATCTTATCTCTAATAGCTAGGTAGCATATAATTTCTTAAAATTGAGTCTACAGAAAATAATTACTCAATATTCTCACGACAATTAGATCTTGAGCACTTTTAATAATGACATTTATAGATATTGGGGCAAACCTTACCCATGAATCATTTAAAAACGACTTAGATACGGCGCTAACAAACGCTAAGCTCGCCGGAGTCATACATATAATAGTAACTGGGACCGACTTAGCTAGCAGTATAGAAGCAAACAATTTAACGAAATTAAATCCTGCTTATCTCAGCTCAACGGTTGGTTTCCATCCGCATGCAGCAGACAATGTAAAGGAATCTGATTTTAAGAGAGCCATTGAGTTAATTGAACTCAAGAATGTTGTAGCAATTGGTGAAGCTGGTTTAGATTACAATAGAAACTATTCTTCAAGAAAAGCGCAACTAAAAATCTTCGAGCAACAGCTTGAATTAGCGACTCAAATCAAACTCCCCCTTTTCTTACATCAAAGGGATGCGCACCTAGATTTCTACCCACTGCTGGCCAAGTATCGCCACAGAATAGTGGGGGGTGTAGTGCATTGCTTCACTGCAAGTAAAGAAATTCTAGACTCATATCTAGATTTAGATATGCATATAGGCATTACTGGATGGATTTGTGATGAACGAAGAGGACAAGATCTTCAAAAAATAGTCCACAACATCCCTGAGAATAGATTGTTGATTGAAACAGACTCGCCCTATTTACTTCCAAGAACTATAAGACCTAAACCTAAATCTAGGCGAAATGAGCCTAAGTTTTTACCTGAAGTCGCAAATTCAGTCTCGGAGCATTCGGCAAAAACACCAGAGGAAATTGCTACGATTACAACTCAAAATGCAATAACCCTTTTTAACTTGCCAATTGAAGATCTAACCCTTAATCATCCAGTAGATTAACTACACCATCTCTATCAAAAGGCCAGTACAATACCTCATTATTTTCAATATTCAACAAGACAGGAATACTGAGTCCGTATTTTTGTACAAGATCTTCCTCAGTAGCGATATCCACAATCTCCATTTCAAAGATGAACCGATCATGCAACTCATCTAATATGAGACCAGCCTGCTCGCACAAATGACAACCTTCCGTCGTAAAAAACTTTAATTTCTTCATAGTATTGAAGGATGTCAGTATAAACGAAATTCATCAATAGTACCTGAGACTGCAATTGCACCAGCCAAGCCTTCGGCTTAACCCAAAAGAGACTTGGAGTTCAACCCTGTGCTGAACCGCTTATGTTAAACGTATAATCTAACCAAGATACACTCAAATACAAACTGCGCCTAGACATCGACCACAAAACGTTTACAATCCTTGGATTTGCGGTCAGAGCACCTTGACAGAAGAGAATTCTAATTATGAGTCACCACGGAATTATTACAGAACTCAAAAGCTGGTTATCACAGCAGATTATCGGACAAGAGCGCTTACTCGACCGCTTATTGATCGCTTTGTTGGCTGATGGACACCTCTTGGTAGAAGGCGCCCCCGGACTGGCAAAGACTAAGGCAATTAAGGACCTTTCAAGAGCTATTGAAGGGGACTTTCATAGAATACAATTTACACCTGATCTATTGCCGAGCGATATTACGGGCACGGAGGTATTCCGACCAGAAGACGGTACTTTTCGCTTTCAACAAGGGCCCATTTTTCACAATCTCGTTTTAGCTGATGAGATAAATAGAGCGCCTGCCAAAGTTCAATCAGCTCTTCTGGAGGCCATGGCTGAGCATCAGGTAAGTGTAGGAAGAGAATCTTTCGAACTCCCTCCCCTATTTTTAGTTATGGCCACGCAAAATCCGATTGAACAGGAAGGAACATACCCTCTTCCGGAGGCACAATTA
>CEVH01021963.1_pt1 | contig 11487 bp, 8 predicted proteins | sample 356521 | NCBI WGS metagenome assembly CEVH01 (sample SAMEA2623446, study PRJEB7988) | marine metagenome | isolation source: saline water (ENVO:00002010), including
AACAATATTAGTATTGAAATTCTTTATGAAGATAATCATCTAATAGCTGTAAATAAAAAAGCTGGTGAAATTGTTCAGGGTGATAAAACAGGCGATGAACCACTTTCTGAAAAAGTAAAAAAACTTCTAAAAATTAAATACAAAAAACCTGGGAACGTGTTTTTAGGCACTATTCATAGGATAGATAGACCAACTAGCGGTGTAATTATTTTTGCAAAAACTAGTAAGGCACTATCTAGGATGAATGAAAAATTTAGAGAAAATGAAATTCATAAAACATATTTAGCTGCTGTTAAAAATAAATTACCAAAAAATCAAGATATAATAGAATGCTATCTTCAAAAAAATCAAAAAATTAACAAATCTTTTATTTCTAATAAAGTAAAAGGAAAGCATTCAAAATTAGAGTATAAAGAAGTTAAAAGACTTGACAATTATTATATCTATAAAATTACTCCATATACTGGCAGACATCATCAAATTAGAGTTCAGTTATCTTCCAAAGGATCACCTATAAAAGGAGATTTAAAGTATGGTGCAAAAAGAAGTAACATTGATGGAAGCATTAATCTTCATGCAAGCCAAATTTCATTTTCTCACCCTACTACAAAAGAAAAAATTGAAATTAATGCACCTCTACCCAATGAAACGTTATGGAATTTAGTTAGGGTCAACATCTAAATGAACTACACAACCACCAAGCATTTTATTACTTTTTATATGTTTTAGTAAAAATGAAATGATACTTTTTGCTTCTGAAAATGATTTATCAGCTTCAATCTTTAACATTATGCTTTTAATGTAGTAGTTTTTTACTTTTGAAACTAAAGGGTATTCAGGACCTAAAACTCTGTCTTTAAAACTTTTTCTCAAAAAAGAAGAAAACTTTTCTGTTACACTATCTAAAACTTTATGATCTGTATGTCTAAACTTCACGAATATTAATCTTGAAAAAGGAGGATACTTAAATGATTTCCTTTCTGAAATTTGTAACCTATAAAACTTACTGTATGAGTGTTGTTTAACAAAATTAATTATTTCATGTTCAGGATTATAAGTTTGTAAAATTACAGCGCCTTGTTTTTCTTTTCTTCCTGCTCTTCCAGAAACTTGAGATAATAGCTGAAATGCTCTTTCATGAGATCGAAAATCTGGATAATTTAGCATGCTATCTGCATCAATTATTCCAACTAATGAAACTTTTTCAAAATCAAAGCCTTTAGCTATCATTTGTGTTCCAACTAAAATATCAATTTTTTGTTGCTGAAAATCAAGTATAATCTCCTCATAAGCATTTTTTCTTCTTGTTGTATCATGATCCATTCTTACAATATTATAATCTGGAAATATTTCTTGCAAAGATTCAACAACTTGTTCAGTTCCAAATCCCTTTTTAGTAAATGAATTTGAAGAACAATATCTACATGAACTATCTAATGTATCAACATAACCACAGTAATGACATTTTAATTGATTAAATGATTTATGATAGGTTAAACTAACTGAACAGTACTTACAGCAAACAACTTGACCACAAGAATCACAGCTTAAAACCTTAGAGTACCCTCTTTTATTTTGAAATAAAATAACTTGTTTTTTCTGCTTTAATTGAATAGAAATTTGATCAATAAGGTTTTTTGAAAAAAAGCCATTCATTTGTTTTTTTAAAAAACCCTTCTTTAAATCAACAGGTTCGATTTTTGGCAATTTAATATCTGAATATCTTTTTAATAATTCCACAAAACCAAACTTTCCTTGCTTAGCATTATAATATGATTCAATTGCAGGAGTTGCTGAACCCAATAACACCTTAGAATTATGCAATGATGACAAAAAGATTGCAGAATCTCTAGCATGATATCTGGGAGATGGCTGTTGTTGTTTATAAGATGAATCATGTTCTTCATCGATTATAATAAGACCAAGATTAGTAAAAGGTAGAAATATTGATGAACGAACACCTAATAAAATAGAAAATCTATTTTTAATTGAATTCCAAACCTCAACTCGTTCTGAATTATTTAGATTAGAGTGAAAAACACCAACCTTATCTCCAAAATGATTTTGCAATCTTCTTACTATTTGAATAGTTAGTGCAATTTCTGGTAATAAATATAAAACTTGTTTACCAGCCTTAAGTTCCTTTTCTATTAACTTAATATATATTTCAGTTTTACCACTAGATGTTACACCATGTAATAAGCAAACATTTTTTTCTTTAAAATTTTCGTTAATCTCATCAAAAGCTACTTTCTGATCAAATGATAGTTCATGAGTTGGAATTATTTTTTTTGAAAAATTTGAGATTCTACTAATTGAAACTTTTTTAATTTTTATAACATTTTTCTTTTCTAAGCTTTTAAAAATTGATCTAGACATATTTGATTTATGAATTAAATCAACCAAAACTGATTCATCTTGATTAGAATTTAAAAAATCAAATAGTCTTTTTTGTTTTTCTGTTAAAGAGGAAAGCAAATTATCATCAACCTTATTTAAAATAACTTTTGAAATTAATTTTTCAGAATACTTATTACCTATATACTCATAAACATCTATAATTTCCTTGGAAATCATTTGATTTAATAGTGAAAAATAATTCTTAAAAGTTAAATTGTCTTTAAGTTGTTTAATTGAAATATTTGGTTTTTTGCTTATAAGATTAAAAATCTCCTCTTCCCTATCATTTAATTTCGATGAAAATGAGTTATTGATGGAAAGTTTTGTTTCACTAGCAATTTTAAGGGAATTAGGTAATGCAGCATTCATAACATCACCAATGTTAGCTATATAATAATTAGAAATCCATTTCCAAAATTTAATTTGTTTATCAGTAATTATTGGTTCTTTATCTAAAACTGATATTACATTTTTGATTTTAAATTCTTTGTTCTTTTGATTTGTTACATTAACAACAATAGCAGTATATTGTTTTTTTATACCAAATTGAACAACAACTCTTTGACCAACTTGAATTTTTTTTGATTTCTCAATTGCATACTGATAGGTATCATTTACTGATAAGGGTACGATAACATCAACATATTCAAGTTTATTAGACATCAAACAAAAATGCTTAAAATAGATTATTTATTAATAAATAAATAAGAAAATTATTTGATGAATTTAGAATTTAATGCATCATCTATTTAAATTAGTAAATTTGTAAAAAAAAATCATGAAAAATTTATTCTCTCCAATAATAGCTTTAATAATATTAATTTCTTCTTGTGGAGAAACAAGTGAAATCAATGAAAGTAAAGTATTACTAAATTTTAATCATCATTGCGATAATATTGCTCTTTCAGATGACTTACTTAGTCATACAAACGAAGCTGGAGAAAATTATAATGTTTTAACATTAAAATATATAGTAACTGATATAAAGTTAACTAGTAGCAATAAAGATCATGAAGAAATTATCATTAAAGATTTACATTATGTTGATATTTCTGACCCTTCTACAATGTTCATAGAGAGTGATGTAATTGAAAACGGATCATATATCCTTTCATTCAGATTCGGTCTTGATTCAACTGATAATGTAAGTAATTCTTTAGTTAACGAATCATTTCATCCTACTATGGCTTGGCCAGATATGATGGGTGGTGGATATCATTATATGAAACTTGAAGGTTCATATTTGAACGATTCTACTTTTTACAATACTCACACTGGCCCAACTATGGGAATGGATCATTCCTTTTCAGTCATTTTTGAAAATGAAATTAATATAAATGATGATACCGAAATTCTTGAATACTCGTTAGACATGAATGTTAATAATTGGTATCACAATCCACATACAATTAATCTTGCACCAGCTATAATGATGGATATGCCAAAGCAAATGCAATTAATGAGTAATGGAATGACTGATGTATTTACTATTCAAGGTATACTAGATTAAACATGCTTAGAGTTAGTTTACTTCTAACTTTTATATTTCTAATTTCCTCTTGTAAAAAGGATTTAGTTATTATTGATGGATGTACTGACCCAACAGCTATCAACTGGAGTTCAGAAGCAACCTATGATAATGGAAGCTGTGAGTATGATTCAAACTATGTATTTCAACCAACTCCATATGTAATCAACACCCCATATGGATTTCCTGATATGGTTATACCATTCGATAACCCTCTAACTGTACAAGGAGTAGAGTTAGGAAAAAAATTATTTAATGACCCTATTTTAAGTGCTGACAATTCTCTCTCATGTTCTGGATGTCATATTCAAAATAATTCATTTACAAATAATACTCAATACAGCGTAGGTATTGATAATATTGAAGGATTTAGAAATGCAAGCGCTTTAATTAATTTAGGATGGAATACTTCATTTAATTGGGATGGTAGTATTACAACATTAGAAGATCAGGCATTTGAACCAGTAACAAATCCAATAGAAATGCATGATACTTGGTTGAATGTGGAAAGTAAACTAAATAATGACAGTACATATATGATAATGTTTAAAAATGCTTTTAACATTGACTATATTGATTCAGTTCATGTTGTAAAAGCTATAGCACAATTTGAAAGAACATTAATTTCTGTTAATTCCAAATATGATAAATGGATAAGACAAGAGTTACAACTCAGTCCATCGGAATTAAATGGATATGTAATTTTTAATTCTGAAAAAGGTGATTGCTTTCACTGTCATGGAACAGAAATGTTTATGGATAACTTATTTCACAATAACGGTCTTGATTCAGAGAATTTTGCTGATTTAGGTTTATTTAATGTTTCTAATGACCCTATGGATATTGCAAAATTTAAAACTCCTACACTAAGGAATATTGAATTTACTGCACCTTATATGCACGATGGAAGGTTCGAAACTCTTGAAGAAGTCATTGAACACTACAATTCAGGCGGAAAGTATTCACCAACTGTAGATCCACTAATGAAAAAAATTGGTATTGGTTTACAGTTAACAAATTCTGAAAAGCAAGATCTTGTAAATTTTTTAAAAGCATTAAGTGATTATGATTATATAAATGTTATTAAAAAATGAAATGGTTCGCTATTTAAGATTTATATTTGCAATCTGAACTAAATTACATGAAAAAAACAATCCTACTACTTTTAATTTTTATTTCTTTCACTTCATTATCTCAAACAAATAAAAAATGTTTCACTACTGAATTAATTCAAAAAGAGTTAGATGTAAATAATGATTATAAAAATCATATTAATGAAGTCTACAGAGAAAATAAAAAATGGATTGCTGAAAATAATCGAACAAAAGAAGTTATAACTATTCCAATAGTTGTTCATGTAATCTATAGACAATCGCATGCAAATATTGGTATTGGAACTAATATACCTAATATTCAAATTGAAGATCAAATCAGAATTTTAAATGAAGATTTTAGTAAAACCAATAACGAGTTTCCAAATCCTCCTAGAAACACATTTGTAAATTATGCTGATAATGCAAATCTTAAATTTTGTTTAGCAACGACAGATCCAAATGGAAATCCAACCACAGGAATAACTAGAACTCAATCAACAAAAAACAGTTTTAATTACAATACTGAATCTAATGATATGAAAAGAGATAATACTGGTGGAAAAGACGGTTGGGATCCTAATAAATATTTAAATATATGGGTATGTGATATAGCTAGTTCAGGCAATACTTCTGTACTTGGATATGCATATTTGCCAGGATTACAATCTTGGAATGCATGGAAAGATGGTTTAGTTGTAGATTTTCAACACTTTGGAACTGTAGGAAATGCTACAGCATCAAGTGATGGTAGAACTCCAACTCATGAAATAGGTCACTATCTTGGACTTTATCATACATTCTGCGAAGCCTCTGGTGGTGGATGTTGTGACAATGATAACACTTGGGGTTCAAATGTATATGACACACCTGCTACAGATGATGTTTATTTTGGCAGTGTAAATGCAAATACGAACAATAATACATGTAATGATTTACTTTATGGTTTTAATTCTGATTTATTAGATATGGATGAGAACTTTATGGCATACTCAAATCATACTTGGATGTTCACTTATGACCAAGTTAGTGAAATGACTGCAACAATGAATGGCTATAGATCAAGTTTAAAAAATTCTAATGTTCCTGTGAATTGTACAGGAACTGTATCTATTGAAAATTCTACTAATAAATTTAATATTTATCCAAACCCAGCAAATAATAAAATTTTTATTGAATCTAATTATGCTAATTACAATATTAAAATAAAAGATATCTTAGGTAATAATTTGTTTTCAATGAAGAGTCTTAGTGCTAATAAAACGATTGATATTTCTGAATTTAAGAATGGTACCTATTTTATAGAATTTAGAACACCAAATCATAAAACAACTGAAAAAATCTTAATTATAAATTAATTATAAATTTTGATTTTTAGAGTAATTTCTCCATTTTTCAACTAATAATGCCATATCCTCAGGTAAATCTGATTCAAAAGAAACTAACTTATCTGTTGTTGGATGTTTAAACTCTAAAGATTTTGCGTGTAAAGCTTGTCTTGGGCAAATCTTAAAACAGTTTTGAATAAATTGTTTGTATTTTGTAAAGGTAGTTCCCTTTAAAATTGCATCACCCCCATATTCTGGGTCATTAAATAAAGGATGTCCAATATGCTTAAAATGAGCTCTAATTTGATGCGTACGACCAGTTTCTAATTTACATTCAACCATTGTTACGTAACCATATCTCTCAACAACTCTATAGTTAGTAATTGCATTTTTTCCATATTCTCCATCAGGAAAAACAGACATAATCTTTCTATTTTTCAAACTCCTACCTATATGTCCTGTGATTGTATCACTTTCATTTTTCAAATCCCCCCAAACCAAAGCTATATATAGGCGATTTAAATCTCTTTCTTCAAACTTTTTTGAAAGCTTTAGCATACTATTATCATTCTTTGCTATAACTAAGATTCCAGAAGTGTTTTTGTCAATTCTATGAACAAGACCAGGTCTGTTTTCTGTACTTTTATTGGGTAGATTTTCAAAATGAAAAGCAAGAGCATTAACAAGGGTACCATCGTAATTTCCAAAACCAGGGTGAACAACCATTCCAGCTTCTTTGTTTACTATTAAAATATCATCATCTTCATAATGAATATTGATTGGGATATCTTGAGGAATTAACTCATTAGTTTGTTTAGGATAAGAATAAACTACACTAACCCTATCTCCTGCTTTTACTTTATGACTGGATTTTACAGCAATATCATTAACCAAAATATTACCATTTTCAGCAGCCTTTTGAATTTTATTTCTTGATGCATTTTCAATAAAATTCATAAGAAACTTATCAACTCTTAAGGGAGCTTGTCCAGAGCTAGCTTTGAAATCATAATGTTCAAATAAATCATTAGAATTTTCTGATGACATCTAATTTACAATTAACTTTTTATAAAAATTTCCATTGTTATTTCTTAATTCTAAAATGTATGTGCCATTTTTAAAATTCGAAAGATTAATTCTTGTTTTATTAGAATTGAAATTTTCAACTAAAATTAATTTTCCAGAAATATCATATAGAATAAGTTTATTCTTGATAGAAGATGTTTCTATTGTTACTTCATTTGAGGTAGGATTTGGAAAAACATCAAATTTGACCTCAACATTAACTGCAGATAAAAACACATCATTCATACTTACAATTGGTCGGATCATCCAGGATCCTGAATATTGTGAATTGTTCCAAATACCTCCTACATTATAAAACATGTATTGATTAGCTGAATTATTTTTGTCAAGACCAATATTTAAAAGATCACTAGTATTTTGTTGCCAGCCAACGTAAAAAACATCAGTTAATTGAAATAAAGAATCTAAATAATAAAAATGAAATAAATTACTTGATGTATGCTTTGGGTATTCTGTTTTTTGATATAAAATATTTCCAGGAACTCCATTATTATCATCCCATACTGTAAGTAAAAAGCTCAGCTGATTAACAGAGTCCAACATTTGTGGAAAATACATTTGAACGGCTCTTAATGTATCCGGACGATTTAATTTAAATTGGTAGGCAGCCATAGCACCAGAAACATTAATTCCATAAGCAGATTCTACAGATCCATCATCGTATGAAAAATGCGAATAAAATTTTTGCTCTCGAACTAAAGTATCGTTAACTTTATAATCATTTGATCCGGTTCCAATTATGTGTTCAATTAAGAAAGAACAACTATCCTTATTATTATATGGGAAAACATTATTCTTTATTGAAATAGGAGGATTTTCAAAAGAATAATTGCCAATTGAATCATAATCAAGTACTGTTATATTTCTACTGATACCAAGTGATGGGTAGTGATCTATAATTGAACCATCATCATATACATTATATTGATAGTCAACATTTATACTTGCTTGATTATTTCTTAGTAAAATATTTATTGTATCATTAATTTCATCATTCATATTATCTTTAAAGTGTGTCCATGGCATCTCATTATATCTTTTTAAGAATGAAGGAGAATCATAAACAAAAGCCACATCATTAATATTTGATGTATCATTAGAAATTGAAAAATTATCTAATTTAATATAATCAATATGCCAATGATCAAAGTTCCCTGAAAGTGTTGCATAATTTTTAAATCTAAACTGGAAGGAATTATGTAAATAATATGGATCATTTATCATTATTACCTCTTTTTTAAATTCATGAACTGAAGAACCTGAAACAGACCATATATTATTCCATGATTTAACACCAGAAGAGTCAGATAAAAACTCCAAGACTAAAGAGTCTTCAAATTGTGGATTATCACCATATCCCTGGGGTTGGTAATAAAAAAGTAAGAAAGCAGTATCTGTATTTCCTAGATTAACTTCTTGAGACAATAAAACATCAGCCAAATCACTATTATTACTCATATTAATATCATAAGCAAAGCCGTTGGAATCTAAACCATCAAAAGTAACTACTCCTATTGTTGGAGGATTAATTGGATAATTATTATTGATTAATGTACTCTTTCCAATCCAATTAGTTGAACTTTTTTGAATTGAAGAAAAATCATCAAAAAAAGGAAGAGAAAGAGAGTTTTTAATTTTTTTGAAGTTATGGAGGTTTGTTCTTGATGCGGAAGATAAAGGCGATTCAACTTCTTGAGCAAATAAATTAGAACAAATAAAAATTAAAATAACAAAGTACCTCATTACTTAATAGAGTTATCAGGGTTTGTAAAGAAAATATCAATAGTTGATCCTAATTTTAACTGATTCTGATTATCAAAAGGAGGAGTTTGCTTAAAAATTATTGCATTGGCGGTATCGACACATGATTCATCATAAAATTCAGTTCCAATATTTAGTGAGGATGTTTTTAAAACAATATGAGCTGCTACCCTATTTAAACCAATCAAATCAGGAACTACAACATATTCTTCACTTAGACCTCGTCCAACAACTAAATTTACTACAGTACCTTTTAATATTTCTTGACCAGCAAAAATACTTATACCATTTACATTAAAATCTAAAATTTTATTGGTCGCTATATCTGATTTATACTCTAGTTTACCAACAGTTAGTCCAACAATTTCAATTTTTCTCAAAGCTTGTCTGAGTGTTAGATCATATACGTCAGGAAATTTCACTATGCTTGTATTAGTTTCAGTAATGGTTAGGTATATTCTTCTTTTCTTTTTTACCTGCGTAAGTGCTTTTGGCTCTTGATTAATTACAATACCTTTTGGTCGATTAAGATCTGAAATTGAATCAATAATAACATATCTAAGATTATTAGCTTCAGAAATTGAATCTAATTGATTTAAATTAAAGCCAGAATAATCCGGAACTGTTATATATCTGTCATGTAAAGTATAGATATCCAAAAATTTTAAATAAAGGAAAAATAATAATGGAAGAGTAATAGACGCTAAAATTAAATTTTTAATTATTGGACTATTATTTAGAAAAGAAAATGATTTTTTATTTTCATTAACTTCAAATTCCTCATTTTCTGAATCTGAATCAAAAGAATTATTTTCTAAATTTTCCATAGTAAACTACAACAAAAGTAAATATAAAAACATATATATTTGTTATTAGATGAAAAATGTAGCCATTATTACTGGAGGAGATTCTGCAGAGTATGATATTTCACTTTTAAGTGCTGATACTGTTTTAAAAAATTTGGATCGCAATAAATTCAATCCATATTTAATAGAAATTAAAAATGGTATCTGGAAAATAAAAATTGATGGACAATTCTATGAAATCAGCAATAATCTTTTTATTAAAGTAAAAGAGATTGAGATGAAATTTGATCATGTTTTTATGGCATTACATGGGCCTCCTGCGGAAAATGGCGATTTACAAATCATTTTAGAAAAAAACAATATCAATTATACTTGTTGTGATGCTAAAGTGTCTAAACTTACATTTAACAAATATGATTGCAACCAACATTTAAAAAAATTGGGTTACAATATTGCTGATTCAGTTCTATTAAAAGAAAAAAAACAAAATTTAAATCATATTAAAGAAAGTTTTAAAACACCTTTCATTGTTAAGCCAAATCAGGCTGGATCAAGTAATGGCATAAGTTTAGTAAAGGAGTTAGATGAATTAGAAAATGCAATTAATATAGCCTTCAATCACGACAATGAAGTTATTATTGAAAAATTTATTGAAGGAACAGAAGTTAGCTGTGGAGTATTTAAAATAAAAGATGAAATTATCATACTTCCAGTCACAGAAATTATTAGTGAAAATGATTTCTTTGACTATGAAGCAAAATACCATAATAAATCTAAAGAAATAACCCCTGCAAGAATCAGTCAATCACAAACTAATCAAATACATGAACATTCAAAAAAAATATATAAAGATTTAAATTTAAGAGGTATGTGTAGGATTGATTTCATAATTTCCCATAACAAACCTTTTGTAATAGAGGTTAATACAATACCAGGGCTATCAGAAAAAAGTATAATGCCGCAACAATTAAAAAAAGCAGGTTATAACTTAAAAGAAGTTTTTACTATCTGCCTAGAAAATTAATTCAATATATAATATATTTGAAAAAAAAAAATAATGAGTCAAACAAAAAATCAAGAAAGATTAGAGATTGTAAACAAAAGACTGGCTGAAATTAATGAAAAAGATGTCTTTCCAAAAAGAAAACAAGAGCAAGAACCAATTATTGATGAAGCCCCAAAAACTAATCATTCACCTACAACTCCAAACTCTGGTAGATTAAAAACTTACCTTTTAAGAATAGCTATCGTTGTTGGATTATTTTTTATTATAAAACTTGTTATGGATTCTAATCTAATTGACTCGTCTATAGAAACAACCAAAGATAAAGAAGAGATTAAAGTTGAAGCAAAAATTAATATCCCTGCAAAGGAAGAAAAATTAGAATATAACTTTACTTTCACAAAAGATGAAAACATTATTATTTTTGGTAAGTACCCAACTGAAGAAGAAGCACTAGAAGCAAAAAAAATATTTACAAATAAGT
>CEVH01084001.1_pt1 | contig 11487 bp, 11 predicted proteins | sample 356521 | NCBI WGS metagenome assembly CEVH01 (sample SAMEA2623446, study PRJEB7988) | marine metagenome | isolation source: saline water (ENVO:00002010), including
TAAAATGTCATTCCGACTATAGTCGCTGACAATAAAGAAGCTAATGTGCCAGCAAGTAAAGCTTTTAGACCCAATTCAGATAGTAATTTACGTTTTGATGGAGCTAAAGACCCAATACCTCCAATTTGGATCCCAATGGAAGCAAAATTGGCAAATCCACATAACATATAAGTGGCCATAGTGATAGATTTTTCTTCTGTAAATGCACCAGCAGCCTTTAATTCACTTAAACTGATATATCCAATAAATTCGGTCATAATTACTTTTTCTCCAATTAGCCTTCCAACTAGAGTAATGTCTTCGGTACAAACTCCTAACATCCACATGAAAGGAGCAAAAACGTATCCAAGAATAACTTGCAATGAAAATTCTTTAAATTGTCCATCGCTTACATTTTCTATAAATTCATTTATACCTGTTAAGCCCCCAAATTTCACCAATAAAAAATTAGCCATGGCAATAAAGGCGATAAAAACCAATAACATGGAGGCCACATTAACAGCAAGTTTCAAACCTTCAACTGTCCCATTAGAAATAGCATCCAACACATTGCTTCCAATTTTTTCTTTTGTGACTTCAATTTTAGTATCTATTACTTCTTTCTGAGGGATTAATATTTTGGAGATGATTACTGCACCTGGTGCAGCCATAAATGAGGCGGCTAATAAATGTTTGGCAAACTTTAAACGTTCTACAGGGTCATCACCACCTAAAAATGCAATGTAAGCAGCTAAAACACCACCTGCAAGTGTTGCCATACCACCAGTCATAACCAATAGTATTTCAGACCGATTCATATTAGCTAGATAAGCCTTTATCATGAGAGGTGATTCAGTTTGACCTAAGAAAATATTTCCTGCTACAGATAAACTTTCAGCCCCTGAAAGTTTCAATACTTTAGTCATTAAAAGTGCAAGTACATATACTATTTTTTGTATTACGCCTAAGTAGAATAAAACACTAGTAAGAGCAGAAAAAAAGATAATAGTGGGTAACACTTGAAATGCAAATAAAAACCCATGTTTTTCTACGTCAAGAAAAGAGCTAAATAAAAACTTTGTTCCTTCTTTAGAGAAGTCTAATATTTTAACAAAACCTTTGCCAAGTACATCAAATCCCATTCTGAAATACTCAAGAAAGCCTATGCCCAAAGGATTAATGATTAAAAATGCCAATAAAGCCTGAATTCCAATTCCAATAAAAATAACTTTCCATTGAATATTTTTTCTCTGCTCACTAAAAATAAAAGCAATAAAAAGAATAAATGCAATACCTAAAAGGCCTCTTAATATGGAGATTATAGACAAATCCATGTATTGCTAATTAACGTATTTTTTTGTAATAATAACTATGTCCGTCAGCATAAAGTTCAAGAGATGTTTGGTTAACATACAATAAGTTCATGGAGTAAATTACCTTTTCAGGCTCAATACCATTAGAAGAAACTATACCTAATTTTTGGTCGCCATTTTTCAATAATAAAGAAGAATTTCCAAAAGCATCATTTACTAAAAAAATTGAATCAACATATGTAGTGCAAACAGGAATACTTTCAAGTGATAAAATAGAATCTTTTATAGACCATGTTCCTTTTTGTTCATCATCACTGAAAATTAATTTACCATTAGATTTTTTTAATTGTAGGAAGTAACGGTCTTCATTTGGGACTTCCATTTTTTCATTCCCTTCCCAGCTAACTGCCTCAATTTCCCAATCTCCTATTAATTTGTTTTCTAATGATTTAGCACAGCTGTAAGTCATTAGAATTAAAAGGGCAAAAACAGAAATGTTAAGTTTAAATTGATTAATCTTTTTTTCTTTTGTTGATTTCATCTCTTAACCTAGAGGCATTTTCATAATCTTCATTATCAATAGCATCTTTTAGTTGCGATTTAAGTTCTTTTACCGTCATCCTTTCAATAGGATTTTGTGAAATTTCTTCCATATTTAATTCTGGAGTAACTTCCTCGCTTGTCTCTTCGATATCATCGTCATCTAAAATAATTCCAGCAGAACTTAATACGAATTCGTAAGTGTAGATTGGGCAGTCAAATCTTATAGCGAGTGCTATAGCATCTGACGTTCTTGAGTCAATTTCAATTTCTTTTCCTTCGTGTTCACAAATTAATTTAGCAAAAAAGATACCTTCCACTAAATTGTATATGATGATTTCGGTAATATTTATTTTAAATAGTTCTGCGAAATTTTTAAAAAGATCATGAGTAAGTGGTCTGCTTGGGGTCATTTTTTCTAGCTCTATAGCAATAGCTTGAGCTTCAAAACCACCTATAATTATGGGCAGTCTTCTTTTGCCTATAGTTTCAGAAAGCACAAGGGCATAAGCTCCAGATTGGGTTTGACTATATGATAACCCAGCAATTTCTAATTTGATCTTCTCCATATCTAAACAAAATTGGGGACTACTCCCCAATTTTTATCTATCTATAAATATAATGAATTTATATCATTAATTTTGAGAAGCCATAAATTTCTTTACTGCCTCAGTTAGTCTAGGAAGAACTTCAAAAGCATCCCCAACAATTCCGTAATCTGCAGCTTTAAAGAATGGCGCTTCTGGATCAGTATTGATTACCACAATTACCTTACTTCCATTGACTCCTGCTAAGTGCTGAATCGCACCAGAAATTCCGGCAGCAATATACAGGTTAGGTCTTATGGCAACTCCAGTTTGTCCAACATGTTCGTGATGAGGTCTCCAACCAATATCGGCAACAGGTCTAGAGCAAGCAGTAGTTGCACCTAATGCATTTGCCAAATCTTCAACAATACCCCAGTTTTCAGGCCCTTTTAAACCCCTGCCAGCTGATACAACTAATTCAGCTTCAGGTAAAGGAACACCATCACCTTGAGATTTTAATTCTTTTACCACAATACCATTCGACCCTAAATCTGGGTTAAAGTCTTCTATGTTACCACTTTTTTGATTTTGCTGAGGGGCTAATGAATTTGGTAAAATGGAGATTACTTTTTTATCTGAATGTAAAGCAACATGAGCAATCGCCTTACCTGAGTATACATTTGTTTTAACAACAAATCCATTCGAAGTGTCAGGTAAATCAATAGCACCAGAAATATGACCAGCATTAAGTTTAGCTGCAATTCTTGGACCAACAGCTTTTCCTGTTTGATTTTGTGCTAAAACAACAAATTCTGCATTTGCTTTCTCAACAGCTGCTGCAATTAATCTGGATAAAGCCTGGTCATTTGCTTCCGATAAATTTCTGCAAACCCAAATGTTTTCAGCACCATATTGGCCTAATTCTTTAAGCGCATCTTCTGATGCATCTCCAAAAGTAACCACGTTTACTGTTCCTAAATTACTTCCGTAATAAACAGCTTCCATAGCTGCCTTACTTATTTTGTTTTTTACTTCTACAAATACGACTACTGACATGTTATAATACTTTTGATTCGTTGTGTAATAATTCTACTAATTCGTCCATGTTCTCTGGTTCTATGTACTTACAGCCAGATTTTGCATCAGGAAGTTCAAATTTTACAACTGAACTTAATGCATCTTGTTCAACAGGACTAACTACGTTTAAAGGTTTTGTTCTTGCTGCCATAATTCCTCTCATGTTTGGAATACGCTGTTCAGCCATGCCTTTAGCTGCACTAAGTGCAAAGGGAGTGTTAACTTCAATAACCTCTACTCCTCCTTTAACGTCTCTTTCTAATGTAGCAGTGTTTCCATTAACATCAAGTTTGGTAGCTAATGAAACAAAAGGAATATCAAGCATTTCAGCAATCATTCCACCAATTTGAGCACCATTGTAGTTAATAGTTTCTTTTCCAGTTAGAATGATATCATAGTTTTCGTTTTTTGCATATTCAGCAATTTGTTTTGCTACAAAGTAAGCATCAGTTGGTTCAGCGTCAATTCTGACTGCATCATTTGCACCAATTGCTAGTGCTTTTCTAATTGTAGGATCATCTGCTGTAGTTCCAACAGTGATTGTGGTTACTGAACCGCCATTAGATTCTACCAGTTCAAGGGCTCTTACAAGAGCATACCATTCATCATAAGGGTTAACAATGTATTGGACACCATTTTCATCAAATTTTGTGTTATTATCTACAAAATTTATTTTGCTAGTTGTGTCAGGTACTTTGCTAATACATACCAATAATTTCATTGAAAATTGAGTTAAATTTTTAAAGTCTGCTAAAATAATTATTTATGTCAAGATGACCTATATTGTATCAAAAAATATTATGCAAGCATAACAAATGCAAAGAAATTCAATTCTGTCTAATTAATTTTTAGTTTAAATACATTGATTTATGCATTTTTATAAGAATTAAATTTATTTTTGACATTCAATTTTTTAAGATGAAAACGGTACAGTATAGAGAAGCCCTTAGAGAGGCCATGGTTGAAGAAATGAGAAAAGATCAAAATGTATTTTTGATGGGAGAAGAAGTTGCTGAATATAATGGTGCTTATAAAGTATCCCAAGGGATGCTTGATGAATTTGGTCCAGAAAGAGTTATAGATACTCCTATTGCAGAACTTGGTTTTGCTGGAATTGCAGTAGGGGCAGCTATGAATGGTCTTAGACCAATTGTGGAGTTCATGACTTGGAATTTTGCTCTATTGGCATCTGATCAAATAATAAATAGTGCTGCAAAAGTGCTTCAAATGAGCGGTGGTCAATACTCTTGCCCCATTGTTTTTAGAGGTGGTAATGGTCAAGCTGGTCAATTAGCTGCAACTCACTCACAAAGCTTCGAATCATTTTATGCTCATGTACCAGGGTTGAAAGTTGTTACTCCATCAACACCATATGATGCCAAAGGATTATTAAAAGCAGCCATAAGAGATGATGATCCTGTTTTAATTATGGAGTCAGAAAAAATGTATGGAGATAAAGGAGAAATTCCTGAAGGTGAATACATTGTTCCTATTGGTAAAGCAGATGTTAAAAGAAAAGGAGAACATGTTACTTTAGTTTCTTTTGGAAAAATAATTAAGGTGGTTCATGAAGCTGCTGAAGCCCTTCAAAAAGAGGGGATTTCATGTGAAATCATTGATTTAAGATCTGTAAGGCCAATAGATTATGACACCGTGGTGGAATCGGTCAAAAAGACCAATAGGTGTGTAGTTATTGAGGAAAGTTGGCCATTAGCGTCAATTTCTGGAGAGATAGCCTATCATCTACAACGATATGCTTTTGATTATTTAGATTCTCCAGTTATAAGAGTAATGCAAGCTGATACTCCTTTTGCTTTTTCAAAAGTGCTGATAGATGAAGCTTTACCAAATGTAGGTAGAATCGTCAATGCAGTTAAATCGAGCTTATACGTAAGCTAATATTTAGAAAGCAGATATTAGTAAATCTAAGTCCTTGTAAGGTAAATCAAAAGATTCTCCAAGAAAAGAGGAGGTAAGTGTTCCTTTGTAAATATAAACACCATGCCTAAACCCTTTTTCAGTTTGAATGATTTTCTCACAACCACCTCTTTCAGCAATTTCCAATAAAAGAGGAGAAAATATATTACTTAAACTATAACTGGCTGTACGAGATACTCTTGAAGCAATATTGGGAACACAGTAATGAACGATTCCAAATTTTTTGAATGTAGGTTTTTGATGAGTAGTAATTTTGGAAGTTTCAAAACATCCTCCTTTATCAATACTTACATCCACGATAACAGAACCATCTTTCATGTTTTTGATCATTTCCTCGTTAACCACACAAGGGGTTCTTCCATGCGGGACACGTAAAGCACCTATGGCAACATCGCATCTTCTTAGTGCTTTTTCTAATACTTTAGGTTGAATAACCGATGTGAATACTTTATGTCCTATTTCATTTTGTAATCTTCTTAGCTTAAACAAGGAGTTATCAAATACTTTTACTGATACACCTAAAGATAAGGCTGCACTAGCAGCAAATTGTCCAACTGTTCCAGCACCAATAATTACAAGTTCAGGTGGGGTAATTCCAGCTAGCCCACCAAGCATCAACCCCTTTCCTTCATTGGCATTACTCATGAGCTCTGCTGCAATCAAAACTGATGTGGTGCCTGCAATTTCACTCATGGATCTAATGATTGGAAAAGAACCACTTTCATCTTCAATATAGTCCCATGCAATTGCTGTAATTTTCTTTTCCATGAGTTTTACTAACGTACTTTTAGGCTGTGCAGATAGTTGAAGTGCAGAAAATAAGATTTGCTTATGCTTCATCATTTTAATTTCCTGCTCATTAGGAGGTGATACCTTTAAAATAATATCTGCTTTGAAAACTTCATGGGTGTCATAGATTATTTCAGCTCCACTTTCGCTGTATTCATTATCATCAAAATTCGCATTCTTTCCTGCATTGGATTCTACCAAAACCCGATGTCCATTGGCAACCAATAAACCTACTGATTCTGGAACCAATGCAACTCTTTGCTCCTGAAACTCTGTTTCTTTTGGTATTCCAATGAATAATTTTTGTTTTTTTCTGCCAATTTCCAGTTTCTCTTCTTGAGGGGAAAGGGCTGCTTCTAAGGCCAATGATTTTAGCGCGTCTCCTGATGAAATCATAATGAAAGTGTAATAATCCGCTGAGTGTCTAGTACTTTAATTTTAATTTCTACGTAATTCTTTGGTAAAAAGTTAAGAAATTTTTCTGGCCATTCAATAAAACACAAGCAATCTTCATCAATAATGTCTTGAAAACCCAGATTTTCTACTTCATCTTCATTTTCTATTCTATATCCATCAACATGGTAAATTTCACCATTTGTAGAAGAATAATAATTGTTGATTATGCTAAAAGTTGGGGAATTAACATGTTGAACGTCAAGTCTTTGTAATAGTGTTTTAATCAACGTTGTTTTCCCACTTCCTAAATCACCATAAAGAATAAAAATTTTTTGGGTTGAAATTAGTTGCTCAAGTTCATCTACAACTAAGTTAAGTTCTGCTAAAGAATTTATTTGAAATTGATTTACCATTATTGCTTTTTAGCAATATAGATAAGCTCATCAGGATTTAGTCTCATTTTTTGGTAGTCAACACCTGGAAGATCTTTTCTTGGATTAAATAACTCAATTTTAAAACCAGCTTTTTCCAATTTTTTTGGATAATCTTTTCCGTATAATCTCAAATGGTCTTTTTGCCAAAAATGTATTTCTCTCTCTTTTGGATCTGTAATTGTAGAATCCTCATAGGTAGTATCACTATTGTAATCTATAGGAACTTGAAAAATTCCCCATCCACCTTTTTTCATGACCCTATTAAGTTCAGTCATGCACTTATGGTCGTCTTCAACATGTTCAAGAACATGATTACAGAAAATAACATCAAAAGAATTGTCTTCTAAAGGGATTTCATGTAAGTCGAAATGAAGATCAGCAATAGGAGATTCTAAATCAGCTGTTGTGTAATCTAAATTTGTTTGTTTTTTAAATAGAGGATAAAAACATTGTTCAGGGGCAATATGAAGAAGTTTGATGTTTTCAGCACTAAAAAAAGAACTTTTTTGAAGGTATAACCACATTAATCGATGCCTTTCTAAGGTTAAATCATATGGGCACAATACATTTTCTCTGTGAGCTGTATTTGAACCATAGGATAAGAACTTTTTAAAATGTCTATCACAAACTGGACAGTGAACGTTTTGTCCTTTGTAGGCAAGTGGAGCAAATAACCTAAAAATATAACTCAATCTAATTAGTAGAGGTCGAGGTAAGGTATTTAGTAAGTATTTGTAGATTTTTTTCATTTCAACAACTCTTCAATCTTTTGGGCATAGTCTAATGAATCATCACGATAAAAATGTAGATCAGGAGTTTTTCGAAGTTGATTTTTAACTGCTTGACTCAATTGGTGCCTAATGTATTTTTTTGAATCCATTATTTTGTCAAAAACTTCATCATTATTTTTACCTCCAAAAATGCTCAAATAAATTTTTGCAATGGATAAATCTGGACTCATCCTGACCATGGTTACACTAACCATAGCTCCTTGACATATAGACACAGCATTTTTTTGGAAAAACACACCTAGTTCCTTCTTAATTACATTCGCTATTTTCTCTTGTCTTATACTCATGAAGTGTGCAAATTTAGAAAAAGTGAGCACTTCTTCACAATAGTTTTTGTTAGTGATAGTTATATATGGTTAGTTGATGAACTATAATTACCTTTGTTCAGTATCATGAAAAACTTGCTTCGAATAGCTAAAATTACGCTTCAGTTTAAAAAAACACTGTTACTGAATCTGTTATTTAATATACTCGGAATGGTTTTTTCCTTGTTCTCTTTTGCTATGATTATTCCTCTACTGAGAGTAATTTTTAACGAAGAGGAATCAATACAAGCATTAGCCAATGAAAACCCTGGAGAATTTGTTTGGACTAAGGAAAGTATAGTTGATCATTTTAATTACCTTCTTTCTAACTATGCCATTATGGAAGGTAGATATCAAACATTAATCATGATATGTGTTTTCCTGGTGAGTATGGTTTTTCTTAAAAATCTATTTACATTTCTTAGTACTTTTTTTCTTTCCGATTTAATCCAAAGTAGTGTTTTGGATTTTAGAAACAGACTGTTTAAAAAAGTACTTTATTTACCAATGTCATTTTACACTGAAGAGAGAAAAGGGGATTTACTCTCTAGATTTTCAGTTGACCTGAAAGAAATTGAACTATCAGTTAAAGCCACCACTAATGCTATTTTCAAAGATCCATTTTACATAGTTGGTTATTTCTTGACCCTTTTTGTAATTAGCTACAAATTAACATTGTTCATTATTATTTTCTTACCCATAGCCGGTTTTGTTATTTCTAGAATAAGTAGTGGTTTGAAAAAAAGATCAAAGTTAGGTCAAGAAAATGTAGGCAACATGTTATCCATGACTGAGGAGTCGCTTTATGGTTTAAGAATTATAAAAAGTTTCAATGCACAACAATTTATTTTAAAAAGATTTAAAGATCAAAGTGGATATCTGTACAGGCTAATGTTAGGTGTGAATAGACGTGTATTTATGGCTTCACCTGTTAGCGAATTTTTAGGTGTTGTAGCTACTGCTGGAGTATTGCTTTATGGGGGTAGATTAGTTTTAGGAAATGAAATTTTACCCGATGTTTTTATTGGATACTTGATATTGTTTTCTCAATTAATAAGTCCATTCAAATCTATTTCTAAAGCCATTTACGATTCTTCTCAAGGCATAGCAGCATTAAACAGAGTAGATGCAGTTTTAAATGAAGAAGAAAAGATAGTTGACAGTCCAAATGCCCTTGAGAAATTAAGTTTTAAAAATGAAATTTCTTTTGAAAACATTCATTTTAAATATGATGAACAAGAAATATTAAACAATATTTCATTTCAAATTCCTCATGGGAAAACGGTTGCACTCGTTGGTCACTCTGGTGCTGGTAAAACAACACTGGCAGATCTCCTAATTAGATTACATGATGTGTCGAGTGGTCAAATTGCCATAGATGGACACAACATTAAAAACATCAATTCTTCTGCATTAAGAAGCTTGATGGGTGTAGTTAGTCAAGAATCAATTTTATTTAATGATAATGTTTACAACAATATAGCTTTTGGTGATAGTGACGTTAATGAGGAAAAGGTTATTGAAGCAGCTAAAATGGCTAATGCACATGAGTTTATAATAGCATTAGAAAATGGTTATAAAACTATTATTGGAGATGGTGGAAATAAATTATCAGGAGGTCAAAAACAAAGGATTAGTATTGCAAGAGCATTATACAAAAATCCACAAATACTAATTTTAGATGAGGCAACTTCTTCCTTAGATACAGCATCAGAAAAAGCTGTTCAACAAGCGCTTGATCGTTTAATGCAAAATAGAACTTCATTAGTGATTGCACATAGACTATCTACCATTAAAAATGCACAAAAGATTATTGTATTGGACAAAGGAAAAATTGTTGAAATGGGTTCTCATGATGAGTTAATTAAACAAAACAATTTCTACAAACGCTTTATCGATTTACAATCTCTCAAATAAATTCATGAATGTAAAACCTAAAAAGCATTTTGGTCAACATTTTTTAAAGGACCAATCTATCTGTGAAAAGATAGCTAAGTCAATTGTTTTAAAAGAAGATAAGGAATCTGTTTTGGAAATTGGCCCAGGAACAGGAGCATTGACTAAATTTTTGTTCACTGACAATATAGACTTAAAGGCCTATGAGTTAGATGATGAGGCATATCATTATTTAATCAATCAATATCCTACTATGTCTGTAATAAATAGAGATATTTTAATTGAGGATTGGACAAGTATTTTTGAAAACAAATTTATTGTGGTAGGAAATTTCCCCTACAATATTTCTTCACAAATTGTATTTAAGGTATTTGAACATAGAAATCAAGTTAGTCAATTAGTTGGAATGTTTCAAAAAGAAGTTGCGGAGAGAATTTGTGCAAATCCAGGGACAAAAAAATATGGAATTCTTTCTGTTCTAATTCAGGCTTTTTACAAAACGGAATATCTATTTACGGTCGATGAGCATGTTTTTGATCCTCCACCAAAAGTGAAGTCTGGTGTAATTCAGTTTTTAAGAAATGAAACGGAGCACTTGCCCTGTAATGAAATTCTTTTTGTCAAAGTGGTTAAAACTGTTTTTAATCAAAGAAGAAAAATGATTAGAAATTCAATAAAAAGTTTGCTTAAAGACCATGGATTAGATGATGATTTAGCCACTAAAAGACCAGAACAGTTAGGTGTTTTAGATTACATAAGATTGACTAATTTGATAGAATCAAAGATTTGAAGGGATTTATCCTTTAATAATTTTTATTTTCGCAATTAAATGTCCAAACCATTGTAATGCAGTTTGAGTTAACTAAAGATTTTATTGATGAAATTATCAATGCAATTGAAAATGCAAATGATGATTTTTTAATTGAAAAATTGCATTCTTTGCACCCTGTTGACATTGCTGAGGTTATGCGTATTGTCAATCTCCCACAGGCGCAATATATATACAGACTATTAGGAGAAGAATTATCATCTGAAGTTTTAGTCGAAATTGAAGAAGACATCAGAGAAAAGTTTTTAGAATCTCTTTCTGCTGAAGAAATTGCTGAAAGTTTAGAAAAGATGTACGCTGATGATGCTACTGATGTTATACAGGATTTGCCAGAGAATATTCAAGAGGAGGTATTAGAAGCTATTAAAGATGATGAGCATTCATCTGAAATTTCTATGCTCTTGAACTTTGATGAAGACAGTGCCGGTGGTATTATGGATGTGGATTTTATATCTGCAAATTGGAACTGGACAGTAGCTAATGCACTTGCTAAATTTAGAGAACAAGTAGAAGAGGTTGATCATGTTTACACCATTTATGTTGTAGATGCTCAAAAAAGATTAAAGGGCACATTGTCCTTAAAGCGATTTTTGTACGCTTCAGATGAAACCTTAATTAAAGATATTTTTCAAAAAGATCCTATTTCAGTAGGAGTTGATGAAGAGGCAGAAAC
>CEVH01025044.1_pt1 | contig 11396 bp, 13 predicted proteins | sample 356521 | NCBI WGS metagenome assembly CEVH01 (sample SAMEA2623446, study PRJEB7988) | marine metagenome | isolation source: saline water (ENVO:00002010), including
AATCTGTACATTAAATGAATATCCCAATCTGTTTTCTTGTCATAACCAAGTTCTAGCAAAACATTGCCTTTGAAAAATTTTACCACTGGGTACGTAATTTGTTTGTTATTTAAAGAGTTTTTCTTTGTTTTTACCATCAGCCAAGTATGTAAATCGCCATACTCACCCAAATATGGTGCCACCCCAAGCTGGATATGCTTATCCGAATAATCTATTATGTTTTTAACTTCCTTGTAGTCAAATCCAATAAAATATCGTCTAGTTTCCCAATCTCCGTGAATACCAAAAAAATTATTACTGTCTTTACTTGCGAGACCTGATTGGAAATATAAATTACGTTGTGAATTCTTGGTATTTTTTCTATTCAAAAGATATGTAAATCTTAAATAAGAAATAGAAGTGTTGAAGGCTTTATCTTTAAGGCTTTCAATACCAAATGAATATCTATAAGTTGGAGAATAATGATAATAAACTGACTCCTTCATACTATCGTTAAAATGCATTAGAGTATGTCCGCCTGAATAAGATATTGGTCTTGCTTCAACCTCCAAGACAAATATAAATACCAACAATAATTTCAAAAGTATACCCACAGGGGGTATATTAACATCTTTATAATACTCAATGAAAGTAGGTATATTTATTGGACGTAAGCCTTATTCTAAGTATATAATTTTCGGTTCGAATAAATAATGTGCATAAACACTCATCATAATATGTTAAATATGCGCTTTTTTTGGGGATACAAGTATGGATATGTCGAACATTGTTGCAATAATCATGATTGCCGTTACTTGCCTAATAGTTATTGGGCTTCTTGTTTATCTTATTATTGATAATAAAAGAAAGTCATCAAATGATCTTGATCTTTATAGCGTTGAAAAGGATGAAGGATTCGTTCCTGTTGTTGATAGCTTATGGAATAAACTATCATCAGATGTAATTGAAAAACAATTTAAGCCTAGTGAAACTGGTAAGCGAAATGGTGCAAATCAGTATCCTCCATCTAATTCTAATCAACTTAGTCCAACAGAAGACAAAGTAGTCTCTTACATAACTAATTATTTCAACAATGAGACTAATAAATTTGTTGGTAATCTTTATATAAAGGGCTCTAAAGGTGCCTCAAACTCACCATGGACTATACAAAGAAAAATTGCACACCACAAAAGAACTTATGAGGGCAACGGATATGAGTCAACGTATGAATTAATGGTAGCCACATGGCAGACACAATTATCTAAGTTCATTCAAAATTTTAAAGATGCTATAAAAAACAGACAAGTTGCAAGAAAAGCATTAACTGTTTTCAAAATAGACAATAATGTTGCAGTTGGTAGAGAACCCCAGCAAAAAACGAACTTATCTAGTTTTTTAAAAATCATGGTCCCAGTTGCTTTATTTGGAGTAGAGTTTTATCTAAATTATTCAGCTTTAAGAAGTACTGGTGTTATTAATGCAGATTATGCTACATACATCTCAGCTATTGTTGCATCTATAAATGTTGTTTTGTCATTTTTCGTTGGCTATCTTGTTATCACTCATTTACTTAACCCAGTTGATGCAACTAAGAGACCAAGATTAGCTTTTTATGGACCTATTTTACTGATTTATTCAGCAGTGCTGGTGTATGTGAATACTATGATGGGAGTCTTCAGATCACTTTCTAAAAATATTATTAATGCTGTTCCTGAAGTGCCGAATCCGACAAGACTAGATATTAGAAATGCAAAAATTGATGCCCTAAATGATGCTGCTAAGGACGCGGTATATCCATTTGATAATCTAGGCTCATTTACATTTGATGGGGGTATGCTGCTTTTTCTTGGTGCCTTCTTTGCTCTTGTAACTATGATAGATGCATATTTCTTTAAAGATCCAATACCTGGGTATTCTAAGGTCGGAGATGATTATGCCGCAAAAAGAAAAAGAGTAGAGAAGCTAAAAGATGTTGATCTTTATGTTTTTGAAAAAGTACAAAGATGGCATGATTTTAATCTTGAGCAAAAGCATAAATCTAGATTAAATTCACTTTATGTATATAGAGACTACATTGATCATCTTCAAGAAATTGAGGAGCGTTATGAAGTATTTAGAAAAGATACAAGAGAACTTCTAAAAACATCTATCAAAAACTATAGAACAAATAACTCACAATTTAGAAGTGATGCTGATCCAGAATATTTCTCTAGACCATTAGAGGATCTAATTGATATGTCTTTCTTAAAATCGTTTGAAGAAAAACATACGTCAATTGCTCATGAGCTTATGGATGATCCTGAATTAGAAAAATTGGTAGCTATTAAAGAAAAGGAAATTCAAAGCGACTTTGACAACATGATTCCAAGATACCAAAAATTTTTCAGCACCCAAAGAGAATCATTATATGATAGAGTTAATACCATAGATGATGAAGCAACTACTAATGAGGAAAAAATAAATGAATAAACTTACTAAAAAATCGTTGTACCTTTCGCTTGTTACTTTTTGTAGCATAATTTTTATAAGTTTTAATCTGGAAGCTCAGTGGAGGTCTAAAGAATTTATTGCAAATCCTGAAGTTTGTGAAAAAATTTATGCTGGTGGTCAAAAATATCAAAGTTTTTTGTGTCAAGGTAGTGATTTAGTAAGAACAAATCATCCAGAAGCAGATGGTCTAATTATAGATTCTTGGTGTCCAGAGAGTACAAAATATGGTCATTACTTTGTACTGATTGATAGTACAGAAGGATATACAAGTTCACAATATACAGAACTTCTAAGGCGTTTGCTAGATGAGGAAAATATTGAGTTTATTGCCCCTTATGACAAACTAACTATTATGAATGTTGATGGTAGGAATGAGTCTGCTAAAGTTATGCCATTATTTTCTGAATGTAAACCAAGATCAAGCTTTAAGGGAACTATGTATCCCATAAATGAATATATTTCAAGAAAAGATGCGCCTTTAACTTTAGAAGGAAATTTCATTGAATATGAAGACTTACTAAATAAAAGTACAGAACCGTTAAGCAAACTAAATGATGTAAAAGGAAGTTATTCTCAACTTTTTGAATTGTTAAAAGAGCTTGGGCTAAGACTAGATTTAGATTTTCAATCTGATTATCAATATAGAAAAATTATTATTTTTTCAGACATGTTACAACATTCAAGCAATATGAGTTTCTTAAAAGATTGCAGGCCAACCAAAAATAATAAAAGACTCAAGCATGATAACGGAGATTTAGTAAAAGGAAAATGCAAAACCTTTGCTGAATATAAAGCTACAATGAATGAAAATAAATGGGGTGCAACAATACCTAACTTTGGAGTAAATCCACCAGAGGTTTTTATTTATTATCTTAATTGCAGACATGATCCAGATTTAGACATAGGTCTTCTTGAAGTTTGGGAAGAGTTTTTTGCAGAAATCGGAATAAAAATGCAATGGGATAGTTCTCAGGATTGTGAAGGTTTTGATAGAGTAAGATCCTAAATACCTAAATTATTTGCAAGCTGATGACTTCAGATTGTCAAAATCCAATAACTAACAAGTATGGTTCAAAATCATGTGCATCTGATGTTCTAATAGATGTGAATCTTCTTGGTAAAATTGCAATTGTAACTGGAGGTTATTCAGGCATAGGTCTTGAGACAACAAAAGGTTTGGTTTCTGCTGGAGCAGAAGTAATAGTTCCGGCAAAAAGACCAGAATTAGCGTTAAAAAATCTTGAAGGTATAGTCCCAAAAGAAAATATTGTGAGCATGGATTTAGGAGATTTAAGATCCGTTAGCACTTTCTCTGAACAATTTAAGAACAAATACAGCAAATTAGATATATTAATCAATAATGCAGGAATAATGGCCTGTCCTGAGACAAGAATAGGGAATAATTGGGAAAGTCAGTTTGCAATTAATCATATTGGTCATTTTTTACTTACTAAAGAGTTAATGAATACCATGGCTAATACTGAAGGGTCTAGATTTGTAAGTCTATCCTCCTCTGCTCATGCCTTAACAGGCATTTTATGGGATGATATTCATTTCAATAAACAACCTTACGATAAATGGATGGCCTATGGGCAATCCAAAACTGCGAGCTCCTTAATTGCAATAGAATTTAATGAAAGAATGAAGCATTATGGAGTTGAAGGTTTCTCAGTGCATCCTGGAGGAATCATTACCCCCCTTCAAAGGCATCTTGAAAAAGAAGAAATGATCACATTGGGATGGATGGATGAAGATGGATCGCCATCAGAATTAGCAAAAAATTTTTTTAAATCTCCCAGTCAAGGCGCTTCAACTACTTTATGGTGTGCTACATCAAATGATTTGAATGGGTTGGGTGGGGTTTTCTGTGAAGATTGTAATATAGCAAAAAGAAAATCCGAGGTTGATGAATCTCTTCAAAGATATTTTGGAGTTGCTGATTGGGCTGTAGATACAGATGAAGCTGCAAGATTGTGGGAACTTTCAGAAGAAATAATCAAATCATAATGCAATAATGGAAAACTTACTTTCGCTTTATCCAAATTGTGAGCCCTATAATTTTAATTCTCTAAGCAAGAATGGCCATGAGATCTACTATGAAGAATGTGGCAATCCAAATGGAAAACCAGCAGTTTTTTTACATGGCGGTCCAGGTGGTGGTGGAAGCACACAAGTAAGAAGATTTTTTAATCCTAATAAATACAGAATTATTGTTTTTGATCAAAGAGGCTGTGGCAGGAGCACTCCTCATGGATGTCTTGATAACAATACAACATGGGATCTTGTTGATGATATTGAATCTATAAGGCTTTTGCTTAATATTGATAAATGGTTGGTATTTGGTGGCTCATGGGGAAGTACTTTGTCACTTGCATACGCACAAACATACCCTGAATCAGTAAGTGAACTTGTTCTTAGAGGCATCTTTATGCTTAGAAAAAAGGAACTTGAATGGTTTTATCAAGATGGTGCTAGCAGAGTCTTTCCCGAGGCATGGGAAAAGTTTCTTGAACCCATTAATGTTGAAGAAAGAAATGATTTAATGGGTGCATATCATAAAATTTTTACTAGTGATGATGAAGAAAAAAAACTAGAGGCGGCAGTTGCTTGGTCTAAATGGGAAGGATCGACTAGCACCTTAAGTTATGCCCCTGAAATGATTTCATCTTTTGCTGAACCAAGATTTGCCCTAGCCTTTGCACTCATTGAGAATCACTATTTTATTAATAATGGCTTCCTTGAAAATGAGAACCAACTTATTTCAAAAGAAGCAATTGATAAAGTCAGGCATATTCCAGCAAAAATTATTCAAGGAAGATATGATTTAGTTTGTCCAATGGAAACTGCTTGGGAATTGTCGAGAAACTGGCCAGAAGCTGAGTTAATAGTTGCGCCCTCTTCGGGTCACAGTGCTTTTGAAAAAGAAATTACTCACGAACTCATTAAAGCTACAGAGGGATTTGCTAATAATGTATAAACTCGAAGGACACTGTGAATGCAAAAAAGTTTCATTTGAGATAAATCAAAAGATTCAATACTTCTCGCATTGTCATTGTTCGCAATGTCGTCGAACTCATGGTTCAGCATTTGCAAGTTTTATTGAAGTGGATAAATCTTGTTTTAAGTATAATTCCGGTGAAGAAGACATAAAATCTTACTCTTCATCTGATCTATGTAAACGAGTATTTTGTAAAAGTTGCGGTTCAAATATTATGTTCCTTGATGGAACCAAATCAAATAAATATTATGTTTCGGTTGGTGCTATAGATGGAAACCCTGAACTACCAAAAGCACATCATGTTTTTGTTGGATCAAAAGCCTCATGGTTTGAGATCAATGATGGTCTAAAACAACATGACACACTCCCTACTTCATTTAAACATGAATAATACAAGCTTTATTGGTATGGCCGGATGTGGAAAATCTACATTGGGAAAGGCTATTGCTAAAAAGTATGACCTCAGCTTTGTAGATACAGACAAGCTAATTGAATCAAATTGGCAAATGACCTTAGAGGAAATAAAGACAAAATATGGATATGAAACAGTTATACGATCCGAACAAGAAGTAATTCTTAATCTTAATAAATCAATCCAAATTATTTCAACGGGTGGAAGTGCGATTTACTCAGATAAATCCATGGAACATCTTAAGTCATTTTCAAAGATTGTTTATATCGATACTCCATTAGAAACTATTATTGAGAGAATTGATGAAGGCCAAGAACGTGGTCTTGCAGTGCCTGGAAATCCCTCTATAGAGGAAGTATATTTTGATAGAAAGCCTTTATATGAAGAATTCTCACAGCATACTATTGATGGCTCAAAATCAATAGATGAATTAATTGAAATAGTTTTAAATATCTCTGATGAGTAAGAAAATTCTTTTAGCCGGAGCTTCAGGACTAGTTGGAAACAATATACTTCAAGTCTTAAATAATAATGAATCTGAATTAATACTGCTATCAAGAAAAAAGCTTCAAGATAATAAGAATATCAAAGAATTAATTACTAACTTCGACAACATTGGAGAAATAAATTATCAAGAAACTATTGATGAAGTCTACATTGCAATAGGTAAAAAACTATCTTTATTTGAACTTATATATATTAAAAAGGAAAATCGAAGAAGCTTTCAAAAAGTAGATTATGATTATATAAAAAGCATTGCAGAATTTGCTTTAAGTAGAGGGGCAAAATCAATTGCATTTGTTTCAGCCGTTGGTGCAGACAAAAATTCAAAAAACTTATATCTAAATGTTAAAGGTAAGGTTGAAGAAGAAATACTGTCTTTAGATTTTGAAAAAGTAGTTATAGCTAGGCCAAGTCATTTGCTTGGTAAAAGAGCAAACGAAAGAATAAATCTATTTGTGTTTATTTTTGAGAAAATTACTAATCTAACTGGGTATTTTTTAATTAGTCCTTTAAGTAAATTCAGAAATGTTCATGCTAAAAAAGTTGCAAGGAGCCTTGTATCAAAAATGAATAATAATGAAATTAAAGGTAAGCAAATTCTTTATTATGATGACTTCAAAAACTATTAGGATTTTTTCTATTAGATTTAACTATTTTTTTAATGCCATTACATGCGTTTAATAACCAAAACATGTTAGCAAAAACAAAATAATACAATCCAAGATAAATTTGAACAATTATTGCGAAAAAGCTTCCTGCAATAACAGCAAACAAACCTATCATTCTTTTCTTTGCTTTTTTGGAGACAATAAGAGGCGCGGCTACTAAAGTACCGAAAAAAACACTTAAAATTTGGATTATTTCTAACATATTCATACTAATAAACATTCAGAATATGCTCATTAGTATGAATATCGGCGCATTATGAATACTTAAATTTAAAAGTAAAGATTTTTTTGAAATTTTTTTAAAAAAATGTAATCTTAGTTGTATTAATTAAATTTTTGGAAAATAAATGAAAAATTTTTTACTCACTACTTGTCTTTTTGTGTCTTTAGCTGTGATTGCAGATGATCACGAAACTTCAGAAAAATCACCTGCTGATAGATTTACAAACAATCCAAACTATCTTTTAAGCTTTAAAGAATGCAAGGAAACTAAAGAAGGTGTAGCAGGATTGTTAGCTTTAAGTGAAGCCGTATGGAAAGAAATTGAAGCAAATCCAGATAATGAAGAAAAATGGATGGAAGTGGCAGTTTTGGCTGATATGGCCGCTAACTACTCAGAAATATATGATGTTTGGTGTAAAGATATGATTGCACAAAGAATGAAAATGAGAATGATGGCAGAGAAAAAGAAACTTAAGAAAGATAAAAAAGATTAAAATTTTCCTCTCTGGAACCTCATCCTAATTATATATACTCTTATTAAAGCTACAAAAGTAATAATAAGCTGGACAAAAAGAGATATCTTTAATGGGCTTGCCCATTCCCAATTATCAATGGTCAGCCATAAAAGAAAAGTTTGCAATGGAAAATTAATGATTGCTCCCATCAATACAACTATAATTGCCTCTCTCAACGCGATCTTTTCAGTTTTGTTCATGACTTTTTCCTAATAATGGTTTAATTTATAAATATAATGCAAGACTTGGTAGAAGCAAAGTTCTCAATTGGTGATATTGTAAAGCATAAGTTTCTTAATTTCAGAGGTGTTATATTTGACCTCGACCCTGTTTTTGCAAACACAGAAGAATGGTATAACGCAATACCAAAAGATTTTCGACCAGATAAAAATCAACCTTTCTATCATTTATTTGCAGAGAACGAAGAAGTTTTTTATATAGCGTATGTTTCTGAACAAAACTTACTAGATGATGTTGTAAATGGTGCTGCTAATCACCCTGACATCAAAATGATCTTCTCACATTTCAATGGAAAGAGTTACATACCTCACGAAAGAGCTACAAACTAAATTTTAACTTCTGAGTGTGCAAGCTGGACTGCTGTAGTAAATACCTCCATTGCACTTTCTAAATCATCTCGAGAAACATAAGTTGGTGCCAATCTTATTACACTATTATTTGGATCATAATTTTTTGGAAAGGTAGAGCCTGCTGGTGTAATTAAAACTCCCATTTCTTTACACAATTCAACTACTTTTGTAGCAATAGGTTTTGACGTGCTATAAGTAATGAAATACCCACCAGTTGGTTTTGAATATGTCCCACATTCTTTTGGTAATTCCTTTAAATATGAATAGGCAACTTCAAACTTAGGTCTAATTAGGTTTGCATGTTTTTCCATATGTAATTTAATTGATTCTATATTTTTAAAAAACTCAACATGCCTTTTCTGATTTAATTTATCTGGACAAATGATCATTGTTGTTCTAACTTTTTTTATTAAATCTAAGGAATGTCCTGCAGTAGCCATAAATGATATTCCACCACCTCCAAAAGTAACTTTAGAAAATGAAGTTGTAATTACAGTTTGATCCTGGACATTCATTTTTGTTGCTAGCTCCCATAAAGGCTTCTGCTTTGGTGTTGGTAAAAAATCATGAATTAAATACGCATGATCAAAAAGAAAAAGAAATTTGTCTGAATAATTAGAACCTATTTTAAACATTTGTTCTAAATTGGCATCAGAATATATTTCTCCTGAAGGATTAGAGTGTTTAGGCACACACAAAATACCTACATAACTATCGTCACTGTTTAAGACATTCTGAAACTCGACAAGATCAATTCCATCTTCTTTTAAAGGAATTCCTACCGCTTCAATTCCAAAATCTTCTAGCATCATGAAATGTCTATCAAAACCAGGTACTGGGCATATAAATTTTGGATTCTGTATATCTTTCCAAGGAGTTGGCTTAGCAAATAAGAAATTAGAAAGAACTGTCTGATAGGTTAACAATAAGCTTGATTGTTCTCCTGCAAGTATGTTGTCAACTGGTGCATCTAAAAGCTCTGATCCAAGTTTTCTAGCTTCCATAATGCCGAATGGTTCACCGTAATTTCTTAAGTCAATTCCATCATCAGAAGTGGACGAAATTGAAATATCTATTAAATCATTGGATAGATCTAATTGATCCGTATCTGGCTTCCCTCTAGTAATGTCTATAGACAAATTCTTGTCTTTTAGCTTTTGATACTTTGTTACTAATTCTTGATGCATAATATAAGATATATTTTATAGGAGAATTTTTTATCGTGGACATTTTTATAATTATTTTAAATATATTGATTTTATCTGGTCTAATATTATTTATCTTTAAAAAAGACACAAACACAAATAAAGACATAAAAATTGATGAAGGTCTGAAACAATTAATACAACAGGTCTCACTTGAAAATAATACAACTATGCGCGAGGCAAATATTTCTGAAATTAACAATACTTTGTTACCTTTTAAAGAACAATTGCAAAGAGAGCTTGATATATTGAAAAAAAATATAGATGAGCAAAATAATCAAAGTGCAAAAGAATTTGGTAGGTTTGAACAACAATTTCAAAGTCTTGTAACTACCACAACTAATATGCAACAAAATGCAGAGAACTTAACCAAAGCCCTCAAAGGAGATACAAAACAACAAGGAGATTGGGGTGAACATATACTTGAAAGAGCGTTAGAAGATGCTGGCTTGGTTGAAGACCTTGAGTATAAACTTCAGCCAAATTATAAGACTAAGACAGGTAATAATGTTAGGCCAGATGCTGTAGTTTTCTTAACTGATGATAGAAATATTATTATCGATTCAAAAGTATCTTTGACGGCATACGAAGAATTCGTAAATGCCGATAATGAAGATGATAAAAAAAGCTCACTTAAATCCCACATAAACAGCATTAAAAGTCATATAAAAGAGCTGTCTGAGAAAGATTATTCTGAACTTGAAGAGATTAATTCACCAGATTATGTTTTTATCTTTTTTCCAATAGATGCAGCTCTAACAATTGCACTTTCAAATGATTGGAGTATTCAAGAGCTGGCAAACGAGAAAAAGATAGCATTTATGACTCCAATACATCTGATGTCTATCTTGAAGATGACTGCATTTATGTGGAGAGTGGATAAACAACATAAAAATGCAGCCGATGTTGCAAGCAGAGCAGGATTATTGCTTGATAAATATGCAAATTTTTCAGAAGCATTTTCGGATATTGCTGAAAAACTTGAAGACGCAGTGGAATCATATAATGTAGCGCAAAAGAGACTAAGTGATGGCGCTGGTAATCTTCACTCTCAAATGAAAGATTTGGAAAAGCTTGGTATGAAAGGTAAAAAAACTTTATCTGATCCAAAAAAGACTTTAGATAAAAAATAAGCTCTGATGAGCAGAAATATATCAATGCAGAGTTTAAAGATCTGGAACTATCTTTCTATACCTTGGATCATGTTTGCGATAGCTTTCTTTATTACATTTTTTTTAGTAGCTTTCCTTAATGAAGTTGACAACTCTTACTTATCACAAAATTACTTAAATAAATTATTTTTTAATACAGTCTTTTTATCATTTGGTTCAGCAATTTTGTCTGCGTTAATAGCTGTACCGTTAGCTATATTAGTAACATTTTATAAATTTCCAGGACATAAATTTTTTAGCTGGGCCTTAAGTCTATCAATTGCATTTCCTGCCTATGTTTATGCATTTATATATGTTGGTATCTTTGAATACTCTAGTTCCATTTCAGAATACTTAAGAAATTTTAATATTATTCTGCCTTCAATTAAAAATATATATGGCGCATGTGTAATCATGGCAATGGCTTTATTTCCATATATTTTTCTTTTAACAAAGGCTCATCTATCATCAGTTGGAATAAAGGTATTCAGAGCAGCTAAGTCCTTAGGTGATGGCAATATGGCTGCAATAAGGAAAATCATTATTCCATCATTATGGCCAACTATAATTGCTGGAATGACTTTAGTTGTATTTGAAACTATTGCAGATTTTGGCGGAGTTTCTACGCTAAGAGTAGAAACATTCACAGTGGGAATATATGA
>CEVH01044966.1_pt1 | contig 11386 bp, 3 predicted proteins | sample 356521 | NCBI WGS metagenome assembly CEVH01 (sample SAMEA2623446, study PRJEB7988) | marine metagenome | isolation source: saline water (ENVO:00002010), including
ATTATGGTTTGCGATAATACTATGTTCACCAGATTTAGCTTTTATAAAAATACTGTTAGAATTGCTCGCATCATTTTCAATAATCACAGAACCATTATCATTATGAACTACTGAATTAGAACCATCGTGATAAATTTGTAGGTCATCATTTGCTCCAAAAGTGGCTTTTGCGTTATCTTGAAATCTTAACAAGTTTGAAGCCTTTACCCAATTAGCGTTGTAATTAACACCAGTAAAAACTACACCTCCTTCTGATATAAATCCATCAGTAGCAGTTAATGCACCTGTAACAGTTCCACCAGAACTTGTAGTCTCAAACTTTTTACTGCCGTCGTAGTAAAGTTCTACTGCTCCGTTTTCATATCCTCGAATAACACCATGATTATTTCCAGCATCATTTACAGTAAATTGATCTGACTGTAATACTAGGAAACCAGTATTATTGATTAATTTAGTATTAAGTCCATCATGATAAATTTGAAAATCTGCACCAGTACCAAATTTTAGACGATCATCATTAGTATTAGCACTATCTCCAAATAAAATATTTTTAGTATTAACATCAAGATTTCCACCTAGCTGTGGTGATGTGTCATCTACTAAATCTACGTTTGCAAGTTTTGTTCTTGCTATTGCTGCGCTTGCGTTTACCTTATCATTAGTAATCGCACCACTTTGTATCTTAGAAGTTGATACTGTGTTATCACTCGGAGTACCAATATTTACTGAGGACCCTTGGGTAATAATAAAGTAACTAGCACCGCTAGGAGGGGCAGAGGCAAATATAATGTCATTACCGTCAATAGCAAATCCCTCGCTTGGAGAGGTTCCACTATTAGGTTTCTGAATGACTCCATTGATGCTAACAAGTAGCTGTTGTGCATATTGATCAGGTGGGTTAGATAATTGAAATCTTGTAGCTGTTCCATTAAATGTTGCACTTCCTCCTCCAGATCCAGAAGAACTAGATAATGTGTTTATTAAGAAGTCACCGGGTGTAGCTACATCATCCCAACTAGAACCAGATGCGTTATACACCTTCATCTTGTTGACAGTAGTATCAAAATAAAGATCACCATCATTTAAAGAACTGGTAGGAGCCGAAGCTGATACTCTGTATCTTTCTTGGAAATCTTGTATTTCTCCACTTAATTTATTTGCGTCTTCTTCGTTTATTAAGTATTTATGGTAGTCATATGTATGAGCTGTACCTGTAGTCTGTACCTGTAAACCTACGTTAGCTGGTAAGACATATGGGTTAGCATTAGTTGCACTACCTACAGTTGCTCCTCCTCTTAATGCAGAAGGAAAACCATTAATAATTACAGCATCAGATCCACCAGCTCTGGTAGCTAATGTTCCTACGCCACTTGAATTAACTGATATACCTTGAGCATTGCTTATAGATACAACAGTTCCGGCATTACCACTAGGGTCTGGATGAGATGTTGGAAAACTATCTTTATCTGCTATCGCAACAAAACCACCTAATGCGTTGGTTACAGTTAATATTCGATCATTAACAGCTTTAGATGTAGGAAACTCAGTATCACTATTGGTAGTTAAGGACGTAGCCTTAGTCATACCTTGAGTAATATTTAAGTTTGTTGTTGTAGCTGATAACGCTGTACTACTTGCAAGTTGTGAAGCAGTTTGTGATTGCATTCCAGCTAGAGTTGTAAGCTCACTATCTAAAGGTTGCTTACCATCTATCTGAGATTGAATATCAGAGGTTACGTTAGTTGTATAGTTAATCTCTGTAGCGGTTGCAGTTACATCACTAAGAAATGTTTTCTCAGCATCTGTAAGAGGATTTGTATCGCCATTAGATTCATATAATGATTTAATTTCAGAAGCTGTTTGGTCAGCCGTAGCTGCTGTTTCAATATTATTTAACTTAGTATGGTCAGCATCTGTAAAGACATTAGAGTCTGTTGCTGATTCTACAAGTGTTCTAATTTCAGCTGCTGTTTGATCAGCAGTAGCTCCTGATTCAATACCATCTAATTTTGAACCGTCTGTTGATACATCTCTGCCATCTACAGTTCCAGAAACAGTAATATTTCCTGTTAATGATATGTTTTGTGTACCAAACGCTGGATTGATTTTGGTTCCCGCAATCGCAGCTGACGCATTGACGTCGGCATTGACTATAGTTCCATCAGCTATGTCTCCAGAAACGATTGTCCCATCAGCGATCATGGTTGATGTAACTGTTCCTGTGTCACCAGTAGTGACAACAGTACCTGAAACGTTTGGTAAGTTAATATCTCGGTCTGCTGTAGGATTTACGACTCCTAATCTAGTTTCGTTATTGTCAGTAGTAGATCCTTCAAATATGATTCCTAATCCTTGTCCGAGAGGTAAATCACCTTGCATAGGTGTGTCTCCCAGTGAACTCATAGCGTTGTTGTCAACCTCTTGAGCTACATAAAGAATCTGGTCAATGTTGTTATTTAAGTCTTCCGCCTTAATTGCAGAACCGGGGTAGAAAGTTGCTTTCTTATTATCGTTATCTGTATTTCTAAAGATAATGATATTTACTCCACTGCTGGGAGCAGTGTTGAATTGAATTGTTGTAGCGTTGGCGAAAGAATATGAAGTTGTAGGTTGCAGTACACCGTCAAGTCTGACTTGAACGTCTGTCTGCTCTAAATATGGGAATGTGAAATTAAAGAGAACGGTAGACCCGTTCCCTGTATAGTTATTTTGTGTGACAGCCATTTACGCCTTTTGTAATTTGACTGGGCGGATTATTTATTTGGGCAAATTGTTTATGTTTTTAATTTTTTCTATATCTGGATCTAAAGCTCTATCAGCTTCAAAATCACCACCTATCCTATAATTATCTTGTATTTTCTTAAGATTATGGGCTTCTTCTAAAGCCTGAGCTGTAGCTCCATATTCTGGATCTTCTAATAATAAGTTCCATGCAGTAGCTTTAGCAGTTCTAAAAACCTGATGTATGATCACACCATGTTCAGTATTTCTTGGTTCATATGTTCTACCATTACCTCTATCTTCTTCCATGCGCAATATAGATGCCTTAACTTGATCAGTCATAACTTCAGAAAGCATAGCTTCAACATTTTGTTGACCCATATAAAATTGGAATTTAGATTTTATATCTGGCATACCTTCTAAGTTTTCACCATTTGGACCTGTATTAAAAGTCTGTTTTAGGTTTAAACCACTTCGCATAAGAAGTTCTCTAGTTTCATTTGTAGTACCAATATTCAAATTGATAGGTAATATTCCATTAACTAATCTAGTTATTGGTTCCCAATCTCTTAGTGGTTCCCCATTTAAAACGTCATATCTATAAGGTAGTTTTCCTTCTTTTAAAAAAACATCCGCCCAAAGGTTTCTGTTTTGAATACTTTGTTTAAAGCCAGATTCTAATTCACGCATACCGGGAGATAGAATTTTACCAATTTCATTACGCATACCTGATAGTGGTATTTGTGCGTTTACAAAGTTAGCTGCAACTCTAGGAGCATCTGCACCTTTACTTGTAAGTAAATCTGATAATTGTAAAAGACCAGCTAAGAAAGATTTGTTAATTACGTTTGCACTTATTATATGACTAACTTTACCAAACCAATTTCCAGCCCATTCATCACCCATTACTTTCTGTGCATCAGCAATATCAGCAATCATACTTAGTATTCCATTAAATGGTTCTAATGATTCATAGCTTACATAGCTACCATTTACTTTTATTGATCTAGGTTGCCAACCACTTATTTTCATCCAGCTATTTCTAGTATCACGGTCAGGAGGACCATTACCAGTTATATATCCATTAAGAGCAGCCCAAGAAGCTAACCCAGTAAATCCATAACCTATAGCCATTCGTCCACGCATAGTCGCTTTAGCTATTTCTAAATCTTCAGCAGTTCTTATTCCATACTGAGCCATTGATGGATCATCAAAATTCTTAGTCATTATGGCTACATGCTCATCAATTAAACTATTTAAAAGAGGAGTATATTTTGATGTCATAGTTAAAGCATTGACACCAGTTCTTGCAAACAATAAAAATGGTCTAATAAATGGAGTTTGATCAAATAGCTTATCTAAAGCTTTTGCAGTTCCACGTAATTCTTGTGTAAGCTTCGCTTCATCAGCTGCAAACTTTGCCATCTCATCTGATAATTGTCCATCAGCTGTAAATACTTTACTTTCAAACTTTAATTCAGCTTCTCTAACTAAACGATCAAGATCCGCATCAGAAACAACTATGCCTTGTGCTTTATATTTGTCATAGACTTCGTTAAAAGCTAATTGTCTTTGTCTACCTCTTCCAATAATTTGTGAAAAGAAAGTATCCATAGACCTCATAATTCTAGGTCCATAGTTAAATATAGAAAGCTTATTCATTTCTCTTAGAGAATTTGCAAATTTTGCTTGTGCTTTATCCCCTAAAGTTCCATGTTGAGCAGCCCAATCCATCATGCCTTGCCACTCAGAATCTTTTTTATTTTTTATATAACCTCTAAAACCATCTTCTTTAAAACCATATGCTTTAAAATCAGCGATTGCTTTAGTAAAAGCTTCATTTCTGGCTTCCAACATTCCGCCAAGATTTGCATATGCTCCTCTTAATACAGAATCATTTGATTTACCAAAAGCTCCAAGAATAGTTGCAACGGGTCTCATAGCAGTTCCTAAACCAGTACCTACTAATGCACGTACAGGAGTTTTAGGACCAGACAACATAGAGTTAACACCCATAGTCATCATTTCGTTTATGATTGCATTTCTTTGATAGATGCTACCTTGTTTGTAACCTCTTAACTTGCGTCTAAAAAACTCTTGAAAATCTTTAAATGTCTGTTTACTGCCATTAGATTCAGCAGTGAAATGTAGAAAACCTTCTAATAATTCGTTAGAAGGATCAGTTTTTAATATTTGTTTAAAAGTAGCAACTTCATTAGCAACTGCATCAGATGCTTTAGATATTAATTCTTTTTTAGCACCAGATCTAAAACCTCTTAATCGTGCAGATACAGCACCACTGGTTTCTTTTCTTAATCTTGCTAATGCACTATATCTAGCAAGTATTCCATCTAATAAAGATCCAGATGCAGAAACATCTATAGATTTTCCAATAGTTATACTAGCTTTAGCTAAATCTCTAGCTTCTAATAACAACTGTCCTGTTATAACATCAACAGCATTTATCTGTTCTTGATTTAAAATTGGTATATCAACACCACCAATATCTAATGGTTTTTTAGGACCAAGATAATCTTCTATAGTTTTTAAAGGAACATCACTTAATCTACTGTGACCTGAGTCATCTAAAAATTGAATAATATCTTTATACGCTTTAGCCATATCTTGCTTCATCGCACTTGATGTAGCTTTATCAAACATTCTTTGATAACTAGGACTAGCTTTTAGCTTTTTACTAACAGCATTGATTTCATCTAGCATCATTCCGGGAGCTGTGTATTCAACTCTACGTATGTTTGCTTCAGTCATTACTCCTCTGGGTGTTCCATTTTTTTGAGTAGGATTGTTCCTAATCTCAATCATGTCTCTAACACTTGCAGTAGGATTATCAGAACTTACTAAAGCTTGGTTATCAGATATATCACCACCTTTATAATATGCTGGGTTTTTTCTAGGATTACCTGTTGATAAATCCATTTCTAATTGCTCAAGTTCTAAAGCTTTATTAGCTTTACCTTGTTGCACAGCATGGCTAAAAGGATCCATATCTCTTTCCCAAGGTAAATCTTGTTTTTCAGCGTACTCCAACATTTTCTGTCTTTGGACTTTTGGATCTAAACTATCCCAACCTTTATTTTTTTTTAAAAATTGAACTTTTCTTAATGGTCTACCTTGAGATGATTTCTGTACCTTAGTTACGTATTTTCTATATTCAGCTTTTTCATAAACTTGTTTAGCACCTTTTAAAACCTTAGCTTCAAGTGCATCATATTCAACTTTCCTACTATTTTCTACTAATTTAGTAGTGTCATCTGCAACCGGTTTTTTACCTTCAAACAATTTATTTCTTATTTTTCTAGAACCTACTCCTATAGCACGAAATAATTCCCCAACCATAATTCCTGTACCTACACCATCACCTTGGTTAAGAACAGTTTTTAATGCTGGCGACATAGTATCAGTATTAGCAATAGGTTCTACAAATCCAAATGTATTTGGAAATAGATCAATAGCTTTTTTTGATATGTCGCTGACTAAAGGATCGTATTCTTGAGATAGATTACTAATACCATCATAAGCAGCACCTTGTATTGCATCTTTTGTTATTTCACCAACACGTGTAAGTTGACGGTTTTTAGCTTTAAGATCTTTAGCTCCAAAAGCTTTTAATGGTCCTCGATTAAACATCTTACCCATAAACCGATAGCCCAATGCAAATTCAGTAAAATCTGCAACTAGCTTTCCCCATTGTGTTTCAAGAATTGGTTGTTTCTTTATTAAATGTGCTCCATCGTATTTATATGGATTATTTGGGTCATTAGGTTTATAAAAGTCTTTATCTAAAAATTTAGGAACAGAAGCTAGACTATTATAAAATTGAATACCACCTTTTACGATTGCATTTCTGCCTTCAATAACATTTTTACCAAATATCTCTTCTGGTTTTTTATGTTCAAAGTCTTTACTAAAAATATTATTTGTATCTTTAGGTTGCTCGATAGGAGTTGAAACTTTTTCTGCTTCTTGTTTTAAAGCTTCAGCTTCTTGTTGTTCTTGTTGTTCTTGTCGTTTTCGTTCTTCTGTTTCACGTACAGAACGCTCGTAAAGATTTTCACGATGATCTTGATAGCTATTCATTGTTCTTTAATAAACGATTAATTTCATTTAAAGCATTATCTGAAAGTTGATTAAAATTAAATCCAGAGTCAGCAAATTGACTAGCTACAAAATTAATTAAATTTTCTCTAGCTTCTATTGGTTTAACTTCTTTAAATTCTGCGTATTCTCGACCCATTCCCGGCATTGCATAATCGGAATTGTCTGGATAAATTTTAGAAGTTTCTTCACTTATTTTATTTCTAAAAATCATACGTTGAACTGGCTCACTTAAAAGAGTCATATAATCTATTTCTCCTCTAGTAATTGCTCTATCTAAATCTTGTTTAGTTAGATCAAACGCACCAAAAGATGTCATCATATTTGAACCAGTTGCACCAATTACATCATTTACAGTCATTTCTGTACCAAGCTTGTTAAAGTAATTAGTTGTTATACCAGCTCCATCTGGACCTTTAAAAACAACATAAGCATTTTCTGGATTATATAAATAAGCTTCTTTATCAAATAAACCTTCAAGAATAATTTGATCACCTACCTCAGGATTACCATATTTTTCAAAAGATTGTCTTACTGCATTAATAGTTTTATGAAGTGAAGGTTTGTTATGTAAATCTTTTTGATACTCAGGCGCAACAATAGTTTCAACTTTTTCTATACCTCTAAAATCTAAAGGTTTTTTTCCTTCAGAAATACGTACATCATTAGATATAGCTCTAAAACTTTTGTTAGGTAGTGCATCATAAGCTACTGATAATGATTGAGGTAACTCACCTCTGCCTTCAGACCAATCAATAATAGCTTGGACATCTTTACCAAAAAATCCTTTTTCAGTTACGGCTGAAGGGTTTTCAATAAGAGTATCTTGAATAGTATTTAGAAATTGATCCTCTTCAAGTCCATCATAATAAGTAAAACCAAATTGTTTATTGTATAAAGGTTTACCACTAGCGTCTGTTTTAAGTTGGTAAATACCTTTTCCATTTTCAATTAATGCAACTTCATCTCTAATAAATTTATCAAGTATAATGTTTGCATTACCTTTTTGCCCTGCTAATTCTTCCATTAATTTTGGAAAGAATTGACGAACAGCTACTCTTGATAAATCATTAACTTCCCAATTTCTATTATCTCTAGATACATTTAACTGATTACCAACTTCAGCTATAGCATTTTCTATAGTTGTATAAGCTTTAGTTAATTGCTCTGTTCCAATATCTAATCCTTCAAGAGTCTTAGGAAAATACTCTTTCCATAGACTTGGTGGCATCATAGTAACTACATCAGAAACTCTAAGTTGACCAGCTAGTGCTTTTGCATCAGCAAATTCTTTAGCTTTTTCTATGCTTGGTCTTTCTCTATTTTCATCATCCTTAAGAAAACCAAGATATTTATCATAGTCAGCCTTCTTCATTCCACGAGATTGTGCAATAGCATAGAGACTTTCATAGTCTGTTTGTACAAGTTTTCTATCTGTATCAGCATATAATTGTTGCTTTTTAAATAGCTCTTGTTTAACAGCTTCTGCTGTATTTTTATCCCTTTTTTCTTGTGCTAAACGGTTAGCTGTTTCAACAGTATCTAGTTTGTCGTACCAAGTTTCAAATTCTTTTTCACGCCATTTACCAAGTTTTGTTTCTTTGCCATTAAACATTACGGGTGTGTTGTAGGCATTATCAAGCCATGTTCTATCGTATCGTTGTTCTTCAATACCTTTAGACACTACTTTTTCAGTAATACCCCATTTAGCACTTCTAGCCTGTGCACTTTGTGCAGTAGCTGGATACTCTGCAATACCAGTTCCATCTTTATAATTTCTTATAAAGGCTTCAGCATTTTTAAAATCAACTTCTAATAAATGTTTATCTAAATTTTTTTTAACAAGATCGTTTACTTCTTTTCTTTTATCGCCAAAAAATTGATCTAACTGTGGATTTAAAACATTTGATATAAACCCGGGTGAATACCCACCATTTAACATTTGTTGGGTAATATATTTACGTACAGTAGCGTTGTGTCCATGCAACTCACTTCCATCAAGAAGAGTATCATCTTCTTTAAGTTCGTTATAGGAAATTTTCTTACCCGGTAAACGTACTCTATCTAAGCTTTTTATATAGTTAGATAAACCACCACCATCTTTTAAACCATCTTCAATTAAATGTTTATGAATGGAGTAATCTCTCCATCCTTTAAACATGTCATTAATTTGTTTTTGAATAACAGGGTTTGTATATACCTCTTTTAAAGCTTCTCCAGCTTTGACACCTCTTTTTAAACCATCTAAAGCAACTTCTCTTGCTCTAGCAATACCTCCTTCTTGATCTTTAAAAATACTTAAAGCTTCTGTTGTATAATAAGCTCCTTCACTAAGTATTTTTCCAACTCGTTGTTGCTGAAAACCAGAGTATGCTTTCCACGCATTACCAGCTAAATGTTTAATCTTTTCTAATTGCTGGTAATCTCTTTGTGCTTCTAGTTCTCTAGTTCTAGCATTTTGTATTTCTACTTCATAATGTTGTAGTTCAGCTTTTTGATATGCTTTTCTGAAATCAGATGCAAGATTAAAATTAGTATTTCGTTGTTGTTCTTCTTTAGCAAAATTTTGGGATAATGCCTGTAATTGATCTCTTCTATTTTCTCGGTTTTGATCACGAACTTCTTGCATACCCCGTAGGGTACGGTTTGTTTCTGACTCGAGTTTCCACGTTTCATCAGGCACTTGTTGCGGATTAAAACCTTTGTTCTGGGCGTACCCTCTAAAAGTTAAGTTCCTCATTGTTTTTAATTAAAATAGTCCTAATGCGAATGCTCCTAAACCAACAGCTAAACCTAGTGGTCCCGCTGCTGATGCTGCTGTCAAGCCCGGTCCAAATGCACCGGCTGTTGCAGCTGAGTATGCACCAAATCCCATTGCTGCTCCACCTAAAGCTGCACCGGGAATAGCTGCTCCCATGCCCATTTGTGATTGCATAGCACCTTGTATTGGAGCTGGAGGAATCTTAGGTTCAAGTGGGTTTTGATATTTAGGTAGCGGAATATCTAAAGGTCTAAAGTTTTCTAGGTCAATATCTTCTCTTCCTACGTTAGGGTCTAACATTTTTCTAGCTTCTGCTGCTAGGTCTGCACTTTGTTTAGCTCTGTAGATATCTTTCATATTCATATCAGATGTAGCTACAGCACTTTCTAAACTTGCTTTGAGAATATCTTGATTAGTTTTAAATCTAGATCCTACATTTGCAGTTTTAAAATCAATTTCTTTTAAGCTAAGTCCTGTTGAAGATTGTGCTTGTTTTAAATCTTGTTCAATCTTACGTACATCTACTTCAGCATTTTCATATTGATCCATTACTGCTTTTTTAATTTGATCCATATTTAACTGACTTCTAGCATCACCCATCTTTAAATTTCGATCAGCTTCTTGAACACCCATCATTGCTTTTTGGATATTCATGACACTATTAACATCAATTTGTTGTTCAGCTAATGCAGCTTTTTGAATAACATTTAGATTATTAATTTTATTTTGTCTCATTCTAGCTTCAGCAGCATCTTGACCTCTAACTAAAGATTCAGCAATGTAATTATTATTTCTACCTAGTTCAGCCATTATCATTTGAACAGCTTTACCTTGTGATCTTCCAGCTTGAGATAGTTGTGCTTGACCAGCAGCTTGTAAACCTCTAATAGTTTGTTGTTCAATAGCATGTGCAGAATCTAAACTTTGTTTGTTCTGTTCACGCCTGATCATTTCATTCTGATAATCAGTTAATTGAGTCTGGGTTTTTGCATCCAATAAAATATTAGCTTTACGAAATCTTGCATCAGCTTCTTCTCTAGCAAGATTAAGACCTATACCAGCTTGCTGATATCTAGTCTCACCTCTTCTATTTAAAATGTCTAATTCTTGTTCAGCAGTTCTATACTTAGCAGCTCCAGTATTTTGCTTTAAATTTATTAACTGTTTTTGTTTTTGATACTCAGCGGTTTCTTCTTTCGCCAATAAACCTAACTTAGCTTGAGTTTTTGCAAAACCAGCAGTACCAGTTTGTTCATATAAATCTTGTATTAAACCTTGGTTTTGAAAAGCTGCTTCTATAAATCTTTCATCTAAAACAGTTCTTTCTCTAGCTATAGCATCACCATATTCTAAAGAATTAAACTCTAATTGATTTTCGTATTGATCAATATTTTTTTGATATATTCTATCTTCTTGTTGCCATTGGAACTCTTGCATCGACTTTCCCTGTTCCCAGTTCTGCCTTGCAGTTTCCATTTGGTAATCATTTGTTTCTTGATCTGCTTGTTTTCTAAGGTTTAATCCTTCTACAGCAAATTCATATTGATCTTGTATAGCTCCAGCTTTAGAACCATCTTCATCATATTGTTGAACAAAGTTACCATCTTCATCTTTTTTTAAACCATATTGAAACTCATAATTTTTAAGATCCATTTCATATTGTTTACGGATCTGTTCATTTTGATGTTCAATAATTTTGTTTTGTTGACTTCGACCTCCACTCATTTATGCCCTCCTGTAGAAACGTGGTGAGTAATATCCTTCCCACATCATCGAAGCCAATGAGAC
>CEVH01191336.1_pt1 | contig 11347 bp, 4 predicted proteins | sample 356521 | NCBI WGS metagenome assembly CEVH01 (sample SAMEA2623446, study PRJEB7988) | marine metagenome | isolation source: saline water (ENVO:00002010), including
CGGTCAATTTTTTAATGAAATTTCCTCTTTTAGTGGGGGAACAGTACACTCTTTGGGCCAGTTTGGGGGAGGTTACGTAGTAATAGGCACAGGAAGTAATGCGGATGGAATACCTGATGTTGCTTATATAGGGCCCGCAGGAAGTATACAAACAGCGTTAAATAGTGCTTATAATCCTGATGACTATGCTTCATTTAGAAATCAGAAAGGAATTTTACACGAAAGAAGCATTGGTCCGCTTTCTCAAGCAAAAAATTTAAAATTAACCTTTCACTCAGGAAAAGATGATCAAACTGCAGATAAAACGTTAATGAATAAAGCCGGAGGTTTCGGCACAGGAGTACCCGCATTTTTAGGACAACAATACTATGAGGGCGCCGGAAAAGATCCTTATAGATATTGGGGAGAAGGACACAGACTATTAGATACTGCTTATGTAGTTTTAGAAGATAAAATTTCAGATACTGATGCTCAGCTTCCTGATATTAGTTATGTTGTAAAAGGAAAATTTGTAAATTGTTTTAATTACGACGGAAGTTATAGAAATACTACAACTGATGATCCTAATGCAAACTCTGGACGAGTTAGTGACTTTGATTTAGGGGACTCTGTAAATATTGAACCACATTATAGAACCGGAGCTGCTTATCCAGCTACTATTATTGATAAGTGGTTTTTTACAGATATGAATGGCGAGTTCGATTTTAGATTTCGTTTTAAAGCGGGAAATCAAAACATATTTGGAGTTCCTGGAAATAATTCCTTAAATGTTACAGGAAGTTCAACACCCTCCACTTTAGAAACAGGGGATTCTGTAGTTTATAGAACAACAGGCACTGACATATCAGGATTAATAAATGGAAAAAAATATTTTGTTGTTTCTGCAGCTGATTCCCCTACTCAAAGTATTGGCACATCTCAAATTCATCTTGCAGAAACTAAAGAAAAAGCTTTAGCAACTACTCCTGAAATTATAACAATACCTGCTACTAGTTTAACTATGACTCACGAATTGGAATTAACATTCTTAGATGAGCAATTAGTCCAAGATGAAATAAAAAGATTTAGAGTTAAGAAGGGTACTGGACTCAGTAATGTTAATAAATTCTTTTTCTGTCAATCAGAAACTTTTGGCGGAGGAAGTACACCTGCCGATACACTTGTTGAGCACACTAGCCGAGGTTATGTTCATAACGTATTATCGGGATTTAGCAATATTTCCATTCCAATAACACGAAGAGTTACTCTAGGGAAGCAGGTAGATGGTACTACTTTTCAATCAGATTTCGGGTTTAGTGGTAATACAACAACCATTTTAGGGACTTCATTTCCTACGGATCTTGTTGAGCTTTATAAAGATCAGGTAAGTCAACAACAAGCAGATGCAATTGCAGCAGCGCAAGCCGCAGGACTAACTCCTCCCAGTTTTGCTGCGGGCTCGGCTGTGCCTGTGGGAGATGAATATGAATATGAATTTAACTTTTCAAATGCGCCAGCGGCTGTAAAAAATCTTATACGTGCTATAAAGTTTGCACCAGATGTAGCAAAAGGTATTGACTTTCAAATTGAACGAAGAAATGTAGGAGGAACAGGCACTCCTCCTGTAGGAGGAACAACAATATCAATAACCCCTTATGCAGCTCAGGGCGGGTGGTCTCGTTTTGTTGAATTATATGATACTACTACTGATAAACTAATTGTTCGAGGACCTAATACGGATTTAAATGAGCTATTTGGTGCTATCACTGCCACCCGCCCTGAGCCGGGTGAAACAATGGTTCTCAATGGAGTAACGGTACAAAAAGAAGTAGTAGACACAGTAAGTTATACTGGATTTGCAACCTTACAATTTTTTCAAGCATTAGTTCAAGATAACTCAGATACTACCGATGCAACTACTCTTGATGGAAGCACAATTACCTTTAAAAAAGATAATATAGAAGATAAAACTGTTGGATTGTCTTATCCTTCGAGTAGTGAGGTAGATGCAGGCGGCAATAATTTAAATACTACTCTTGCAAGTAGTGGTTATAAAATACTATTACTTACAGAAACTCTAAATGGAGATGACCATGGAGGCACCTCAAAGTATTCTTATGGAAATGAAAGTTATGAAGGAAGTGGAATTCCAAATAAATCTGATCGTAGAGTTACAAATAATCCCGCATTACAGTTATTAGATTACTTAAGAAGTAAAACTTATGGTAAAGGTCTCACTGATAATCTTTTAAATTTAGACTCATTTAGAGAAGCTGCTCGAGCTTGTGATCAGCAATCTAAAGTAGTAGTTCTTAGTTGTCCTAACGATGGACCTAATGATGTGCCGTTCGCTAATGTCAGTGTAGGAGATGTTTATAAGTATGAATCAAATGGTACACTATTTTTTCAAGGAACAGTTGAGGCTGTAGAGACACTTACTTATGGCGCTCCAGGAGAAACCGCCAAAACTTATAAGCAATATACATTTACCGATGTAATTGGAAAACTCGGTAGAAAGTGGTATAGTTATACTAATTATTTACAAGGAGAAATTGTATGGAGTTTGACCGGCTATGCAACAGTTGTAAGCACCTCAGGAACAATATCTGCGCCTACATCTATTCTTCCTCAAGCAAACTATGATCCCGTTTCTGGAATTATTAATCGCACAAGCTCAATTTCTCTTACTAAAGTAAGCGGACAGCCTAGTAGTTCGCAAGCGATTGATTTAAATACAAATAAATTTTATGGAACTACTGGGAATCCTATTGTAAAGAAAATAACCACAGAGGGTACATCTCTTACTTCAGGATATGATTTATACGATGCTTGTGAAGTAAGATACTGGAAGTATTTAGGATGGGAGGACAGAATACAACGTTTTGCTACTCGTCATCAAATGAATCAAACAATTGATACAAGTGCTCCACTTTTTGATAATGTAAATCAAATGCTTACTCAGTTTAATGGAATTCTTCGCTATTCAAATGGAAAATACGAGCTAGATTTAAAAACTAAAGCAAAAGCTCTGGGAGAATTTCATCCCCTTGAAAAAATAAGCACTGATAAAATTATTGGCGACATAAAAATAACAGATAAAGGAATCAGTAAAACCTTTAATTCTGTTACTACCGGATATATTGATCCTCAAAATAACTTTAATTCTAAGAATATAACTTTTTATAACTCTACCTATAAAAAAGAAGATAAAGGAATTTCTAGACAAGGACAGTATAAAGCTCCTGGAATTACAAATTATTTTAATAATCGAATGAATATCAAGCAAATGCTTGATGAATCTCGTTCAGGACTTACTGCTACTTTTACGGGGTCTCCGGAAACTTATGTATTACTTCCCGGTAATATTATAACAATTACTTACGAGAGATTTAACTGGGAAGATAAACTTTTTCGCATACTATCAATGAGTCCTCGAGACGATTTATTGGTAGACTTTACGGTTATAGAACATAATGATGATGCTTTTATTTTAGATGATCTTGCTTCAGATGCAGTACTGGGGGATTATCCAGAAGGTTCAGGATTCCCTACAGCCGAACCTATTAAGCCTACGGGCTTAACTGCCACAAATAATAAAAGAGGTGGAATAGACTTAAACTGGAATAATGCACGCAACTTTAGAAAAGAAACACATATTGTAGAAATTTGGAGAGGTACAAGCCCTAGCTTTAGTACTTCTTTTCCAACTTTTGGCACAGCATCCGAGCCTCAGCCACATAAACTTTCTAGATCTGATAGAACAACTGATACGGTTATTGAAGATGGCGATAACACTTTTTATTACTGGATTCGATATAATCTTCCGGCAAATCCGGGAAGTCAGGGATTAGAAAGATTCTCCAACTTTTTTCCTAGTAGAACAGAGTCGGGCATAGCAGGTGTTGCAGGAGATAATACAGGTAAAGTAGTAACATTACTCGGTCCATTACTAGCTACATACGATGCTTTAGGTAATAGAACTAGTGCTGCGACTTTTACTTATACCGCAAGAGCTTTTAAATTTCTAGATCCACGCTTTAAGTTTACATTTGATGGCGTTGCGGATGCTAATTATGTTGCACCTACAAGCGGAACACAATTAACTAAAACTATAAATGTCCCTGCCACTTTCTTTACAGGCACAAAAGATATAAAAGTAGAAGTTCAAGAAGGTGCCTCCGGCGGTACAATCGCAGAGTTTGCTTTAAGTTTATCTGCTGTAAAAGAAACTCAAACACAAAAAACAGTACAGTTATTTAAAAAGTTAAATAATCAAAATACTACAACTTTTACTGTAGCAGATCCTGCGGATCAAACATACGCAAATCCTACTAATAACATTCCAAGTGGGTGGGGATTAACTCAACCTAGTCTTACTACTGACTTAGATGTAGTTTTTATGGTGGAGAGGATTTTTACAACAGATGGTCTTAGTCCTCAGCAATCATCTTGGTCCACTCCTGTAATTGTAGCTCGAAGGGAAGATGGTCCTCCAGGGCCTCCAGGTCCGACTGGCGACGATGCTATAGTTATGGATTTAAATAATGAAAACCATACTATAGTAGCAGATAGCACAGGCGCTGCTTTAACTTTAGCAGGCGCTACAACTACAGCTACAATTTTTGAAGGAAATAGCGACATAAGTAATAGTTATAGCTTTTCAAGCAGTGCGACTACTGGTATAGGATTTAGTACCTCTAATGGAGGCCGTACTATTACTATCACTAGCATGGCAAATGCTACTAACTCAGGAACAGTTACTATTACTGCTACTCGAACAAACTTTCCTACAAAAACGGCAGTTTTTAGTCTTTCAAAAGTAAATGAGGGAGAAGATGGAACACCTGCTACAGTTTTTAACTTAGTTATAAATCCTAAATCAATTAGAAAATTAGAGGATGGAAGTTTTTCCCCTTCTTCAGTTGTCGTAAATGCAAGAAAAACTGTGGGAACTACTAATTCTGCAGTTACATCAAGTGATGGCGTTACAATAAGAGCATTTAGAGATTCTAGTACTAGTCAGTTTGATTCAAGTAGCTCTGGAAGTCTCTCTATAGCTTCTAGTGCTTATGGAAGTAGTACAAACGCAATTCGTTTTGAAGTAACAAGTAGTTCAAATGCAAGTATTATTCATGATTCCGAAACCGTTCCAATTATACCAGATGGCGCAGAAGGAGATGAAGGATTAAGATCAGTTCAGGGATTCTTATACTATAAAAAAACTGGAGCAGCTCGTAATACAGCTCCTTCTGCTCCTAACGGTAATACATATACTTTTTCAACAGGACTTGTAAGTGCTACTTTCCCTGTAGTTCCTCCAGATGTTAATACTGGAACAGGAAATCTAAGTAATACGTGGCAAAATCAACCACAAATTCTAGATCCTTCACAGCTAGAAACAATATGGGTGCTTAGATACTATGGCACAGAAACTACCCCTAATTCTAGTACAATTTCAGTCAGTTACTCTACCGTTGTTCAGTATACTAATTTTACAGGTGTAGTTACTTTTAGTGGTGGCACTCTATCAAGTCAAACAGGTGGATCTGTTACACCTATTGAAGCAAGTGACTTGGGCGCAACAGGACAAACTGTAATTGACGGAGGAAGAATTGATACAGATACTTTATTTGCTAGATCAATTGCTGGAGATATTACTGAAACTTTCTCCATGGGAATGGACTCAAGTATTAGTACTGGAGGAAAACGGTTTACAAGTCAGTACAGTACTTTAATAGACATACCTCCTCCTGCAGATATAAGTAATGCAAATAATACTGCAAAATCTTTATTTGGAGTCGCAACTCTTACTCTCACCCATGATAATGCTACATTTAATACGAGCACTACCGCCAGTGCTGCAAATAGTCCTATTGAGATATATGGACAAATAGAAATGGTGAATGGAATGGACTATGAATTTACACTACCAAATTTGAGTCAAAGAACTGTAACAGATAATACTAATCTATATCCTTTATTTGGAACCGCCAAATTTTATGAGACCACTACGGGAAGAAGAGTAGCTGTTTTTAGTGATAATCTTTTAGACAATATTTGTCACGGAGGAGAAATATATTATAGCTCTAGTCAACAAGCTCGAGTAGATGGAGTAACTTTTCAACGTAATGCAACCGCAAGTGTTTTACAAACTCGAATAACTTATACAAATACTCCCTCATATAGTAATAATAATTGGTCATACATTCCTAATGGTTCAAAGTGGAGACTAATACCTTCTACAGTCCAAGGATTGGATCAAAATAGAATCGGGGGCAGAGTTTATGCAAGTGGAGATGATTATGTAAGTTTGTCATTACCTTGGAAACTTCCAAAAATATTACATACAAAACAAACACGACTTAGATTTAGAGTTGTTAATTTACATTCTAACGTAACATTAAGAGTAACAACTGTAAATGTTCAAGCAGGATTTGCGAGGTAATTTATGTCATATACTTGGACAATAGAAAATTTACAAAGAGTAGATGATGGCTCTGGAGGTGTAGAAGCTGCATCTTGTCGATGCACTAAAACTATAACTGTAAGTGGCACAGACCATACTGCTTCTTCTCTAATATGTGTACCTTTTGATCCCGATCCTACTTCTGAAAGTTTTATTCCTTACAACAATTTAACGGAATCAGTTGTGTGGACCTGGGTGAACAATCAAGCCTCAATAGATAAAGCATGGGCAGAGTTAGAGGTAGACACTCAATTAGATAAAATAGAAAATCCTCCTACAAGCACTAGTGGAGTGCCTTGGTAATCATACCCCCCAAAAATAAATCTTGACATTTTATGTCTGTATTGTTATAATCATTTTTAATTAAATATAAAAGCCTCCTCGTGAGTAAGTTAAACCTCAATGGATATAATTCAATTAGTAAAAGGCGATACAGGCCCGCACCTTAAAGCAACTGTGACTCGCTCAGACACTGGAGGAGCTTTTGTAGGGACGAATAACTGTACTCTAAAAGTACGTAAAAAAGGAACTACAGTAGTAATCTCAACAATATCGCTTGATGCGGCTGCATCTAATCTTGCTACGGGAACATTAGTATTTCCTTTATCTTCTTTTTTAACTGATAATAATACAGTTGAAGGATTTTATGAGGGAGAAATTACATTTACTCTCGCGGACGCAACCACGATGAGCGTATTTGAGCTAATAGACTTTAAAGTTCGAGAAGATTTTTAAAATGAAAAAAAGCTTAGTGTATAAAGAGCCTGTTAAGCTATTTAATGTTCCTGAACGAGATAAATATTATACAAACGGCCCTATTTTAAATTCTAGTAGTATCAGTGTTCCAGTATTTTTTAAAAAATCTTCAGACACTCCCCTACTTGCAACGGTAACGGTAATAGGCACAACTTAATTAAATGTCTGATTTTAAATTAAAATTTTCAATTCTACAATTATTATCAGACCCAGAAATAGCAGACGCACTAGATAATGCACCAAGAATTAGTTCCGCAGAAAGAAATGCAGAACCTTTAGTACAAGATGTTTTAATTCCAGAGCAGCCAGTACTTTTTTCTTTTGATACAGACACTCCTAATTTTTTAGATATAAGATTAGATATGTTTGTAGCTCGTCGAGAGGTTGTACCCACAGAACTCTTAGATGCGATAGATCTTTCACAAATACTCAGAGTATCAAAAGAAAACCCAACAGAATTATTAACTACTATTGATCAGGTAGTCACAGAGTTAAAGCGCGGTTTCCAAGGAATGCGAGACCGAGTACTTATAAATGCAGAAGCAGAAACTCTTTATGCAAAACAAGTATTAAATTTTCAAAATGTATTTGTATCTGATGTACTCCAAGACTTAACTTTAGACAAAGAGTTTTTAAATGCTGCAAGTACAAAAACTTTATTACAATTATTTACTCGAAGATCTTTTGATTTTGATGTAGAAGTAATTGAAGAAATAGAAACCTTTTTACAAGTAAGACGTGAGTTTAGACAACTTGTACATGCAAGTAATACTAATTTATTTAGCGGAAAGCAGAATTTAGTACGAGATATACTAACTTTACAGGATATTCATACTCAAAAGCCCGGGAAGGGAGGTATCTTAAACTCTGCTCAAACAGAAATGTTTGTAGAGATACTCAATAGAACAAAAGCATTTAGAGAAAGAATACATACAAGACAATTAGTAATTCCTGCAAGAGCTAGAATTGAACGAGATAAAGTTAAAGCAAATGCAACAGATATTCGATTCTTTCGAGGGTTAGGAAAGCTAGATGAAGCATTCGTAGAAGAGTTTGATCCTAATTTTTTAATTGGCAAACGGTTCAACGAAAGATTATTTACAAAAGAATCCGCACTAACTCCTAAAGCAAGAATAGCAGAAGAGTCAATAGGTATAGAAGATTTTAATGGACGAGATGTATTTAAAGGAGTTCATAATAGTGATCTAGCTGAAACTTCGATGGATAGGTTTTTCAAAACTTCTAAAGGTTTTAACTTTCATAAAATATCAGTAACAGATACAGACTTAGTAGCTCGAGCAAGAATAGCAGAAGAACTAATACAGCTTAATTTAGAGCAACGTAAAAAACTAGATAAAAATCTTGAAGAAGACGTTGTTTTAGAAAGTTTTAGAGACTTTATAGTTTCTTTAACAAAATCAAATAAAGTAGGTATTTTAGATGACACTATAGCTGCAAAAGCAGACATATTTCAACAAACGTTAAAAACAAATATGTTTACTCAGCTAAAAGTAATTTTGCCAGAAATTGATGAAGTATTACTTAAAAATTTACTTAGTTTTAACCCAAAAAGTAATCTTACTACTAAAGCAAATATATCTAATGAAGTAATTTATGTAGGTAAGTCACGAGAAATCTTTAAAAATATAGTAGAAACTTCTTTTGATATAGATTTAAGAAGAATTGCAGATCCAAAAGACTTTATAGCTTCAGAATTATTTAACCGAAATTTATTTAGTAAAGTATTAGAATCTGAAAGTCAACTAAATGAGTTTATAGTATCTAAAAGTAGAGTTCCTGATGAGCTTTTAAGGGATACAATAAAAGCAATTAGTGAAATACATTTCTATAAATTTGGAAGAAAATTATTTGAGTTTATAGATACAAAATCTACTGTACGGAAAAAAACTTTTGCAGATTTTAAAAACTCTGTTAGCATAAAAAATCATGAAGAATTGCATAGAGTTTTAAGTGAAGGTATTGCTTTCGATAATGCGCAAACAAAAGAAAGTTCCACTATTCACTCAAATAAGAATTTAGTTGTAGATGTTAGTTTTATAGAAAGAATACGAAAATTCTTTGCCAGAAACGATATTGAAAGCAGCGCTGAAACAAGTCAATTAATTATTATTACTCGAGGAGTAAAAGACGCGTTATTAGAAAACAACACTACAGCAGCACTAACAGTGCGAAAAGGATTAGTTAACCGTTTAGATACTGATATAGATATAAATGCTCAAAATCTAAACAAATTTATAAAAGAATTACACGTGGATACAGCATCTACGAGTATGAAAGGGTCCGCTTGGAACAGGGACAAAGAGTATCTGAGCGGCCCATACTATTTAGAAGCATATGTTTCTGATTCACCTGCTGCGCCAGGTGCGCCTGGCTTAGCAAGCCAATTCTAAGGAGAAATTAAATGTATAAAGACGATTGTCGATTAAAGGGGGTTGTAAACCTCGTTCTTCGAGACAAGGACGGCAAGGTGAAGCAACATAAAACAATTCGCAATAAAGTAACTGATTATGGTATTGCACATATGATTGGCCGCATGATTGATGATAATCAAGATAAGGCGGGAGCTCATATTATGCCACGCATGATGAGTCATATGGGCATCGGTGTGGGTGCCGCAGGTCAAGATGGTACTCATACTACCACAGCTGCCCGAGATAGCAATAGTGTTCAAAATCTATATGAAGATAGAACTTTTGGCACTCTTGATCTGAAAAAAGCATCTGAAGCAGCAACTTTTGATAGAATGCTACAAAATGAGCGAGGACGTCGAGTTCAGCTCATGAAAGATACTAGCTTGGCTTCAGATTATGCTATTGAGCAAGCTCTTAACTTAACGAGTATTACTGGAGGTGGCTCAGTCTATCAAGAAGTAGGTGGAGTGGGTTACTTTGTTATTAATAGTACAAGTGCAAATGCTGCTCAAATTAAAACTTTTAGAACTCTTCGTGGGGGAGATGCTCTTCGAGTAGTTGGATTACGAGAGACCGCATCAGGTACTCTAGTAGAGCCCGCAGATAGTATGCTTACTATAAAAGAAATTATTAGTGGTAAAGATGCAAATGGAAATACTTTATCAGGTGCGGTTACAATTAAACTTGATGCAGTGCTTGGTAATGAGAAAGGGCAGTCCACTCTTCTAAAAAATAATACTGATATTGCTAATGGAATTTCTGCTGGCACACTATTCTTAGACGTAGAGTATGTTGGACGGCTAAAAAATAAGTCAGAAGAAAGAACAGATCTTGGCTTAAATAGTGCTGCATTAATGCATCCTACATTTGACTCTACACGAGTTCATATGGATTTTGGCGGAAATAAAACTGCAAATGGTAAACCTGATGGAATCACCGGAGGAAGCGCAGGTATATTTGCAGCTACAGCAACATCTACTAGAGGCCCCTTTCTTGCTGAAAACGGAGCCAGTGCTCCTTTTGAAAATGATATAAGTCTTCTTGGCGTTCAAAGAGGGCGAATTGGAGCTTTTTATGAGCGTCAAATTGAAAGACCTCGACTGTTTAATACAGGAGATCCTTCAAATGCAGCCCACGGCAGTCTTGCTGCATATAATGATACCTCAGGGCAAGAAACTACAACCCTAACAGGTTATGCTGTTCCAATTACAGGAACAAGTAGAGCGGGCTTTCCGTTTTTGGGAACTGCTGAAAATAAGCCTTCTGGTCGCGCAGAGGGTGAAGATGGATTCCTTTTAGGAACTGTATTTGAGCAGTTTGGTACTTCTGTAGACGGTATTTTCCAAGGTTCTGAGCTTGGTGGAAGTATTGTAGAAGATGCAGGAACTCAAGCTGAAGGTTACCCAAAAAATGAAAATAACTACGGGGTAGTTGGCGGGCTACAAAAAGTTGGTAACGCTGTAAATTATACTATTCCAACTGCCAATCTACTTAACTATAGCTCAAATAATGTTTATACTGCGAATGCTCAAGCAGGAACAAAGAAAGTAGGCAAAAGAATTGTTTATATTGGAACTTTTAAAGAGCATAACCCTCGTCTTGAGACAGACTATAAGCCTCTTACTGAAGAAGGTATGGCCGGCGCCACTGGAGGAGTTGCATTTACGCATATAAACTCTCCAAAAGACGGAGTTTATCCAATTACAGAAGCGGG
>CEVH01090015.1_pt1 | contig 11308 bp, 9 predicted proteins | sample 356521 | NCBI WGS metagenome assembly CEVH01 (sample SAMEA2623446, study PRJEB7988) | marine metagenome | isolation source: saline water (ENVO:00002010), including
TGTTAAGCTTTATAAAGAATTTGATACCTCATTAGGTAAATTAATAGCTAATTTAAAATTAAATAAAAGTTATGATGATACATTAATATTGATTTCAAGCGATCATGGCCATAGTAATACATCTAAACATTTTGATCTAGTTAATTTTATCCAGAGTAAAGGAAAAAGTGTGTTTCATTACCCTATGATTCATCAAAAGATTTACAAAGATTTTGATGCTGCAGTAATGGTTTCAGGAAATTCAATGGCACATATATATTTAAAAAATGGAGATTCATGGAGCCATCCTTATGTCCAAAATGACCATAATAATATAATTAATGGCTTGCTTCTTCATGATGCAATTGACATAGTTTTATCTAAGAATTTAAAAGGAGGAGTAAATATTATAAGTAGAAATGGAAAGGCTATTGTAAAAGACCAAGAGAGTTCCATTTATTATCAACCATTAGAAAATGACCCCTTTAATTATTCATTACCTGAAGGGCACTATACATATAATGATATTTTGGAAAGAACTTTTAATACTACTTATCCAGATTCTTTAACACAAATATTGCAGTTATTTAATTCAAATAGATGCGGAGATATTGTAGTAAGCGCATCTAACGGTTGGGATTTAAGAGATAAATTTGAGTACCCAGAGCATAAATCTTCACATGGCTCACTAATGGCTCAACACATGAAAGTTCCGTTAATCTCTAATAGGAAAATAACTTCAAAAGCCATAGCAAGAACAGTTGATGTATTTCCAACAATTCTAGATTTTTTAAATATTTCCGCTGTTAATAAAATTGATGGTCGATCTTTAAACATTTATTGAATCTTGTTTTTTCAAAAGCTTCTTTATGTCTATATATATTTCATCCTCTTTTGCTTTTAAGGCTGCACTTAATTCTTTCACTATCCTATTAAATGCAGTTTCAAGGATCTTTTGTTCCCCAAAAGATAAATCTTTTTTTTGTGATATATCATTTATCTCTCTAAAAACTTCACCTGCCATAATTATATTTCCACTCTTCAATTTCTCTGTATAGTTTCTATATCTCTTGTTCCAACTCAAATTATCTTCTGTTTTAAATTTTGTTTTTCCTTTGATTAACGACCATAAAGTCTTTAGTTCATTTTTTTTTGCGATTGGCCTCAAACCTCTTGCCTGGACAGATCCTTCAGGAATCATTACTGTTATATCACTATCAACAACTTGTAAAATTAAAAGTTTAAGAGTTTGATCTCCAATACTTTTTTCTTCAATTGAAACTACTTTTACTAAACCATGAGAAGGATAGACTGCATTATCACCTACTTTAAACACACTATTATTATCACACATTGTATAATTGATTCAATTCCTTTGAATTGACTTGAAGATAATTTATGTTTTATATTCAATAAATGACTGTTGAAAACCTGTTAATAAAGTTTAGTGAATCAATGAAGATAGAAGGTTTGTCTTCAACAACAATGGAAGCTTATCTATCAGATGTAAGGAAATATTTTGTTGATAAACAAATCACTGAATCTCAAATTAAAATTTGCTTTAGTGAGGATTCAATAATTAATTATTTTGAAAATTTAATATTCAAACAAGATTCTAAAAATAATATGGTGTACAAGAAAACTTATTTAAATAAAAAGTTTTCATCTTTTTCAAAATTTCTTTTTTATCTTACTGACCAAAAAATTATTTCTTCTAATTTTCTAGAAAAATATGATAGAAAAATTCTATTTGGTTCATTAGATAATGACAATAAAAAAATAAAGTATTTAGATCAGAAAACATTATTTAAATTTACAGATTCGCTAATTAAACATTTTGATAATAATAAGTCCAATTTTTATGAGATTAAAAAATCTATAATGATTCTTGTATTAATTTTCACGGGTTTAAGAGTTTCTGAGCTGGTAAATATTAAATTAGATTCTGTTGATTTAAGTAATCTTGTAATTAGAGATATTCAAAGAAAAGGGGGTACACTTGGCGATGTTGTTCCTATAGACAAAGAATTTCTTAAGAATTATTTAAGCGAATATATTTATATGCTAAATTCAAATAAAATTGAATCTCTTTGGCTTTTCCCTATTAGAAATGGAAAGAGAACTTCAAGCCAATTATTTTATAATTATATAATTGATCTATCTCAAAAAGCCCTTGGATTTAAAGTTCACCCTCATATGATTCGTCATTCTTTTGCAACTGCATTATTATCCAATGGAGCTTCAACAGCTGAGGTTAGAGATATGTTAGGCCATAAAACTATTCTATCAACAGAGAGATATGAACATATTAATAAAATAAAAAGGAAGTATAATTTGATTAAAGGTTTTTATTCTGAAAAGAATAATGTAATTTGATTTTTTTTTGGAATTTTTGTTTTTTTTACTATATAATTCCAATCTTTAACATTATGGAAAAGTTTGTTCAAAGGGCGAAGACTTTAATAGAGGCTTTGCCATATATAAAAAAATTCAATTCTAAGACTATTGTTTTTAAATATGGCGGTAGTATAGGGTCAAAAGATTTCTCAAATTTTGCGAGAGATATCGTATTAATGAAGCTAGTTGGAATAAATCCTGTAATTGTTCATGGCGGTGGTGCTGAAATTTCAAAAGTTTTAAAGTCTTTGAAAATAGAATCTAATTTTATTGATGGATTAAGAGTTACATGTCCTAAAACAATGGAAGTTGTTGAAATGGTGCTTGGAGGAAAGGTTAATAAAGAAATAGTTTCTAAGATTATTATGAATGGTGGCAAGTCAGTTGGTATTTCGGGAAAAGATGGTGGTTTTTTGAGAGTTAAGAAGGTTAAAACTTCTAAAAAGTCACAGGATTTAGGAAGAGTAGGGGAAATAACCAAGGTTGATATTAAATTAATAACAGAACTCCAAGATAATGGCTATATACCTGTAGTTGCCCCTATAGGATCTGATAATAAAGGTGTTTCTTACAATATCAATGCTGATCATGCCGCATCAAAGATTGCATCTTCTTTAAAAGCTGAAAAATTAATTATATTAACCGATGTGCCTGGGATTCAAGATGAAAAAGGAAAGTTAATTTCATCAATAACGAAAAAAACAGCCAATTCTCTCATAAGGAAAGGGGTTATCGCTAAGGGTATGGTCCCAAAGGTTAAATGTTTGGTACAAGCACTTATGGATGGAGTAAATAAAGCTCATATTATTGATGGTAGAATACCACATGCAGTAATACTGGAAACCTTCACTGATTCAGGAATTGGAACTGAGATTTTGCTTTGAGGTTCAAGTGAATAACAAAATATTAGAAGATAATTCAAAATATATAATTAGTAATTATTCTAGATACCCAATTTCAATAGTGAATGGCGAGGGATCATATGTTTATGATTCTGAATCAAAAAAATATTTAGATTTTATTTCTGGTATAGCTGTAAACAATTTGGGTCATAATAATAAAAAAGTAAATAATGCTATTAATAAACAGCTAAAAAATTTAGTTCATGTTTCGAATTTATTTGTCATACCTAATCAGGTTAATTTTGCTAAAGAAATTGTTAAAAATAAACCAGGCCATAAAGTTTTTTTCTGCAATAGTGGAACGGAGGCTAATGAAGCAGCATTTAAGATTTCAAGAAAATGGGGAATCTTTAATAACAAAAAAACTATTATTTCATTTACTGGTGGTTTTCACGGTAGAACCTTTGGTTCTTTAACCGCTACATGGCCAAAAAAATACAAAGAAGGGTTTTATCCATTAGTACCTGGTTTTAAAACTGCGGAATTTAATAATATTAAAAGTTTAGAAAAAATCATTAAAAACGATAAAAAGCTGTTAGCAGTAATTGTTGAACCTATTCAAGGTGAAGCAGGAGTCATTTTGGGATTAAAGCCTTATCTTAAAAAATTAGAAAAAATTTGTAAAAAAAATAATATTTTATTAATTTTTGATGAGGTACAAGTTGGAGTAGGTAGAACTGGTAAAATATATTGTCATGAACATTTTGATATAAAGCCAGATATTTTTACTCTTGCAAAAGCAATAGGTGGAGGATTACCTGTAGGAGCCGTTGTTGCTTCACCAAAAGTTGCTGATTTTTTAACCCCAGGTTCTCATGGAACAACTATGGGAGGGAATCCACTTGCAATGGCTGCGGGTATGGCATCGTTTAAACAAATTAATACAAAATCTTTTTTAAGTAATGTTACAAGTAAGGGAAATTATTTTCTTAAAGAACTAAAAAAGTTGAGTACAAATAATAAGATTAAAGAAGTAAGGGGATTAGGTCTAATATTAGCTATTGAATTTTTCTCATCAAGGTTGGCGAAGAAATTTGCTACTTTATGTTTAAATAAAGGATTACTTGTATTATTAACTGAAAAAGTAAACATAAGAATACTCCCACCATTAAATGTAAAAAAATCAGAGATAGATCAATCTATCAAAATATTTAAAAGTTCATTGGAGGATTTAAATGTCTAGGTCTTTAATAAGCATTGATGATTTAACAGAAAAAGAAATACTTAAAATATTAGCTAAAATCGCATATTTTAAGAAGAAAAAGAAAGTTGCTAAACACCTAGGGAAATCGGTCGGTCTTTTATTTGAAAAATTTTCTACTAGAACAAGATTATCTTTTGAGTCTGCTATTGCAAAATTAGGGGCAAATCCAATATTTATTAATAAGCAAGATACTCAGTTATCAAGAGGTGAGTCCATAGCAGAAACTGCTAGAATGTTTTCGTTTTATTTGGATGCATTAGTTTATAGAACAGATTCAGATTCTAAAATTAGTGATTTTCATAAAGCATCTGATATTCCTATTATTAATGCACTATCTGATCTTGAGCATCCAACTCAGATAATTTCTGATATTTTTACTATTAAAGAGGTCTTTAATAAAAAAAATATTAGAAAAATTAATATCTGCTATATTGGCGATGCAAATAATATAGCTATATCATTTGCAAAGATAGCTAAAATATTAAATTTAAATTTTACTTTTTGCTGTCCTAAAAAATACAGTAAGCCCATAGCAAACATAATAAATGAAGAAATTGGATTATCCTTAACAACGGATACTAATAAAGCATTTCATAATGCTGATGTAATTTATACTGATGTTTGGACAAGTATGGGCATGGAAAAAGAAAATGCTATTAGGTTGAAAGATTTTAAAAAATATCAAGTAACTAAAACCCTTATGCAAAAAACTAGTAATAAATCAGTATTTATGCATTGTCTTCCGGCACACATTGGCGAGGAAGTAACTTTGGATGTTATTAATTCTGATAAATCTATCGTATATCAACAAGCAGAAAATAAACTTTATTCTGCAATGGCGATTATTGATTTTTTCTTAAGTTAAGAAGAATTTTTTGAATTATATTCTTATTTATTCCGAGCTCATTCAGTTCAGCATCTGTTGCTGATGCTATACCATTAATATCTCTAAACTTTCTTATTAATTTATTAATAGTTTGTTTATTAATTTTAAGAGATGTAAATATTGAAGAGCTAATCATTTCTTTCCCTCTTTTTGATTTGTGAAAATTAATTGCAAATCTATGTGCTTCATTTCTTAAATTTATTAAAATATTTAGTTCATCACTTAATTTATCAAAATTAATAGCAGATTTGACATCTGGTAGATAAATTTTATCAATTTTCTCATTTCTGGTTGGTTTTGCAATTGATGCTAATCCAATATTTTCTGGTATCAATTTTTTGATTTTATTCAAATGCCCTTTGCCACCATCCAAAAGTATAAGATCAGGTCTTTCCCATCCATTTTGACCAATCCTGTTAATTCTTCTGCTAATTGCTTCCTTCATCATTCCATAGTCATCAGGACCATTTGTTTTAATATTAAATTTTCTATAGGATGCTTTATCAGGCTTACAATTCTTGAAAGTAACCATAGAAGCCACAGCATTTGTACCCTGAGTATTGGAAATATCGAAGCATTCTATTCGGAGCGGAAGCTGTTTTAAGCTCAAAACTTTTTTTAAATTTTTTAGATTTTTATCTAATTGCTGATCTTCATCAAAATTTGCTTCAAATTGCATTTTAGCATTTTTTTCTGCTAACTCTATAAGTTTTAATTTTTTTCCTTTTTGAATTAATTCGATCTTCAATTCTTTAATACCTAGACTTTTTAGGTCTGACGAAAGTTCTTTTTGGAAATCGAAATCTTTAGGTAAAAAGATTTTTTTTGGTACTGATGACTTCAATGAATAAAATTGTTTAATTATTTCATAGCTTTCTAATTTAATGTTTTTAGTTTTTGAGTGAAAAAAAAGATCAGCTTTATCTATAATGAAACCACCACGAAAGAACAATATCGCTATTTGAATTAAATTATTAGCTGTATGGATACCAATGATATCTGTATTTTTCAGATTTTCTGCACTCACTGCATCAAAATAGTTATTATTATTGAAGATTTCTAATTCATCCCTTAAGAAAGATGCTTGCTCGAACATTTCTTTTTCTGCAAGCTCATTCATCTTTTTTTCAATATTCTTTTTTAATTCACCAATTTTACCTTTAAAAATATTATTTATTTTTTCAACATTTTCATTATATTTTTGTTTAATTCCATTATCATCACAAGGCCCAAGGCACATGCCTATATCTTTATAAAGACAAGCTCTGGATCTATGCATATTAAATTTATTATTAGAACAATCTCTTAAGCCAAAAGTTTTTTGAAAGAACCTTTTTGTTTTCCTTACACTATCAGATGATTTGAAAGGTCCTAAGTAAATTGAATCTTTATCTGAACACTTTCGTACAATTGAGATTCTTGGATATTCTTCATTTAACTCAACTCTAATTGACGAATAATTTTTATCATCTTTTAAGAGGACATTATATTTTGGCTGCCTTAGTTTTATTAATTTATTTTCGAGTAATAAAGCCTCTTCCTCATTTCGTGTTGTTATAAAGTCTAGATCAACTGCCTCTAACATTAGAAAGCTCACATTAAGCCTTTTGTCTTTTGATTTAGAGAAATATGATTTAACTCTACTCCTAAGATTTTTTGCTTTTCCTATATAGAGACTTTCATCATTAGCACTCTTAAAAATATATACACCAGGCTCTAAAGGTAGATTCTTTGTATCTAATTGATTTATATCCACACTTAAAGGTTAGCTGATTTATTCTATTAAAAAACTCAACTATTTTGTTAATATAAATAAATGGATATTGAAAAAATTGTTAAAATAATGGAAAAAGAACGAAAAGTATCTGAGCCAACTGCAGTTGAAAGCTTTATAGATCTAAATAAATCTCGAAATCCTTTCAAAGTTTTAATATCTACGATAATTAGTTTGAGGACTAAGGATGAAGTTACAGCACTGTCTTCCAAGGCATTATTTGAATTAGCCGATACACCCTTATCTATGTCAAAGATGACTATAAAAAAAATTGAGAAGGCAATTTACCCATGTGGTTTTTTCAGAAATAAGGCAAAAACAATTCGAGAAATATCAAAGAAAATTGTAAAAGAATATGCTGGCGAAGTTCCTGATTCTATTGAAGAGTTAGTCAAATTCAAAGGAGTTGGAAGGAAGACGGCTAACTTAGTTTTAACATTAGGCTTTGACAAGCCTGCAATATGTGTTGATATACATGTTCACAGAATATTTAATAGACTTGGATATGTTAAGACTAAAAATCCTGATGAAACTGAGATGAAGTTGAGAGACAAACTACCATTAAAATTATGGAAAAGGATAAATTCTTTATTGGTCTTTTATGGTCAGAAAATTTGTAGACCTGTTTCTCCCTTCTGTACAGATTGCAAACTCACTAAATTGTGTAAAAAAAATAATGTCTTAAGTTATAGATAGATGGGTGAGTCTTGTAAAACTCACCCATATTTTATAGATTGTTTTAAACGCTGTAATACATAACGAATTCCATTGGATTTGGTCTTGTTCTCCAAGGAGTAACTTCGTTATCCATTTTGTAGTTTATATATCCTTCAATAAATTCTTTAGTAAACACATCACCTTCAAGAAGGAATTTGTGATCTTTTTGAAGTTCAGCAAGTGACTCAGCCAAAGATGCCGGAACTGATGGATATTTAGATAGTTCTTTTTCAGATAATTCGTAAATATCTTGTTCTAATTCCTTAGTTGGTTTAATTTTATTTTTAATACCATCTAGTCCAGCCATTAGTAATGCAGAGAATATTAAATAACAGTTACCAGCAGGATCAGGGAATCTTGTTTCTATCCTTTTAGCTTTTGGACTTTGTGAATACATAGGAATTCTAATTGCCGCACTTCTGTTTCTTGCTGAATGAGCAAGAACTATCGGTGCTTCATATCCAGGCACTAATCTTTTATAAGAATTTATTGTTGAGTTCGTAAATGCACATATTGCCCTTGCATGCTTTAAAACTCCGCCAATGTAATGCAATGCCATATCACTTAATCCGGCATATTTGTTCCCAGCAAAAAGAGGTTTTGAACCTTTCCATATAGATTGATGAACATGCATACCAGAGCCATTATCTGCATATACGGGTTTAGGCATAAATGTTGCAGATTTACCATGATTTTTGGCAACATTTTTGACAATGTATTTGTACCAAAGTGTATGATCAGCCATTTGTTTTAATGGAGCAAATCTTAAATCAATCTCTGATTGACCGGGTCCACCAACTTCATGATGATGACACTCTACATGAAGACCACACTCCTGCATCACTTTTACCATATCAGATCTGATATCCTGGTATGTATCAAGTGGTGAAAGTGGAAAATAACCTTCTTTGTATCTAATTTTATGTCCTGTATTAGGAACTTCATCTTCACCAGAATTCCACTCAGCTTCTTCTGAATCAACTTGATAAAAAGATGAATTGGGTGTTGATTGATACCTAACATCATCAAACACAAAAAATTCTAATTCAGGACCAAAAAAACAAGTATCTCCTATTTTTGTTTTAGCCAAATGTTGTTCAGCCTTAGTTGCAACATATCTTGGATCAAGATCATACCTTTTTTTAGTAAGTGGGTCAGCAACATCACAAATCATTGCCAGGGTAGGGTGAGCCATAAAAGGATCAATTACCGCAGTTGAAGGATCTGGGAGGATTATCATATCGCTATTATTAATAGCTTGCCATCCTCTAATACTAGATCCATCAAAACCCATTCCATCTTTGAAAGTACCAGCATCTATTTCAGATGCAGGAAAACTTGTATGTTGCCATTGGCCCAAAATATCACAGAACCTTAGATCAACAAATTCAATTTTTTTTGACTTAATTAATTTAAGTACATCATTAGCTGTTTTACCCATATTATTCCTCCTTTTTTCTGCAGAAAATTAAACTGCAGAATCTCCAGTTTCACCAGTCCTAATTCTTATAGCTTGTTCAACTGAAAAAACAAAAATCTTACCATCACCTATTTTATTAGTATTAGCTGAAGATTGTATTGCTTTGACTACATCATCAACTTTATCATCAGATACAGCGATATCTAATTGAATTTTAGGAATAAACTCAATCTCATATTCTGCACCTCTGTAGACTTCGGTATGCCCTTTTTGCCTACCAAAACCTTTAACTTCAGATACTGTCATACCTGTAACACCTACTGACTTTAAAGCCTCTTTCACATCGTCTAGTTTGAAGGGCTTAATAATAGCCTGAATCATTTTCATTTTGAATCCCTCCCACAGGATAAATTATGTCATTGAATATATTATGACACATATTAAAGAAATGCGTTAAAAAGCATTATCTTTACTGAATTACGGCAATTAATGTGCCAAGTGCAATCTGTATATCTACAATGTATATATTAAAAAATATTGCATTTAAACTTTTTAGAATAAAAAATTATATGTGGCATAAATGTTTGACTCATTCATCCCCTGATAAGGAAGTTCTTCATATTGAACCTTAAGTCTTAAAATCTGTTTTTTAGTTACCTTATTATCGAGCCCAAAAGATACAATATATCTAGTAGATCTTCGGTTTTTAGTTAAGTCTACAGATGTAATCCCAGAAATGCCGTTTGGAGACAGTTTTGAAACATTATGAGAAATATCATGATCTACACCAAAAGTTCCATCAAATCTATATTTCTGGTTAATTTTAAAATTATATTTTATTCCACCTATAATAGACCAAGAATTATCAAATATTTTATTAAAAGTAAGAGGCAAATCAACATTTTTTTCTGTATAACCTTTTTGATATTTCTCTGAATATCTCATCGCTAAATAGGGTGAAACTGTCGTTATGTTGGATAAATGAATATTATTTCTTAATTCTAAAATGAATTTATTTGCAGTAATGTTGGTTTCTCCTTTAGCTTTTTCAGAAACTCCTGCTTGTGGCCTTATTATAGTTGCATTTATAGCTTGATATGAATTACCAATTTTAAACTGTAAACCAGACTTATCTGTATTTTCATTCCAAACCCCATAGAAACCAATTAATGGAATTTTATCACTTAGTGCAAGATTTGATGATGTATTATAATCAATATTATAGTGAATAAATCCTCCCCATCTAAAATTTTGTGAATGTTTTTTTCCATAGACCAAAACTACCCCACTTGTTTCAGATTTTGGGTCATTAATTGAAATATATCTTCCACCTATTGAAATACAGTTGCCATTCCTGCCAAAGCTGTCGCAATCATAGGTATTCATGTGTGCAAAATTTCCATTTGCTAATGTATTTAATGTTGTTTCTATTGATGATGTTATACAATTTGTCTTTGAACAACCAGGATTATTTGAATTAACAGAACATTGGGTATCAGAGGTCAGATCATCAATTACTAAATCCCACTGTGTACCAGCTGAATTATTTATTGAATATTTGTAATGGTTGTTATCATTTATAAAAGTTCCAGAACTATTTGATATATTTACCCCTGAGAGTCCGTTTATTACTGCAGAATATGTTCCTGCCGAAAGGATTGAATCATCAGCAACTCCCACATTCATTGATCCACTAGGGTTCGAAAAGGTAATCTTGCCGTAGCTTGAACTACTATTTACTTTAACGAAATAATTTGTAGGTAATTTTCCATTATAAGTAAGATTATTTTGTGAATTAGTAAGGTTCGTTATGCTGCCACCATTGTTAATACCATAACCTGCAGTTCCTGTGATAGTTCCGGTGTTAACTATATTTGTTATACTACCATCGCTTCCAATACCATCTTCACCTCCTTTGATTGTTCCAGTATTTGTTATTTTTGAAATACTGCCATTGCTACCTAATCTGATACCATAACTAGAATTTCCTCCTGTACCCTGAATGGTTCCGGAATTTGTTACAGTTGTT
>CEVH01190315.1_pt1 | contig 11284 bp, 11 predicted proteins | sample 356521 | NCBI WGS metagenome assembly CEVH01 (sample SAMEA2623446, study PRJEB7988) | marine metagenome | isolation source: saline water (ENVO:00002010), including
TTAAATGTTTTAATAGGAGCTCTATCGACGGGTGGAGTTGCAATAATACTTATATCTTTCAAACCACCTAAAGATAAGCTTAATGTTCTAGGAATTGGAGTTGCTGTTAAAGATATTATTTCCACATTATTATTTTTTTGTTTTATAATTTCTTTATGTTTTACGCCAAATTTCTGTTCTTCATCTATTATTAATAATCCTAGATTTTTAAAAATAATATCATTTTGAAATACGCGATGTGTTGATATTAAAATATCTATTGATCCATTTTTAAGATCATTAATTATCTTTTTTTGCTTGATTTTATCTTTAAATCTTGAAATTGATTCAATTCTAATTGGCCAATTTTTGTATCGATTTTTAAAAACGTTATAATGCTGCTCCGCTAACACTGTTGTTGGAGCCACTAATGCAACTTGCTTATTATTATTTACGACAATAAATGCAGCTCTCATAGCAACTTCAGTTTTTCCAAAACCTACGTCACCGCATATTAATCTATCGGTGATTTTTTCTGACCGTAAATCATCTATTACTTCATCTATCGCTTTTACTTGGTCTTCAGTCTCATCATAAATGAACTCATCCGCAAATTTATTAAGAATTATTTTTTCCACTTCATAAGTATTTCCTTTTATAGAATTTCTTTTAGCATTTAATTCTAATATTTCTGCAGCAATATCATTTACTTTTTTTAATGCTTTCTTTTTTGCTGCATTCCATTGATTACTACCTAACTTGTGAAGAGGAATATTTTGATCTACTGATATATATTTATTTACACAGTCTAATGAAGATACTGGAACATACAGCTTATCATTATCAGCATAAGAGATACAAACATATTCATTAATCTTATTATTTGTAGTAATTTTTTTAAGCCCATGGTACCTCCCAATACCATACCTGTCGTGAACAACAGCTGAGCCTATAACCATATTTTTAAGTTGATCAGCAAAAACGTTTTTTTTAGATTTAGATTTGTTTTGCTTTATCTTATTTTTTAAAATGTCATCCTCTGATATAAACGATATTAATTTATCAGGTAAATTAAAACTTTTATTTAAATAATTTCTTATTAATAAGACTTTATCTTTAATATCTGATAATTTTTCTATATTAGAAATTTCATTGAATAGAATATTATTTGTGGCAAAGACTTCTTTGATTTTTTGATATTTATCCTCACTCTTTGAAAAGATCAGCACCTTATTATTTCTCTCAATGTGTTTTTTCAAAATCTTTAAGGGATCGTCGAATAATGGTTTAATGCTAACATCCTCGATAATATTTGAATTTATTACTAAACTATCCTTATTTTTTTTTGTACTAGTAATATTTATTGTCTTTTTAAACTCAATATTACTGATTTCTTTAATGTTGTTATAAAGATAATCAAGTTTTAAAACCTTTTGCTCTTTTGAAAATTCATCATATCTTCTTTCAACTAACTCATATTGTTCATAATACATTTCATCTAATAAATCTGTCTCATCCACTGAGAGTATATTTAAATTAGTACCTATGTAATCAAATATACTAGAAGTTTTTTTGTACAATAATGGAAAATAATTATTTATTCCTTGTGGGTTTCTGCGTTCACTAAATTCTGTATATATTTTATTATTAAGAGGATTACCCTCAAATATTGATCTGTATTGTTCTCTAAATCTTTTAATAGTCTCAGAATTTTGTATGATTTCATTAGTTGGGCAAAGTATCAATTTTTCATGAAAATCTTGATATGATACTTGATCTGTTATATTAAAATATTTTATAGATTGAATTTTGTCATCATATAAATCTATTCTAAGAGGTTTTATTAAACCTGGTGGATAAATATCTATGATGGATCCTCTAATTGAAAATTGACCACTTAAAGATACTTGCTCTGTTCTTTCATATCCGATTTCTACTAAAAAATTTTTAAAAGAATCTACGGCAATATCATCTGCAACATTTAATTCATATGAAAATTTTTTAAATAACTTATAATCGAGAAGTTTCTTTAGAATATTATATACCGAGGTGATTATAACTTTATTTTTTATCGCTGAACTTATAATTTTATTAATTTCAAAATATTTTTTTGCAGAAAAGCTTCCATAAGAGGGCATTGGATCATATGGAATTTCATCAAATGAATGAATTGGAAATATTCTTTCTTTATCAATATAAGCTTCTAATTCGAACTTGATACGGTCAACAGCAGTGTCATTTTTTAGTATTATAAGTGAACTTTCATCACTAGCTTTTATAATATTTGACAAAAGTAGTGAATCAGCAGAATTAACATATCCTGCTATATTATCAGTCTGTTCAATATTTTTATTAATTAATGAAATCATAAAAAAAGGGGCTTTAAAGCCCCTATATTTTTATACATTGATCTAAATTATGCAAACATATCAGCGACTATATTATCATACCAACTGTAAGCGTATTGAACTTCTCTTCTTCTTGCTTCATCTGTAGCATCTACAGGAGTTAATCCTCCAGATACTTTATTGATTTTACTTTTATCGTCCGCTAATCGATAAACTGCAGCAACAGAAATTGCATAGTCAGGAGCAACAAGGCTATAACATGTATTAACATATGAAGGTATACCTGTTGCCACATCATTTAATGAAGATACGACGGCATGCGCACATACTTTTGCTTGCGAATTTGCCGCATAGCCTGATTTAGGCATTCCTTTCGCTATACTTGCATCACCAATAACATAGACATCTTTTTTTAATTTAGATTCAAATGTATCTAGATGAACAGGGCACCATCCTGATTTATCTACAACTCCAGAAACATGGGCGATTTTTCCAGCAGCTTGTTGAGGTATAACATTGATGACACCACCTTTATGGGTATCTCCAAAATTTGTTGTTACTGTCATATTATTTACATCAACTGAAGCAATACCACCATCGGTTTCGCTACCAGGAATCCATTCAATCATTCCATCATACCTATCTTTCCATCCTTGTTGAAATAATTTCATTTTTGAGAACTTATCTTTTGGATCTAGAACTAAAATTTTTGATTTAGGTTTGTTATTTTTCAAAAAATAAGCTATTTGACATGTTCTTTCGTATGGGCCAGGAGGGCATCTATATGGATTTTTTGGTGGTGCAATTATAACTGTATCACCATCATTCATTGCGTTTAATTGTTTTACAAGAATGTCAGTCTGCTCACCTGCCTTCCAGGCATGAGGCATAACTCTTGCAGCTTCCTCAGTGTATCCTTCAATTTCATTAAATTTAACGTCTATTCCAGGCGACATAATAACTTTATCATAATTAAGGGTGTTACCATTCGAAAGAGTTACAGTTTTTGTGTCAGCATCAACTTTAGTTGCCTCAGCCTTAACAAAATTTACTCCATGATTAGACATATTTTTATAATTATGTTTTATGGTTTTAATTTTTCTATTCCCACCAATAACTTCGTTACTCATGAAGCATGTATAATATTCATTATTTTTTTCGACTAAATGAACTTCAATGTTATTATCTAATGATGCTACAGCTTTTGCTGCGACAGCTCCCCCTGAACCACCGCCAATAACTACAACTTTTTTCTTAGCACCAAAAGATTTTGATGGAATAGCGCTTAGACCAAGAACGGACATAGCAGAAGTTCCTGCAGCTATTTGTAAAAAATTTCTTCTGTTAATTTTTTTCATTTTAACTCCTAACTATTGTTGGCTCGCATAAAAATCTAAGAGATCTTGATACTCTTTAGAATTTGTTGCTTTGTGATACTTGTCCAAAGATGACTTCATTTTTTTTGGCATTCCTCTTAATCCAGCATTAAAGTCGTCTAATTTATATTTAGTATAAAGACTCCACTGCCCAGCAATTATTGGCATATCATCTTCATTAGATTTTCCACCCTCAACATGACACTTTGAACACTGGTTTTCGTGCTGAGACCCACCTGCTTTAACTAGCTTCTTATTATATTTTTGCTTAGCAGGAATAAATTTTTGTTCTTCGAAATATTTACCCATCTTCTTAATTTCGGAAACTGTATAGCCTTTTGCGATTCTATGCATAATTGTTGGATTTCTTTCCCATATCATAACTAATTCAAGAGACTCGTCGTTATCTACAATATCCTCAGCTTTACTTAAATCATCAATAAACTTATATGAAAGCATTGCTCCAATGAAATAATTAGCAGTCATTCCAGCAATTGTAGGAATGGCTGGTCCCTCGCTATTGCCGTTATTTCCATGACACGCTACGCAAGCTCCAACTAACATATCTACTGATGCTTCTTTATCGGACGCGAATACACTACTTGAAAAAGTTATTGATAAGGCTAAAAAGAAAAAATATTTGATTTTCACTACAAGTTTCCCCCTAAATCTTATTATTATTCTATAGTATAAGAGTGTAAAAGGAATTTGTACAATAATTTGTAAAAACTTGTACGATTATTAATCAAGTACTTTACTGATCGTTTCTGGATCAATTGGGGCCATATGTGCAACACCCTTATGACATTCAATACAGGCTATATTTTGTTTAAGAGCTCTTTTATGTTTCCTATAAGCTATTCTATCTTGCTCTTCTTTACTGAAAGCATCAAAAATATGGCAGGATTTACATTCCCTAGAATTTGTCTCCCTGTGCTTATCCCATACCTTATTTGCCATAGTCCATCTATGATTTTCAAATTTTTCTTTGGTATCAATGGTACCAGTTATTTCACCCCAAATATCTTTTGCTGCCATGAACTTGGCGTATAATTTTGCACCCATAGGATGAGGCACATGGCAATCCTTGCATTCAGCTCTGACACCAGATGCATTTTTATAATGAACTGACTCCATCCACTCTTGCTTGTTCCATTGCATGGAATGACATGAGGTACAAAATTCAGTTGTATTTGTGGCCTCAAGAGTAACGTTAAAACCAAAAATAAAAAACAATGCTGCAAAAACACCAGCTAAGGTACTTCCAATAATTATTTTGTTCTTCACGAAATGCTCTCTCCTAAAATATGCTAGTATTGTATCAAAAATTTACAAACAAACTAGATTTAGTGAATAAGACATAATATGAACCTTTATGTACAATATATGGTATGAAATTGGAAGCAAAATCATTGTATTGTAAAAGAGGTAATAGCGAAATATTTTCAAACTTATCGTTTACAATTAATAGCGGAGAGGCCTTAATAATTAGGGGTGGAAACGGAAGTGGAAAATCAACATTATTAAGAACTATTTGTGGATTATCACCAATATCTGACGGAGATATTCTTCTTGATGATAAAAGTTTTAAAAGCGAAGAACTTCAAATTAAGAATAATATCCTTTTTATAAGCCACTCTAAGTGCTTAACAGATGATTTTACGTCTTTTGAAAACTTAAATTATTTAAGCTTAATCGCTAATAATAAGATTGAAAATAAAGAAATTAGAGAAGCTCTAAATAAATTTTCTTTAGAAAAATATAGTAATGCTAAGGTTAAGAGCCTTTCGGAAGGAACAAAAAAGAAAATTTCTTTATGTAGACTTATTACAGTTAAACGTAAATTAATTCTATTAGATGAGCCGTATAGTTCGCTAGATAAGGCTGCAATCAGTATCCTAAATAACTTAATCAAAGAAAAATTAGAACAAAAAGTAATCGTAATGATAACTACTCATCAAGACTTCAGCGAAAAAAATATTTTTAATACGAACACTTTAAATATGGAAGATTTTAATGTTAGATCTAATTAAAAGAGAAATAAAAATATATTTTAGAAACCCGTCAGGTATTTTTATGCCTATATTATTTTTTTTTCTAATTGTTACAATTTTCCCTTTATCAATGAGTCCAGATAAGAACTTGCTAACTTTAGTTATACCAACAATATTATGGATAACATCAATTTTTATTATTATTTTCACAACACAAAATTTTTTTATAGATGACTATAACTCTGGGGTATTTGAAAGTTACTATTTATCTAAAATTTCAATTGAAAAAATATTTTTTTCAAAAATTTTATCGAGCTTTATTCTATTTGTTTTTCCTTTATTATTTTTTATACCACTTGTAATAGTTTTTTATGATTTGAATAGTGCAAAAAGTTTAATAATCTTTATTACCGTATTGGTATCTATGCCTTCATTATTTATTTTATCCTTATTCGGTGTTTTAATTACTTTAGGCTTGTCGAAACAAAATTACCTATCATCAATAATTACTTTACCTTTTTTTATGCCTAATATTATATTTTCTGCCAAATCCGTACAGCAAATTGATTCATCTTTTTTTCTACCCCCAGAATTATTTTTTTTAATGGCAATATTAATTTTAAGTTTATTTTTAGGCCCTTATCTATTAGCATTTACTTTTAAAACATCTTTGCAAAATTAATTATGATTAAAGAACTTGGTAATTTAAAAAATTTTTATAACTTTTCACATAAAGCTTCAAGTTTTTTTTACTGGGTTTTTGTAATTTTATTTATTCCCGGTCTTATTTGGTCATTATTTATCGCCCCTATAGACTACTTGCAGGGTCATAGTTATAGAATTATCTTCATTCATGTTCCTTCAGCATGGATGTCATTACAAACATATATGTTGATGGCAGCAGCAGCAATTATAAGCATGATTTGGAGAGTGAAGTTTATGGAAATTTTTAGTATTCAATGCGCATCTATTGGAGCAGTTTTTACTCTTATTGCACTAGTTACTGGAATGTTATGGGGTAAGCCCACATGGGGAACGTATTGGGTTTGGGACGCTAGATTGACTTCTGAATTAATACTTTTATTTATCTATTTAGGTATTATATCGCTATACCAAGCAATTGATGATAAACGAAGAGCGTCAAATATAGTAAATATACTTATAATCATTGGTTTAATAAATATTCCAATCATTCATTATTCAGTAGAATGGTGGAACACACTTCATCAGGGACCAACAGTTACTAAGTTAGACAAACCCTCTGCACATATCTCAATGCTTGCACCTTTATTGTATATGTTTGTAACATTTCAGTTTTTTTTCATTTTAGTAATAATCAATAAGATGAAGTTAGGTATTCTTGCGAGAGATTTAAACAGTAAATGGGTTAAGGAGAAATATAATGCTTGAATTTTTAGACATGGGAAAGCACTCAGTTTTTGTATATTTATCTTACTTAATAGCAATAATTTTAATGATTATAGCTATAGCAAAGCCTCACGTTGAACATAAAATTTTAGTAGATAAAATAAAAAATGATTCTAACCGCAAAGAATAAATCTAGACTTTATTTTGTTATAGCATTATTACTGGGTGTGGTAATCGCCGCATCTTTGATAATTTATGGCTTGTCAAAAAATATGGTTTATTTTTATACTCCCACTCAAGTAATTAATAAAGAAGCACCAATCAATAAATCTATAAGAGTTGGAGGTATGGTTGTTCCTGGTTCAATTATTAAATCAAAATCATCTTTAAATGTTATTTTTCAAATAAATGATTTAAAAAATACAATTTCAATAAGTTATGACGGTTTACTACCAGATTTGTTTGGAGAAAACCAAGGTGTTGTAGTTACTGGGTCTTTAGATAGTAAAAGTAATTTTGTTGCAAATGAGGTTCTCGCTAAACATGATGAAAATTACATGCCACCTGAGGTTGCTGACATGATGGGCATAAAACCACAGAATATAAATGATTAGTGAGATAGGTACAATTTTGTTAAGTATTGCTGCAAGCTTATCTTTTGCAACTATTCTCTTATCTTTTCTTAAATCTGATTTAAAATTCATTTCTCTTATGGGTAGGTATTTAATTGGCGCAAATTTTATAATAGTATTAATTTCTTTTTTTGTTTTAGCGTATGCGTTTCTAATAAGTGATTTTTCTATTATGTATGTTGCTAATAATTCAAATTTAAGTCTTCCATGGTATTACAAGTTTTCTGCTGTCTGGGGTGGTCATGAAGGCTCAATGCTTTTATGGGTTTTAATATTGACTGTTTGGTCTTATTTGTCATCAAAATACAGTCATCCTTTGTCAGAACAAATAATAATTAATATTAATTCTGTTATGGCCTTTTTAATTTTTGCCTTTTTGTTTTTTATACTTTTTACATCAAATCCATTTGAGAGTCTTCTTCCTGCACCTTTAGATGGAAGAGATCTCAATCCACTTTTACAAGATCCTGGTTTGGTAATACACCCGCCGATGCTTTATTTGGGATACGTTGGAACAGCAATTCCATTTGCATTTTCTATAGCTATACTTTTTCGTAAAGAGACGAAAAGTATATATTTTTTGTGGTTAAGAAAATGGGTTCTTGCTTCATGGCTTTTTTTAACAGCAGGAATTGCCCTTGGAAGTTGGTGGGCATATCATGAGCTTGGATGGGGTGGATGGTGGTTCTGGGACCCTGTGGAAAATGCATCATTTATGCCATGGCTTATTTTAACGGCTTTACTTCACTCTTTAATAGTTTCTGAAAAAAGAGGTGTATTTAAAAGTTGGACCATATTTCTTGCTGTATTAACATTTGGTTTAAGCTTGCTCGGCACTTTTCTTGTTCGTTCTGGTGTGCTGGTCTCTGTTCATGCGTTTGCAAATGATCCTGCAAGAGGAATCTTTATCTTAGCTTTTTTAGGTATAGTTTTAGGATTGTCACTAGTTTTATATTTTTTCAATTCAAATAACTTGGAGGATGACTCATCTTATGAAATTACATCTAAAGAGTTTATGTTACTTTTGAACAATATTTTACTTACTATTACAACATTTGCTGTTCTATTAGGCACTCTATACCCACTTTTTACAAGTATTCTGGATATTGGAAAAATTTCTGTAGGACCACCTTACTTTAATTACATCTCCACATTTATAATACTACCCTTGGTATTCATCATGACGCCAGGAATTTTATCCAATTGGAGAAAAACTGATTTTAGTAAAATTTATAAAAGATCCGTAATATATATTATTTTTTCATTTATTTTGAGTATCTTAATATTAAAAATTTTTTACGATACAAATTTACTTATAACTATTACAGCTCTTGCAATCGCTTTCTTTACTGTTATTGGATCGCTGATTAAACTATCTCAAGCCATTAAAATTAAATTTTCACAAACTAAATCTTTTATGAAATCAATATTTATAAAAAATTCTATATTGTCTAATAGCATTGCACACATTGGTGTTGGTTTGATGTTAGTTGGAGTTGTTATTAGTAGTAATTTTTCGGATCATAAAGAGCTTGTTTTGAACTATGGAGATTCAATAACGATAGCAGATAGAAAAATTAATTTTGTAGGTATTAAAAATGTAAAAGCAGTAAACTATTTTTCTAAAACTGGTGTATTCGAATCTTTCAATCAAGATAATTATGAAATTACTTTTTATCCTGAGAAAAGAATTTACAGTGATCAGCAAAATATTATGACTGAGGCAGCCATTCACTCAACTTTGTTTAGAGATATTTATATTGCCCTTGGAGAGCAAATCACTAGTAACAGTTGGTCTGTAAGGATATATCATAAACCATTGATGCAATTTATATGGTTAGGCGCAATTTTAATGGTAATAAGTGCTATATTTGGAGTATTATCAAGAAATAAAAGGGAGTAATCAAATTGTCAAAAACTTTAGTTAAGGCTATTCCAGTTGTTTCGTTTCTAATTATTTTCATTTTTTTGTTTTACGGTTTATATAAAGATCCGACAGAAATACCATCGCCATTAATTGGTAAGAAGGTACCAAGCTTTGAATTGAGGGATCTTGAAAAAAGAAAGATATTTCAAAGTAATGATTTTATGGGTGAAAATTATTTGTTGAATGTGTGGGCAAGTTGGTGCGCTGCGTGCCTAGACGAACATGATCTGCTTCTAGAAATAAAGAATAACAACCTTATAAAAATAGTAGGGCTAAATTATAAGGATACAAATAAAAATGCACAGGAATGGCTTGCAAAATTAGGAAATCCATATGAGGTTGTTCTTGATGACAACAATGGCAACGTCGCAATAGAATTTGGTGTATATGGCGCACCTGAGACATTTTTAATATCAGAATCTGGTATAATTCTTCATAAGCATATTGGGCCAATTAATAATAAATTTATAAGTTTGTTAAAAGAAAAAATAAGTAAATAAATGAAAATTAAATTAAATGTATTCTTTTGTTTGTTATTTTTATCTGTTTCATCATATGGAAATAATAGCGATGAATATAATGAAATAATACAAAATCTCAGATGTTTAGTATGTCAAAATCAGTCACTAGCAGAGTCTGATGCATCTTTAGCAAAAGACCTCAGACAAAAGGTAGTAGAAATGCTTAGTCAAGGTAAAGATAAGAATGACATATATGAGTACATGAGAGAGAGATATAGTGATTATGTGTTATATGAGCCACCTAAAAATCTGAGCACTTATTTTTTGTGGTATGGGCCATTTTTAGTTTTATTTTTAGCATTAGGGTTTGCTTTTATAAAAGTTAAAAATAGTAAACTAAAAAATATAAATAAGAAAAAGAATTTTATGGATAATCTTCAAAAAAGCAAAGATTCAAGCTTATTTTCAAATAACAAAATCATCTTAATAATTTTATTGTTACTTCCACTCATTTCAATTCCTGTTTATTTATTTTCAAGTGACTACGCAAGTTATAAAATTAAGTATTTTTTTGCTGATAAAGAGCCTATTGTAAATGTTAAAATACAAATTGATGATCAAATAACAGAACTTATTAGCGGTGAGGAGGTTATGTTTGTTTACGCTAGAAAGAAATCTGGGATGAAAGCTCCATTAGCAATTAATATTGTAAAAGTAGACATTTTAAAAGACACATATTTTGTCAGATTAGATAAAACCATGAATATGATTGACGGCTTTGACTTATCTTCAGCTAAAGAAGTTGAGGTAATTGCTCGAATAACTAAATACCAAACTGCACAAGTCCAAAAAGGAGATCTACTGGGTGCTTCAATCATCGACAATATGCTTAATAAAAATAATATTAGTATAAAAATAAACAGAGTATTCAATAATGAATAACCTTCCATTATTTATCGCTCTACGATATCTTTTTTCAAAAAAAAATAGTATTTTCACTTCTGTAATCACAAAGTCTTCGATTATTGGAATAGCGCTTGGAATCACTGTTGTAATTACTGTCCTATCTGTAATGAATGGATTTCATAACGAGTTAAGAAACAAAATACTTGGCATGGTTTCACATGTAATTATTTCAAATGTAAGCGGAGAAGTTTCAGATTGGGAGAACGTAGTTGAGAAAATAAAAAAACACAAAC
>CEVH01035438.1_pt1 | contig 11265 bp, 11 predicted proteins | sample 356521 | NCBI WGS metagenome assembly CEVH01 (sample SAMEA2623446, study PRJEB7988) | marine metagenome | isolation source: saline water (ENVO:00002010), including
ACACGTATTTTTATGTGTTGAGATGAATTTTGATGGAAAAATAGTCCAAGGAATCTCCTCCGAAGGGTTGCCTCCAAAATGGTTCACTAAAAATCCTGAGACCACATTTGAGGAGGATTTGCCGGAAATGATCAGCGTGCTGACCAAAGCCTTAGATTTTTCAAAGAAGATTAGTGCTGATACTGTTTTCGATTTTTGGGTTCAGTTATATGAACTACAAGACCATTGGGCAAGAGAAGAAAAAGTCCCACCCCTACTTGCTCATCTTGGAAGTTCGTTAGTTGAAAGAGCCGTCATTGATGCGTTTTGTCGCACTTCAAAAAAATCTTTCCATGAGATCCTATATAAAAATGATCTGGGGATCAATCTAGGGTACTTTTATGATGAATTAAAAGATAGTCAGCCGTCTGATTGGTTGCCGGATAAACCTTTAAATCAAATTATTGCTAGACATACCGTGGGTCTCGGAGACCCTTTGCTTAGGTCAGAAATTTCTGAAAATGATCGTTGCCAAGACGGTTTACCTCAATCTCTTGATGAAGTTATAAAGCAATACAAGATTTCCTATTTTAAAATTAAAATTTGTGGTCAAATCGAAGTTGATCTTCCTAGGCTGGAATCAATCGCTAATCTTCTTCTATCTAAAATAAAAAATTTCAAATTCACTCTAGACGGTAATGAGCAATTTTCATCTATTTCTGAATTTCGAACTCATTGGGAGAAGCTTAAAGAGCATACTTTATTAGATTCATTGCTAAATGAAAGGCATTTACTTTTTGTTGAACAACCCCTTCATCGTGACTACGCGTTAAATGATACTGTTGCTCATGAAATGAATAATTGGGATGAATGTCCAGCTATGATAATTGACGAATCTGATGGTGAACTTACATCGCTTAATCGCGCTTTAGAATTAGGCTATCGAGGAACGAGTCACAAAAACTGTAAGGGTGTTTTTAAGGGTATTGCTAATTCCTGTAAGATTCAGTTCAACAGGGAAAATAAAGAGGGAAAATGGATAATGAGTGGTGAGGATCTTGCTAACGTTGGTCCTGTTGCACTTCTGAATGATTTAACCGTAATGTCTTCCCTTGGTATTAATCATGTTGAAAGAAACGGACATCACTATTTTTCAGGACTTTCAATGTATGATAAAGATCTTCAAAAAAAGATTTGTCGTTCACACGAAGATCTCTATTCATTTGGAGAATTAGATTTTCCATCTTTAATTATAAATAATGGTATAATTTCATTAAGTTCTTTGATTGAAAGTGGTTTTGGTTGTGGATTGGAACTTAATGAAGAAAACATCAAAAAGCTTGGTGATTTAGGAATGGTTCCTGAAGATTGGAAATCTTAGTTTTACTAATGAGAATATATTATGGTTTTTTTCTGGAAGAGTGATGAATTTACCTAAACAATTCAAAAATAGAAACAACTCCAGACTTAATATGAATAAAAAACTCTTACTTCTCATTTTGCCACTAATAGTATTTTTTTCAGTGGCTGTATTTTCAGTGGCCGAAGAAAAAAAGTTGGATAAACCTATCAAAGCATTACTTGTCACGGGGGGAGGTTATCACGATTATAAAGGACAGGAAAAAATATTAACTGAAGGTGTGAGTAAAAGAATTTCAGTTACCTGGGGTGTTATTCATCAAGATGCTAAAGGAACCAAAGAAGCGTTGAGTAAAAAAGGATGGTCTGATGGATATGACATAGTGGTTTATAATTTATGTCATGCTCATGAAAAAGATGCTTCTTTTGTTGAGTCACTTTCGAAAATTCATAACTCAGGAAAGCCAGCTGTCGCCATTCACTGTGCAATGCATTCTTATCATTGGAAAATACCTGGTAAGACAAAGCATTGGCCTGCGATGCTAGGTGTTACTTCCCCTAGACATGGGCCCCATGCACCAATTACTGTGACCAATGTTAAACCAGAACACCCTGTAATGAAGGACTTTCCTAAACAATGGGTTACTCCAAAAGGTGAACTTTATCACATCGACAAGACATGGCCGACAGCAACCGTTCTGGCAAAGGGTTCCATCGATAAAGGGAAATCCAGTCATGATTGTGTTTGGGTGAATCAATATGGAAAAGGCAAAGTATTTGGTACCACTTTAGGTCATCACAATGAAACGATGCAGGCCAAGGAATATTTAGACATGGTAAGTAATGGTATTCTTTGGGCTACTGATCGTTTAAAATAGCATTATTTGCTACTCAGTAGTCGCTTCATCATTTCCTCTTAGAGCTGCTTCTAACGCATGCCAGGCGAGTGTTGCACACTTTATTCTAGCAGGAAATTTGCGAACTCCAATTAATGCCGCCATATCACCGTGTTGTACAAGATCAACTTCGGGCTCATCTTCTCCAGTTAGCAATAATTTAGTCTCTTCGATAAGTTTTTCGACTTCAGTTATCAGCTTACCCTCAACCATTGTCGTCATAATCGATCCAGAAGCTCGCGAGATGGCGCAGCCATCAGTATCACAACTAACAGCTTCTAAAAGACTTTGAGTGTTTCTGACGTGCACTGTTAATTTGTCGCCGCATAACGGATTATTGCCATCAGCCTGGCCAGTTGATGGGTCTAAAGGGTCACTGTTTCTTGGTCTCTTGTTATGAGAAAGAATGATTTCCTGATAAAGGTCGCTTAAGTCTTCCATGGATATCTTTAATCACCAAATATTTTACTTACATATTTAAGAGCCTCGTCCAGTTGGTCAATTTCATCAACTTTATTATAAAATGACATTGATGCTCTAGTGGTAGCGCTTACACCTAACCTTTCCATGAGGGGTTGTGCGCAATGGTGTCCTGCTCTAACTGCGATTCCCTTGGAGTCAAGTATGGTTGCAACGTCGTGAGGGTGAGCCGATTCCATAGTGAATGACAACACAGGAACTTTTCTTTTGGCTTTTCCAATTATTTTTAAGGAAGGTATGGAGCTTAATTTTTCTGTAGCATAATTCAAAAGCGAGGATTCAATCTTTTCAATAGTTTCCCATCCTAATTCATTTACGTAATTAATGGCTTCCTTTAAACCAACTGCTCCACTGATGTTTGGGGTTCCTGCTTCAAACCTTTCGGGAGGTTCCCTAAAAGTCGTTCCCTCAAAACTTACCACCTCGATCATATCACCTCCACCTTGGTAAGGTGGCATTTTAGATAGTAAATCATGTTTGCCGTAAAGAACCCCCATTCCATCTGGCCCAAAAAGTTTGTGTGATGAAAATACGTAGAAATCGCAACCTAACTCTTGGACATTCACAGCCTGATGTCCAACTGCCTGAGCACCATCCAACAGTACAGGAATGTTCTTTGACTTCAATTTATGAATCATTTCTTTTGCAGGGTTTACGGTACCAAGTGCATTAGAGACGTGAACAAAGGCTGCCATTTTGGTGCGCTCATTGATTTTTGCTTCAAAGTCCTTTAGGTCAATTTCTCCATCATCAGTTATTGCGATCGGAATGACTTTTGCACCGGTTTGATTGGCAATGAGCTGCCAAGGAACAATGTTTGCATGATGTTCCATTTCTGTAACTAATATTTCATCTCCAGTATCTAAAAGATTTTTACCATAACTGTTAGCGACGAGGTTTATTGCTTCAGTGGCTCCTCTGACAAAAATGATCTCATTATCTGATTCAGCATTGATAAATTTTGCAACACATGATCTGGCTTCGTCGTAAGCTTTGGTTGCATTCATGCTCAAGTGATGGACACCGCGATGAATGTTTGCGTTTTCCTTAGATAAAAAATTTGATATTCTATTTATAACCGCTTTTGGCTTTTGAGTGGTTGCAGCATTATCGAAATAAACCAGAGATTTTCCATTAACCTCTTTATCGAGAATAGGAAATTCACTCCTAATAGTTTCTTCATCTTTCATTCTTCTACCTACTTATTGAACCTTACGCAGTAAAGATTCAAACGGATTTCATTGTTTTAAGGATTTCTATTGTTTGTGACACAGCTCTATGAGACTTTAGATTAGTTTTATGTCAGATTCAAAAGTTCTAATTATAATTGGTGATGCTAGCGAAACTTTGGACACTTTATATCCTTTCTACAGGCTTCAAGAGGATGGTTTTACTCCTGTGGTGGCGGGCCCAGAAAAGAAAAAGTATCAAATGGTTATGCATGAAGTGAAACCTGGCTGGACAATTACCAAGGAGTGGGAGGGATACACCATTGACGCTACTATTGCTTTCAAGGACATTAATCCTGAAGATTATTTGGGTATTTTCTTCAGTGGAGGAAGAGCGCCTGAGTATATCAGGGATAATCCTGACCTCATAAAGATAACACAATGGTTTTTTGATAATAATAAACCGATTGCAAGTGTCTGCCATGGTGTAGAAATTCCAGCTAGAGCTGACCGTGTGCGTGGCCGAAGGATGGCAACGGTGCCAAAGTGTCAATTTGACTTAGAGATTTGTGGTGGTGTTTTTGTTAATGAACCTAGTGTAGTTGACGGAAATCTAGTTTCAGGTAGGACTTTTCACGACAATGGTCAGTATTTGGGGCCATGGATTAAACTGTTAAAAGATGAGAGAAAAGCAAAAACTTAGATAACTTTCTATGATCAATTATTCTAGACGTTCTTTTTTTAAATTACCGCTTCCCTTAGTTTGCGGTCTTTCAGCTATCTCCTCGTTGAGAGCTGATCTCGACCAATTGAAAATACGCTACATTCTTTCATCTGCAATGTACGGCGAGATGAAGCTTGACGATATTTTACCTGAAGTCTCTAAAGCTGGATGTGAGGCAATTGATATTTGGTGTAAAGTTCATGGTAACCAAAGAGAACAGATATCAGAAATGGGTTACGCGCGTGCAAAAGATTTATTTGATCAATATAAAGTTAAGCCTGCAGTTTTTACAAGATATCCATTGGGGCCTTTTGGTCTTCAGAAGGAGATTAAAACTGTTAGTGAATTTTTTGATTCAGAAATTTTTGTTTGTGGTACTACTGGATCGCCAGAGCTAAAAGGTGCGGAGGCCAAAAAAGCTGTCCAAAGTTTTCTGGAAAAAATGAAACCACATCTGGCTACTGCTGAAGAGCGAGGAGTAATAATTGCTGTAGAAAATCACAGTAGTCAGTTTTTATATCACCCCGACGCTTTAAGATACTTTGCAGAATTCAACAAGAGTGCTCATCTGGGAGTGGCGTTTGCTCCTCATCATTTACACAAGTTTACTGACGAAATCCCTGATTTAATCAGAGATCTCGGAAGCCAAAATATTCCATTTATGTATTTTCAAGAGCACTCCGTAGGTATGCTTAAAAAGTCCCCCAAAAAAATTGAGATGCAACAAATGCCAGGTTTTGGAGGAACACTGAACTACAAGAATATTTTAACTGCTTTGAAAGATATAAAATATGAAGGATACTGTGAGATATTCATGCATCCTGTTCCTAGAGGAATTCCGATATTACCTGAAAAGTCACAGGTAACTAATGCAATAATCAAAAGTAAAAATTATATAGATTCGTTGATCGATTAATTTTGGACAGCCTGTTCTTCCTGATTTTTTGATTTTCTTGGAAGAACAGTTACGATTTTTCCTGAATCTGGACTCCATATTTCCATCCCTTCAGGGGTTTTGAATGGATCGTCCTCGGTTACCATTTTGGAGTTTTGGATATTATCAACTTTTACACTTCTAACTGTAATTTTTTCTTCACTCACAACCATCCAGTTGACCTGATTAAAACTACCTGAGGCTCTAGTCCATTGTTTGTCATCGTCATTTTTCCTTAGAGGCGCTCCCCAGCAACCTTCACCGATGAAAGTAATACCATTCTCATCATCTCTAATGAATCCCTGATCGCTTCCTTCTTCCTTTGAAGGGCGCACTGGCCAAGTTCTTTTTACAACATGGCTGTCACATTCAATGACGAGATTCATTCCGTTGTCATAGAATGGTTTAGCCCAAGCGTCATATTGGGAGTTTTGTTCTGCTTTTCCTTTTTGGTGTGGACGAAACGGATGATGGTAGTGAGCAATTTTCCATTTATAGTTCTTATTAATTGCAAGATCAGTTTTCAACCATTGTCCTTGATCACCTGCTCTAACAATGCAGCTATTGAGAGTGTAGACTCTTAGAAATTGATCGCCTAATCCAAAGGCGTAATAATCTCCAGGGTGGGGGGAGTCGAATAGTTGATGAATATCAGAAGCACCTTCATGGTTTCCTCGTGCTGCTACTATTGGTATCATTCGGCCATCTTTTCCAGTTGTTAGCTGCCAGTCATCTAGCCAGTTGGACCAGTTTTTATTGGTTGGTGTAGATATCATGTCACCACCAAAGCACACAAAAAGAGGTCTAATTTTAGCTACTGCTCTATTGGCATTTTGTCTGGCCGCTTGATTGTTTCTGCTGTCACCACCAGCAACAAAAGAAAATTTATCATTACCGTTGCTTGCGGTCTTGAAAGTGAATTGTCTGCTTTCAGAATTATCATCCCTGATGACGAAGGCATATTCTGTATTAGGTTTAAGCCCAGTCAGTCTGGCAAACCTACTTCTTAGATCAAGGAACAAAGTTTTTCGAGTGACTTCCTGTTGTAAGGGGTAATCTTCTCCATCCTTAATTTGCGATAGTTCTCCGTAGTGAACTTTTGCCCCCAAGCCATCAATTTTGCACCAACCAATTGTGATTGAGGAGTGCGGATTAGAATTCCAGATCAGTCGATATTTATCTGTTTTTGCAATGGCATCAAAATTGAATATAGAGGAAAAAATAATGAGATATAAGTATTTCATTTAATATTTAATTTGAGGGTAATTTACCATGATCGCTTTTTATGTTCAGTGCAAGTAATAGACAAAAAGGAATCATGAAGTGAGGTGTTCTATAAAGCATTTCAGGAATCCATATAATTAAACTTTCAAATATTTCGTAACTATCAAATCGAGACCATGGGCGAGCCATTGCCGTCAAAGCCCCCCAAACAAACATGTAGATTAGCCCCATATTTCTAGGGGTGCCCTTTGAAAAGATGAGTGCCGCAGCAATGAAATCAAGAATACCAGCAATTAGTAGAATAGAATTAGCGAAAGATTCCTGAGTGATACCTAATGATAGCATGACCATTTCCGTAAAATGACCTGGTCGAGCATGATCAAAAATAGTCATTTCGTGTCTGAAATTAACTGCAAACAAGCCATGGAATATGAATGCAAAAGCAATGCTAACCTTAGCAAGGATCATTGAAGTTCCCTTCATGTCTTTATTTTTAGCAATGAAAAAGACAATTAAGGGCATACAAAATTGGGAGGCATGTTCAAGAAGGTTTCCTATTCCAACCCTGCTATCGAGAAATTTTAATATTGCTAAAAATAAAAGATTTCCTGAGATGATAATGTATATGAAATTGAACCATTTTTTCTCTGATCTTATTAGAAGGGTAACAGCGAAAAGGATGAAGATGATTCCCTGAAGTCTTATGATGTTATTAATTACATCACCTACTTCTAGCGACGTAACCCAACTATTCCAATCCTCACCAGTAATTGATGTGATTAATCCAGACATTAGTTGTTCATCCCACAAAAGTGCGGTTAATGGCATTTTTCCATTTAGGCATACCCAGCCATGACCAATTAACATTACCGCGCAGGAAATCCTGAAAATGATTTCGATGGTGTTATTCGAAGGATTGATGTTACTTAAAATTTTTTGCACGTTATTGATTTTTGACCTGTCTTATAAATGGATGTAACAATTGTCTGTGTCCATGACTAGACACCTCCTTTTTTTCGATAGTGATTGTCCATTTTGTCAATTACAGATAAGGCTTTTGTCTAAGTTAGATTGGTTTAATAAAGTAGAATTTATTCCATTAAAAAAATTCAGTGAAAGTCTTTCAGGTGTTCATATCGAGGAAAATGAACTAAATCAAGCAATTCACTGTGTTACACCCAAAAAAACTATTTTCAAAGGGCCTAAGGCGATAAGGTTTTTGGCAATGAGAATGCCTTTGTTGGTGCCAATGTCACTTATTATGTGGCTACCAGGAATGATGTTTATTGCTCAAAAAATTTATAACCTCATCAGTAAAAATCGTTACGTGTTGAGTAAATTTATTGGATGTAAAGACTCTTGTGCTCTTGAGGGTTCTAAAAAATAATAGCCTAAAAAATAAAGGTCTCATTGACGTTGAGTCACAAAATATTCATGCTGTAATTATAAATGAAATTAAGATTTATTATAAACCTTTCATGCTTATTGTTTGTAAGCACCAGTTCAATTGAACTAAAAGCTGTTGATGATAATATCCCTAAAGAACTTTCTCTCTTACTAAAAGAACCTTTAAAGATTGCTGGGAATAATTCTAAGGAATTACTGAGAGCAGTTTCGCAGTTAAGTGATGAGAAAGCAGATGCGTTAGTTTTTTTAATTAAAAATATGCCTGATAGAGATTTGAAGAATCTCACTGCAGACTATTTGGTTGAAAATGTTAACTACGCTTTTAAGGCTCGAAAAGATTCAGAGTGGGCAAGTAAAGTTCCAAAAGATATTTTTCTCAATGATGTTCTTCCTTATGCAAGTATAAACGAAAGAAGAGATAGATGGAGAAAAGATTTTTATTCCCGATTTTCTCCTCTGGTTAAAAAGTGTAAAAGTCTTGAGGATGCTGCTCAAATTCTTAATAAGGAAATGTGGAAAATGATAAATGTTAGGTATCATGCTCGTAAGCGTCCTAAACCTGATCAGAGTCCTTATGAGTCAATTGATGCCGGTTTTGCATCTTGTACCGGATTATCAGTTCTACTTATTGATGCTTGTAGATCTGTAGGAGTTCCTGCTCGCTTTGTTGGAACGCCAATGTGGGCAAAAAAACGAGGAAATCATAGTTGGGTCGAGGTCTGGAATGGTGAGAGCTGGAAATTTACTGGAGCATGTGAATATAGTTCCGCTGGCTTGGGGCATGCATGGTTTAAAGGGGATGCCTCGAAAGCAATTAAGGATGATCCAAGGCATGCAATTTATGCATCTAGTTGGAAAAAAACTGATACAAAGTTTCCCTTAATTTGGGATTTGGGAATCAATTATGTGTCCGCTAAAAATGTCACTGATAACTACACTGAGAAGACTGAAAAAAGAGTGTTTATACAAGTTTTCAAACAAAAAGGAGGTAGTCGTGTTGCCGCTCAAGTTGAGGTTTGGAGAAAAGGAATAAAGATAACTGGTGGAAAAACTAGGGACGAAAAAAATGATACAAACGATATGTTGGCTTTATCCCTTGAGAAAGGAAGTGACTACGAGCTTAAAATTATTCTTGATAAACCGAGACCGGAAATTCGCTCTTTTTCAGTAAGTGGAAGTGATGACGAGCAAATATCTTTTTATCTTTTTGAGTGAAGCGTCTTCTTGAAATATGTTGCACCTCACTAGAGGATGCAGAAATCGCATTCGACAATGGAGCGGATAGAATTGAGCTGTGTGAGAATCTTGAGGTTGGCGGAGTTACGCCAAACCTAAAATTATTAGAGTCAGTGATTAATAATATTGATTTGCCAATATTTGTTTTAGTTCGTCCTAGAGGGGGCCATTTTTTTTATGATGACAGAGAATTGGACCTGATGATTTCATCAATTATAGATATAAAAAAATTGGGAGCTAAAGGCATCGTCTCTGGAGCGTTGACAGTTGATAAAAATATCGAAGTTGAGGCAACCTCAAGATTAGTGGAGGTTTCTGAGGAGTTGGACTTCACTTTTCACCGAGCGATTGATGAATGTGCTAACGCAGAGAGCTCAATAAATCATTTAAGGGCCCTTGAAGTTGATCGTATTTTGAGTTCTGCAGGCTTATCCAAAGCAAGCGATGACCCTTCAAAGATTTCAAAGATTGTTGAATTATCAAAATCAAAACCGAGTATGGTTTGCTGTGGAGGAATTCGTTCGTCTAATATTCACTGTCTTTTGAGTATCCCTAATTTAATTGAATTTCATTCTGCTGCCTCGTCAACTTCAAAGGGGGTTGACCCAATGGAAGTACAATCACTTCGTTGTCAGATAGACCAAGTGATATCCTGATCTTTTAGAATAGTAAACGATTGCCATGCTAAATAATATAATTTAAAAAATGAAAACATGAATAGGCGTCGACTTGGGAAAAGTGGAATAACGGTTTCAGAGATTTGTCTAGGTACAATGACATTTGGCCTGCAATCTGATGAAAAAGAATCATTCGCTATTATGGATAAAGCCTATGAAGCTGGAGTAAATTTTCTAGATACAGCAGAGATATACCCTGTACCGCCTTCATCTGATTATTTTGGAATTACTGAAGAGATTGTTGGTAAGTGGATTAAGGATAAGCCTAGGGAGTCACTGATAATTGCAACAAAAGTGACTGGTCCTGGTCATGGTTGGTTTACTCCTCCTGTTCGAAGTGGGATGACCTCACTTGATCGGCATCATATCCGTATGGCTGTGGAGGGGAGTCTTAAAAGACTTGGAACAGATTATATTGACCTATACCAAACTCACTGGCCTGATCACGGCATGCATCCAGAGGAAACACTAGCAGCTTTCACTGAATTAGTGGGTGAAGGGATGATCAGAATTTTTGGCTGTTCAAACGAGACCAGCTGGGGGCTTATGAAAAGTTTATGGACCTCAGATAAAAATAATCTAGATAGATGTGAAACTATTCAGAATAATTTTTCGATTTTAAATCGCCGGTGTGAGAGTGAGTTGGCTCAGGTTTGCAGACAGGAAAATGTTAGCCTTCTTCCATACTCTCCCCTAGCAGGGGGGGTGCTGTGTGGTAAATATCAATCGGGTGCGCTACCTAAGGGGGCGAGGTTTACGGATTATCTTTCTAATGGTGGTGATAGACAAAAAAAGATGGCTGCTCGATTTATCAATCCAAGAACGATTGAAGTTACTGAGGAGCTAATCAAAATTGCCTCGGATTTAGAGATGAGTGTGACAACTCTTGCTACTATTTGGAGTAAGCAGCATGATTTTGTAGCATCGACGATTATCGGAGCATCTGAAGTTTCTCAGCTTGATGACACATTAGCTGCAGCTGATCGTGTACTTGAAAAAGATATATTGGATCAGATTGATTTGCTTGAGAAAAAGTTTCCAAGAAGTTTTGGAGAGGATGGTTTGCGGAACCTATAAAATTTATATTCTTAATTTGATAAAACTGTGGCTATGCGGCGTCTTTTTTTGCCTTTTTGCGAATCACAGGACCCTTTTTTCCTTCAACAACCGCTCTGTTGAT
>CEVH01022733.1_pt1 | contig 11251 bp, 6 predicted proteins | sample 356521 | NCBI WGS metagenome assembly CEVH01 (sample SAMEA2623446, study PRJEB7988) | marine metagenome | isolation source: saline water (ENVO:00002010), including
AAATTTATCGTTGACTTGGTAAGTGGTCCAAAGAGACATAGTACTATCTGGAATTTCTCTAGGCTCTCCACCAGAACTTGTTTCACCATCTAATTTGCTGTATCCAAATGAAAGGTAAAGTTGGTCGCTTAGCTCACCTTTTACTTCAAGCTCTATTCCATCAACCTGTAAGCCAACAATTTCAGCACCTTCTCCAGATTCATCTCTGGTAGCTATAGTTTGTTCACTATCAAAATAACTTACTCTCAAGCTGACATCAGGTGTTAGGTCGTAATTCACTCCTATCTCAGTGCTTTCATAAATATCTGGATCCAATGCTGCTGAACTAGCCGTTAGCTTCTTATATTGTTCTCCGGATCTTGGTAAAAAGCTCTCGCTATAACTTACGTACCAAGAAACATTTTCCATAGGCTTATAAATAATTCCTGCTCTTGGAGAAAACTCATCATCTTCCCTTGATTGAGAAGTTCCCGCTTTTAAATCATCAACAGTTATATCAAATTGATCTAGCCTTCCACCTAAAAGAATAACAAGACTATCGGATACATCTATCTGATCTTGGATATAGAATGAAGTGACTTCTATGTCTGAAGTTGTTCTGCTTTTCAATTTGGTAGTGAAGTCAACACCTGTTGCAACTCCAAAAGAATTTGTAGATATATTCAGTGGTCTAGAAACATTAAATGATTCTTTATCACTTTGCGTTGTAGACCAGTAGGTATCAAAACGCTCGTTAGCATTTTCTGTATCAATAATCTCTGCACCTATAAGTAGAGTGTGAGTTGATGAGCCTATCTGTAATTCGTTTACTAAGTTAGCTGACATGACTAAATTTTCACGCTCTGTGGGGTCTCTGTATCCGTCTAATGTAACTACGTTAGTATCGAGGTCATATCCAGATGCATACAGGTTCTGATACATCTTTTCAAATTCACTGGAAGTGACTGAGAATATTGCTTTTGAGGTAGCAGAGAAGTCAGTTGTGACTGTTCCTCTAAATATATCAGCCTCCAAAGTTGTGACATTTATATCTGCAGTCCCAAAAACTACATTTTTTAGTGCTGTTACTGGCTTGCCATTTGCTGTAGGTATTCCTCTATCAATAAACCTTTCGTGATCAGCATACTCGTATGAAAGATCCAGGGTGGTTCTATCACTCAGTTGAATTTTTAAAGTAGGGTTAAAGCCTGTCCTATCTCCATCGTACATATCACGATGATTCTCTAAAGTATCACTATGCAAATTAAATCTCAAAGCTGTATTGACTCCAGTTGTAGTGTTGTAATCTGCAGCAAAATCAAAAGCTCCAAAGTCATCTGCACCAATGTCGAAAGAACCAAACTGTTCACCCAGTTCAGCTTTCTTTGTGACACGATTTAGTATGCCTCCTGTACCTCCTCTACCGAACAAAAGTGCGTTAGGTCCTCTAAGTATTTCAACTTGCTCAACGTTATACAAAGATCTGTAGTATTGAACATCATCCCTAACTCCATCTTGAAAAAAATCGGCTGTTGATCTGACACCTCTGAAAACTATTGCGTCTCTGTGACCTTCACCTTGTGATGTATTAACTCCAGGCGTATATCTAACTATGTCGCCTATCTCTCTTATGCCTTGTTTTCTTATATCTTCATCAGTAACAATAGAAAGGCTTTGCGGAACATCTATAATCGCCGTAGGGGCTTTTAAGGCCTTAACCTGATCTGAATATAAAACCTTACCTTTTACCACTATTTCTTCTACCGTTTCGTCAGCAAACACAATGGCAATAGAAAGAGATGTAACTGAAATAGTCAGTAGAAAACGTTTCACAAAATTTATCACTATTAACTCCTTTAAAATTTTAAGTGTTGTTAAAGATACTTTTTTGTAAATGAGAATGATTATTAGATCGATAACGATTCTCATTATAAATGAGAATGATTCTCAAGTGCAACTAAATTTAAATAATTTTTTTAAGAAGAAGATTTTAGATATTTTTCTTTCTCTTCATGACCTCCAGTCATGATAAGAGGTTAGCTTTTAGTTGAGTTTTCTCTAGTATCAGAATTAAAGAAACCTAATTGCTTGCATTAAGTATCTAGCTCTTTATCAAGATCAAAAGCATCATGCAGAGATATAACTGCATTTTTCATTTCAGATTTTTTTATAACTACTGAGATCTTTATTTCAGAGGTAGTGATCATTAAAATATTAATTTCACTTGCAGCTAACGCTTCAAACATCTTGCTGGCTACACCTGCATGAGCCCTCATTCCCCTTCCAACGATGCTTATTTTTGCAATATCATCATCAACTTCTACTGAGCCGCCGCCAAGTGAATCTGAAGTATTTTTTAGGATATTCTCTGCTTGCAAAGCGTCACTCTTATCAACCGTAAATGTGAAATCGGTATTGTTCTCTGCACTTATATTTTGAACTATCACGTCTACCTCAATACCAGCATCACTTATGGGTCCAAGGATTTTAGCTGCTACTCCTGGTATATCTGGAACACCTCTTATGGTAAGTTTCGCCTCGCTGTCTATACTACTGATTCCTGAAACAATAGGTCTTTCCATTATATTTTTCTCCTCTTGTACCAAAGTTCCCTCCCCGTCATTAAAGCTTGAAAGGACTCTAATGGGTAAGTTAAATTTACTTGCATATTCGACAGATCTCAGTTGAAGAACTTTAGCTCCAGAACTAGACAATTCTAACATTTCTTCAAAGCTTACTTCTTTTAACAACCTTGCTTTATCGTAAACTCGAGGATCTGTAGTAAAAACACCATCTACATCGGTATATATTTGGCATTCATCAGCTTCTAATGCCACTGCCAAAGCTACTCCTGTAGTATCTGATCCGCCTCTGCCTAATGTTGTAATATCGCCATTTTCATTCATACCTTGAAATCCTGTAATAACTGGCACTGTGCCTTCTTGGATTTCATTATTAATTTTACTCACTTCAACATCCAGTATTCTTGCTCTACTGTGGCTTGAGTTTGTTTTAATTCCTAATTGATAAGCAGTATAGGATTTTCCTTTAATCCCTCTCTTCAAAAGAGCCATTGCAAGTAACGCAACTGAAATCTGTTCGCCTGTAGAGACTAATGCATCATATTCTCTGAGATTAGGATCAGGATTTATTTCTCTAGCAAGTGATATTAGTTCGTCTGTACTTTTTCCCATTGCCGATAAAACAACAGCAACTTGATTTCCTTTTTTTATTTCAAGTTGAATGTTGTCAGCAACAGCCTCTATTCGTTCTGTATCAGCAACAGAAGTTCCGCCAAACTTTTTTACAATTAATTTGCCCATAAAAAAGGCACGTATTCTATATTACTGACTATTTAATGAAACTATTAAGTCAGCTACGGAAGTAAGTGCTATTTCCAAGTTGTCTCTATTTTCAACACCACCTTGGACAAAATCAGGACGACCGCCACCGCTTCCACCCAATTGATTTATAAGGTGTTTCATTATCTCTCTTGCATCAATATCCACTCCATTTGAACAAGCAACAATTACTGGAGTTTTGTCCCCTGCAAGAGAAGCTAATACTATTACAGAATTAGGTGTTTTGTTCCTCAGTCTGTCAGCTACTTCTCGAAGCTCTTTAGATTCTAAGTCTTCAAAAGCATTTGTTATCAATTTATATCCTTCTATCTCCAGAGATTGTTTTACCAAATCGTCTACGGAGGCCCCGACATCTTGAGACTGTACTTGTTTTACCTCTTTCTTTAAGCTTTTATTTATTTCTAAAATACTCTTTATTGCTTCTAATGGATCATCAAAGATTTCGACCGGGATTTCTTTCTTATTAAGCTCTGTGTTGAGTGCATGATTCTCCTGTTTAATTTGTTTAATCTTTTTTAGTACCTGGTCACTGTTACAATTTAGTTCACTTGCATAAGACTTCATCTCATTTTCAAGGAATCTAATGTAATCTAGGGCTTCTATACCAGATTTATTTGAATCAATGTCTTCGATAAATAGCTCATCATTAATTGTAAGGAAATTTTGCTCGAGTTCTTCAAGCAAATAATTAGCACTCTCTCCCGTTACAGCTTCGATACGTCTAACACCTGCAGAAATACCCGACTCAGAGACTATCTTCATTAGTCCTATCTCTCCTGTTGAAGCAACGTGAGTTCCTCCGCAAAGCTCGACTGAATAACCTTCTCCTAGATTAAGAACTCTTACTTCTGAACCATACTTTTCGCCAAAAAATGCAACTGCCCCTTTCTCAATGGCTTCTTCAAGAGGAAGAACCTCAGTAAAGGATTTAGTATTTTTTTTAATCTCTGCATTGATTTGATCTTCTATGTTTTGAATCTCGGTAGAGTCTATTGCTTGATTATGGGCAAAATCAAATCTCAACCTAGATTCTTCAACTAATGAACCTTTCTGTTCGACATGCTCGCCAAGGATATTTCTAAGTGCTGCATGCAGTAGGTGTGTGGCGCTATGATTACTTTTAATTCGTTCTCTTTTTTTAGTATCTATCTCAGCATCAACAGTTTCATCTTTTTTAAAGGTTCCTGATTTAACAACTCCTATGTGTAAAAAATGGTCTCCTTTTTTTTGAGTGTCGTAGACTTCGAAGATGGATTCATTAGACTTTAAATAGCCTGAGTCACCTACTTGGCCTCCTGATTCGGCATAAAAAGGGGTTTCTTTTAGGAGCACTATACCTTCTTCGTCTTCATTAATTTCACCCTTTATAGATGAACTGGCACTGGGAATAATCTCTATTACATTTGAACTTATAGCATTTGAATCATAACCCACAAATTCTGTACGGCCCTGAATATTTAAAGATTCAGGTATCATGGAATCAAAATTGCTGGCGGATCTCGCTCGATCCTTTTGTTCTTGCATTAAAGATTCGTAGCCATCTAAATCTAGATCTATACCTCTCTCTCTCGCAAAATCTGCTGTCATATCTACTGGGAAACCAAAAGTATCGTAGAGCTTAAAAACTATATCACCGGTAATAGTATTTCCCTCAAGATTCTCCACAGCTGACTCCAGAAGTTGCATTCCTTGGTCAAGAGTCGAAGTAAACTGTTGTTCTTCCTGAACGAGGTTGGCTTTGATAATTTCGGAATCCTTGATCAAAACCGGGTAAGCATCTCCCATAACTTTTTCAAGAATAGAAGTTAATTCAGATAGCACAGGACCTTGTATGTCCAACTTATGGGCATGTCTCAGTGCCCTTCTTATAATTCTTCTCAAGACATACCCTCTTCCTTCATTGGAGGGAATAACTCCATCTGCGATTAAGAATGAACTTGCCCTTAAATGATCAGAAATTACTCTCAAAGATGGATTGGTTAGGTCATCTGTTCCAGCAAGTTCAGCTGCTTCTTTAACAATAGCTTTTAAGATATCTGTGTTGTAATTATTGTTTTCATTTTGAAGAACTGCTGCCATCCTCTCTAATCCCATTCCAGTATCTACACACGGGTTCGGCAGAGGGCTAAAGGTCCCATCCTTCGCTCTGTCAAACTGAGTAAAGACAAGATTCCAGATCTCTATGAATCTATCTCCTGGATCTTTACCTAGCTTTGGTGGCTCACCTTCTAAATGGTCTCCATGATCGTAGTAAATTTCACTACAAGGTCCACAAGGTCCCGTATCTCCCATAGTCCAAAAATTTTCTTCATCATCAAGCCTGGAAACTCTTGCTGGATCCACACCGATATTCTCTATCCAAATCTTTTCTGATTCGTCATCATCCTCATGAACAGTTATCCACAACTTTTCTGGGGGAATCTTGTATCTATCAGTTAATAGTTCCCATGCGAAAGCAATTGCTTCCTCTTTAAAGTAATCTCCAAAACTAAAATTTCCTAACATTTCAAAGAAAGTATGATGCCTTGCTGTATAACCAACATTATCGAGATCGTTGTGTTTACCTCCAGCCCTAATACACCTTTGAGAACTCACAGCTCTTGTATAGCCCTTTTTCTCAACACCCAACAATAAATCTTTAAATGGCACCATTCCGGCATTAGTGAATAAGAGAGTCGGGTCATTTGAAGGAACCAGTGAGGCACTTTCGACTAAAGTGTGACCTTTTTCTTGAAAGAAATCTAAATAGATTTGCCTAATCTCATCAGTAGAAAGCATAGTTATTTTTTATATTAAAATATCTCTGCGAAGAAATTTTGCATGGACTTCCAAGATCTTTTATCAGCGTTTTCATTATACTGTGTACCTAAGTTAGGATCGTTGGCTTCTTGATTAGTAAATGCGTGGTAAGTATTTCCATAACTGTGCAGCTGCCAATCAGCACCGGCTTGTGTCATTTCATTTTGAAAAGAGTCAACCATTTCAAGAGGTACCATAGGATCTCTTTCGCCGTGAAGAACAAGGACCTTGCTTTTGATGCCTGTTTCAGAAATATCTGAACCCATCAATAGTCCATGAAAACTAACAACTCCTTTGACATCAGCTCCAGATCGAGCTAAGTCAAGTACCACAAGACCTCCAAAGCAGTAGCCAATGGCAGCTATTTTACTCTGATCAACGCCTTCTAAAGTCTTTCCTTTCTCTAAAGCAGCGTTTATGACAGATTTCAGTTTAGATCTATCCTCTACCAAAGGAGTCATCATTGCTTGATTTTCTTCAGTAGTGCTTCCTACTTTTCCTTCTCCATACATATCGACGGCCATAGCAACATAACCTTCCTCGGCAAGCTTTCTTGCTCTTTCCTCAACAAAACCATCTCTTCCAGCCCAGGTGTGAGCTATCAACACTAAGGGTCTATTTTGATCTTTAGGATAAGCAACAAAAGCGTTGTAACTTTGTTCGTCTAATTGATAATTTACTTCTTCAGTTTTCATTTATTCACCTATTTTTTTTAAGCCTTTTTTAAATCTCTTAGAATTTTCAACATAATGCCGTGCAGACATAATAAGTCCTTTTTTTTGATCTTCATTTAATTCTCCTCTAATTTTACCTGGAGACCCCATGACTAAGGAACCATCTGGGATTTCTGTTCCTTCGGTGATTAGGGAATTAGCACCAATTAAACAACCTTTTCCAATTTTTGCACCATTTAGTATGACTGAATTTATACCTACAAGAGAGCCATCACCGATTGTACATCCGTGCAACATCACCTTATGTCCTATGGTAACGTCTTCACCAATTTCTAGAGGGAAGCCCAAATCGGTATGCAGAACTGAAAGATCCTGGACATTAGATCTCTTGCCAATAGTGATTAACTCGGTATCACCTCTTAAAACAGCCCCAAACCAAACACTTGCATCATCGCATAGTCGAACCTTACCTAACACTGATGCAGATTCTGATATGTAGTAATCACCATCCATTGTAGGCTCAACGTCATCTAATTTATATATCATCACTTTCCCCCTGTTTGTGATTTACCCTTGGTTTTCAAGTCTATATTGGCATCCAAGGCTATATTCAAGAAATCTACAGTCATCATTGCTGTTAAGCCCCATATTATATAAGAGTCATATTTATAGGCGGGCATAAAAAAAATATCTCCATTTCTATTGATTTCGTCATTCCTAAACCTTTTATCTTCCAATAAAAATTTGACAGGTACTCTAAAGCAAGCCTCAATTTCATCTGAATTATTATTTAGTTTTATGTCATTAGGGACAATTCCTACATAAGGAGTAACACTTATATTAAATCTTGATACAACTGTATCCGTAGGCCCAAGTAAATCCACCTTAGAGATATCAAGACCCGTCTCTTCCTCTGATTCTCGTAGAGCAGTAAATTTTAGATCTCCGTCCTCTTCTTCATACATTCCTCCTGGAAAGGAGACTTCACCACCATGGGTTCCAACTTTATTTGATCTTAAGGTATAGATTAATTCTGGCTCTGAACCATCAGTTACTGCAATTAAAACAGCTGCCTTTTTTAATTCCTCGATGGGTGGCGTACCTATATAAGCACTTATTTTTTCTCTTATATTTTCAAGCATATTTAAATTAAGTATGTTTTCGCAGATAGTTTATACTTCTGACGCCTTAATCAAAATAGAAACAATATGAAATACTGTGGTGTTTGTGGTTCGGTAACTGTTAAGAAGATTCCAGAGGGAGACAACCGAGAGAGGGACTGTTGTGAAAATTGCGGTGCAATCCACTATTCAAATCCCAAAATAATATGTGGAACTATACCTGTAAAAGACGGATCGGTTCTTTTGTGTAAAAGAGCTATTGAACCTAGATATGGAAAATGGACATTACCTGGGGGTTTCCTTGAAAATGGTGAAACTGTTTCTCAAGGTGCTTTTAGAGAGACCCTTGAAGAAACTGACACAGAGGTAAAAATGGGAGATTTATATTCAATTTTTAATGTTCCTCAGATTAATCAAGTTTACATGCTTTATATGGCAGAAGTTATGCATGAAGATTATTCTTCAACCTCAGAGAGCCTGGAGGTCAAATTTTTCAATGAAGAAGAAATTCCATGGGACGAATTGGCTTTTCCTTTTGTTCCGATTGTCATAAAGAATTATTTTTCAGATCTCAAGGCTGGAACTTACCCTTTAACAACTCACACAATCGAGAGAAGGAAATAGTTTATCCGATAAAGTTTCTTGCATTATTGAAGAACTTTATCCAAGGACTATATTTTTCCCAAGCTTTTGGTACCCAAGACATTTGATCGGCTAGAAAAGCTCTTTCTGGATGAGGCATCATTATCGTTACAGTGCCAGAAAAGTTTGTAACTCCCGCAATTCCTGCGATAGAACCGTTTGGATTTTCTGGATATATTTCAGTTTCTTCTCCAGCATCATTTACATAAGAAATAATGCCTTGTTCTAAATGTTCTTTATTTTTAGAAGAAAATTCAACCCTTCCTTCTCCGTGAGCAACCGGAACAGGAATGATTGAACCTTCCATACCCTTAAAAAAGATGGAGGGAGACTTTTGTACAGCAACTTGAATTAATCTAGCTTCAAATTTTTCAGAAAGATTTCTCTTAAAATCAGGCCAGTTCTCTGAACCAGGTATTAAAGCACCCAAGTGAGATAATGCTTGGCATCCATTGCATACACCTAGTGTAAAAACAGCTTCATCATGAAAAAAATTACCAAACTGTCTTCTTAAATTTTCATCATATAAAATGCTATTTGCCCAGCCACCTCCTGCGCCTAAGACATCACCGTAAGAGAATCCCCCGCAAGCAACTAATCCTTGGAATTCGGAAAGCTTGTGCCTTTTGTTAACCAGGTCAGTCATGTGCACATCTATGCAGTCAAAGCCTACTTCATAAAAAGCAGCAGCCATTTCATTTTGTCCATTCACTCCCTGCTCTCTGAGGATTGCAATCCTTGGTCTGGAACTCCTTAGATCAATTTTTTTGGGGATGGAAAAATTTATTTTTGGGGTTATGCCTAAATTATTTAAATCAGTATCATGCCTAAACTCAGATTCCGCAGTAGCGGGATTGTCTCTCAATGTTTGAATTTCAAAACCAACTCTATGCCAGTTTTCCAGCAGACTCTTTAAACTAAGAGAAAGTATAGCTTTTTGATTATGATGAAAATTAATGCATCTTTCTTCAGTTATAGTCCCTATTGAGTGGGTATGCTCCTTTAAACTGCATTTGTTAAGTTCACTTAGAACATACTTTTCGTCTTCTACAGATACTTGAATAACAACACCTAACTCTTCATTGAAGAGAAATTCAGCAAAATCAACTTCATCTTCCAGGACTGAAGATAAATCTATATTTAGTCCCAATCTTCCTGCGAATGACATTTCCGCAAGAGTTGTTACCAAGCCTCCATCAGATCTATCGTGATATGCATGTATTTTCTTTTCGACAAGCAATTTATGAATTATTTCTACAAATCTAGGCATTTCATCAATACATTCAAGATCTGGTGACTCGCCAGAATTAATATCATTAACTTGAGCCAGTATGCTTCCTCCCATACGTCGACTTCCCTTTCCCAGATCAATAAATAGAATTCTGCTTTCCTGTATATCCTTTAGTTGAGGCGTAATAGCATTTGAAATATCACCAACAGGCGCAAAACCTGAGGCTACTAATGAAAGTGGAGAATGCACTGCTTTATCAACTTCATCATCACTCCATTCGGTTGTCATCGATAAAGAGTCTTTGCCTACAGGAATAGCTATGTTCCATTTAGGACATAATTCCATGCCAACTGCTGAGACTGCTTCATAGAGATCCTGGGCCCCATTAAGTCTATTAGGAGATCCCATCCAATTGGCTGATATTTTGATATCGGAAATATCCTTTATTCCTGATGGAAGTATATTGGTGACAACTTCAGCTATAGAAATTCTAGCAGCAGCACTGGAATCAATTAAAGATAAAGGCGTTCTTTCACCCATAGCCATTGCCTCTCCACAATTTCCAGAAAATGTTGATTTACAAAGTCCGTAGTCAGACACAGGAACCTGCCAAGGGCCCACGAATTGGTCTCTTGCAACTAGACCAGTAATAGACCTGTCCCCAATAGTAATCAAAAAGCTTTTGCTTGCTACGGTTGGATGCCTTAAGACTTCACAAACCGCATCTTGAGTTATCTTTTCATCGTACTCAAATTGCACATGCTGTTTATTGTGTTTGTTAAAAGACAGTTGAGTTTTAGGAGGTTTACCAAAAAGAGTATCAAGGGAAAGACTAATCGGATAGTTATCAAAATGGGAATCATATACCTCAAGCATATGGCCTGAAGTAATTTCACCTACTACTGCATAAGGACATCTTTCACGTTCACAGATTTGAGAAAATTTTTCTAAATTTTCTTCAGATATAGCCATCACGTATCTTTCTTGAGACTCGTTGCACCAAACTTCCATTGGGGTCATTCCTGGCTCTGAGTTAGGTATATCTCTGAGTCGAATTAAGCCCCCATGGCCACTGTCTTTTACTAATTCAGGTATTGCATTGGATAAGCCACCAGCGCCAACATCATGGATGAATAAAATAGGATTATTTTTTTCCTGCCAACATCTATCCAATACTTCTTGGCATCTTCTTTCCATTTCAGGATTTTCTCTTTGAACTGATGCAAAATCCAAATCACTATCGCCCTCTCCCGAAGACAGTGAGGAAGCAGATCCACCACCAAGACCAATCAGCATAGCCGGTCCACCAAGCACAATTAGCTTTGAGCCAATGGGTACTTCTTTTTTTAGAGCATGTTCTGTTTTGATATTTCCTAAACCGCCCGCTAGCATGATCGGTTTGTGGTAACCAAAGTGAAGAGACTCACTTAAGCTTTCAAAGGA
>CEVH01116582.1_pt1 | contig 11245 bp, 12 predicted proteins | sample 356521 | NCBI WGS metagenome assembly CEVH01 (sample SAMEA2623446, study PRJEB7988) | marine metagenome | isolation source: saline water (ENVO:00002010), including
GGTGGTAATGCTCTTAAATTTTATGCCTCAATCAGATTAGATATTAGGAGATCGACACAAATAAAAAATAGTGATGGAGTTGTAATGGGTAATAAAACTAGGGTTAAAATTGTAAAAAATAAAGTTGCTCCGCCTTTTAAATTAGCCGAATTTGATATTATGTATGGTGAAGGTATTTCAAAGATTGGTGAAATAATAGACTTAGCTGTCGAAGCAGAAATAATCAATAAAAGTGGTTCTTGGTTTAGTTATGACGGAACAAAGCTTGGGCAAGGTAGGGATGCGGTTAAAAAATTACTAACAGACAATCCTGATTTGACGGAAACACTTGAAGCTAAACTTATAGAAATTCTCTAACAATTTCTTAAGTCTTTAAGCATTAGCTCTCTCACATCTTGACTTAATTTTACTCTGTTTTCCTTTACCATTCCTTGCGTCTCTATTGGATCATGTATTTTAACCCTTAACCTTCCGGGTGAACCTTTTGATCCTCCCAATAATCCTCCAAAACTCCACGGAAAACGTTTTTTATTATCCAAAAATGTTATCGGAACTATAGGTATTTGATGTTCAATAGCCATTGTAAAAGCACCGTGTTTAAAAGGAGCTAATTCAACTTCTAAGTCAGGAACTGTTCCCTCAGGAAAAATTGCAATACTTATTCCTGAGTTTAACTTTTGTTTAGTTTGTATAAAAACTTGTTTTTTACTTTCATTACTGGATCTATCGACTAAAATCATTGTTCTTTTATAAATAGAACCGTAAATTGGTATCTTTTCAAGTTCTTTTTTTCCGATGAAAACAAGTGGGTTTTTTCTAACAGTTGAAACTAATAGCATTACATCAATCATCGAAACATGGTTAGCAACAAAAATATACGGGGTATTTGGTTTAGTGATTAATTTCTTGTTTTTAGAAGGAAACAAACCCATGAAGAATAAAATAAAATCAGACCATAATACACCCATCGAATAGAATTTCTTATACCAATTCTTATTTATTATAACAAAAATAAAAGCTGGTGTAAGGATTAAGGATGTGGAAATAAAAACTATTGTGTAAAACCATAAATTGTAAAAAGTCCAGAATATGTATTTTAATATTTTCATGAGTTTCAAAACTAGTTAATTTATTTTAATAAAAACTTTAACTTTGTGTAATGAGCAAAAAAACGAAAAGAGTTTTAACTGGGATTCAGAGTACAGGAATTCCTCATTTAGGAAATATTCTTGGAGCAATTGTCCCCGCTATTGATTTTTCAAAACAAAAGGATGTTGAAACATATTTATTTATTGCTGATTTCCATTCTTTGACTCAAATAAAAAATTCCAAGTTATTAAAGGAAAACACCTTACATACTGCTTCTGCATGGTTAGCTTGTGGGTTAGATCCATCTAAAACCGTTTTCTATAGACAGAGTGATGTACCTCAAGTTACTGAGCTAACCTGGTATTTGAGCTGTTTCTTTCCTTACAATCGTCTAACACTAGCGCATAGCTTTAAGGATAAAAAAGATAGATTAGACGATGTAAATTCTGGACTTTTTAACTACCCAATGCTCATGGCCGCAGATATTTTACTTTATGATGCTCAAGTTGTCCCTGTTGGAAAAGACCAGCTTCAACATTTGGAAATTACTCGAAATGTTGCAAGCAGATTTCATAATGTTTTTGGTGATACTTTTGTTCTTCCTAAAGAAAATTTACAAGAAAAGGCTAAGCTAATTCCAGGAACTAATGGTGAAAAAATGAGTAAGAGTAAGAATAACGTCATTAATATCTTTGCATCAGAAAAAGAATTAAAAAAACAGATTCAATCCATAAAAACTGACTCAACTACACTTGAAAAACCTAAAGATTGGAAAAATTGTAATCTTTTTAAGATATATAGCCTGATCGCGAATGATAATGATCAAGTCAATAAAATGAAAAGAAATTATGAAATGGGGGGTTATGGTTACGGACATGCAAAAAAAGATTTAATTGAATTAATTTTAAGCAAGTATTCAAACGAAAGAAAAAAATTTAATTATTATTTGTCAAATCCTAGTGAAGTAGAAAAAATTTTAATGAATGGCGCTTCAAAGGCAAGGATAACAGCCGATAAAGTTTTGAAAAGAGTTCGTAAAAAATTAGGCTATTAAACCAATTATTTTATAATATTTTATAAATTAGACAATACATACTTTTCAAAATGAAATTAAGTAAACATATTTTCAATTTACTACATGAGAACTCTTGTGTTGTTATCCCTAATTTTGGAGCTTTAATCACTAGAAATATTTCAGCAAAAATTAGTCCAGACGGAACTAAAATTTCACCTCCAAACAAAGAAATTTCATTCAATAAAAGTCTTATTAAAAATGACGGTTTATTGATAACTGAAATTTCAATTATCGAGAACATAAGCTATCAGGCTGCAGAAATAATAGTTGAAAAATGGGTTAATAAAATTGAAAAGAGAATTCGTAAAAAGGGCTATGTTTCTTTTAAGAATATAGGAATAATCGAATTAAAAAATGATAAATATGTTTTTAGCTCTTATGAAAAAACAATTTTTCAACAAACATCTTACGGTTTAAATTTGATTCATTCATCAAAATTAAAAAGAAGTAATTTTGATAAAAATAATAGCTATCTTAAGTATGCTGCCGTTTTGATTATATTTCTTTCAATAGGTGGTTTTTTTACCAAAAGCTACTTTAATAATATTGTAAAATATAACGAAAATTCTTATGCACAAGCAAACTTTGAAGTTGAAAAAAAAATACAAAATGCTACGTTTAGTATTAACAATTCGTTTCCAGCAGTGATGCTCCCAATTAAAAAAGAATATGGGAATTTTCATATTATTGCTGGATCATTTAGGCTTGAAGAGAATTCATTAAAGATGATCTCGAAGCTAAAATCCAAAGGTTTTTCAGAAGCCAGAAAGGTGGGTTTGAATAAATATGGATTAATACAAGTAGCATATAATAGCTACAAAAGTATTAGGGAGGCTAGATTAGCTCTTTCAGAAATTAGATTAGACCAAGATTCGAACGCCTGGCTTTTGATAAAAAACTAAATATTCAAATATCAAAACACCTAAAGATTCCCTTACAATATTAACTGACTCTGTTTTGCCTGGTGAAACAAATGCCTTGAATAATTTATTCGGTGGAGAGCTCTTGGCTAGAATGGATCGTGCGGCTAGTATTTCTGCAAAACGTCATTCAGAACAAATTGTAGTAACATCATCGGTTAATAATGTTTGGTTTGGAAAACCAATTCCCATTGGAACCACTGTTACAGTTGAGGCTAAAGTTTCTAGGGCATTTACAACTTCTATGGAGGTTTTTATAGACGTTTGGGTAGATGATGACAATGGTAAAAAAATCAAAGCTAATGAAGCTATTTATACTTTTGTGGCAGTAGATGTCTTTGGAAAGCCTGTTAAAATTGACAAAATTAATCCTGAGACCGAAGAAGAAAAACTTAGGTATGAAGCTGCTCTAAGAAGAAAACAATTAAGCCTTGTACTTGCTGGGAAAATGAAAACTGATGAAGCTACAGAATTAAAGGCGCTTTTTACATAAATTACATTTTATAAATCCACAGGCTTGGATTTTGAGGAATTCCATTATTAAAAATACTAAAACTTAAAATAGTTTGACCATTTAAATTATCTGTTGCAATCTTTCCAATAGGGTCCTTGGTTTTAAGCCTATCACCTTTGCTAATATAAATTTCTGAAATATTTTTATATACAGAAAAGAAACTCCCATGTTGAATTAAAATAATATAAGTGTTATTTTTAGACTTAATAATAGAATAAACCTCACCATCAAAAATAGTTCTTGCCTCAACATCACTTGATGTTCTTATTCTTACTCCATTGCTTTGAATTGTTGTAGTTTTCACTATTGGATGTGGTTGTTTCCCAAAACCTAAAACTACACTACCCCTAATAACAGGCGAAGGCAATCTTCCTTTATTGGCTTTAAAATTTTTTGAAATTAATTGCGCTTCTTTTGTAAGTTCAAAATTGCCTTCACTTTTATTTGATTTAGCCAAAGCTTCTTTAATTATTTTATCAATTTTTTCATCGATTTCTTTTGATAGCTTTTGTTTTTGCTTTATTTGAGATGCATATTTCTTCTGATCTTTTATTACATCCAACATTAAAATATTTAATTTTTCTTTTTCTTTTGATAAGGTCTCCTTAATTTTTTCATTTTCATCAATTAACTGCTGCTTTTCATTCTTTTTTAAATCAAGTTCATTTATTATTATTGCTAATTCATCCGAATTGGTTTTAATCTTTAACAATGTTTTATTTTGAAATTTAGTATACTGTTTAAAATATTGGATTCTTTTGTATGCTTGTTGAAATGAGGATGATGAAAAAACAAACATTAATTTATTTAAACTTGATTTTTTTTTATAAGCACTGAGAAGTGATTTTGAAAGTTCATCTTTCAATTTTTTCTCTCTTATTTTTAAATTTGATAATTTATTTTCATTTGTATCTATTCCTTCTAAAATTATATTTAACTGAGTATTTATATTGGAAATTAAATTTTTCTGAAGGTTTATTTTATAATTTATGTCTTCGGCATTTGAAATTATAAGATCTTTTTCAGACGACTTATTACTTAATTTTAACTCAATCATTTTAATCTCTTTTTGAATTTCTTTTTTTTGTTTTTCAAGAGCAGACTTAGTTTGTGCGCAAAAATCTGATGATACAGTTAATATTATAATAAATAAAGTTATTCTTGATAGATTCATTTTAGGTCTATTCTCTTATAATTTTTTGGAATTTTAAAAGGAATATTTATTTTTTTGAGACTTGAAAATGATTTTATTTCAATATTTAGATTTTCTATTCCATTATTAAAAAATTTAATGTTAGTAGGAATGTTTTGATCGTTTACTTTTATATAATCATCATAAACAACTTCAAGCATATTGATATCATTATAAAAAGTTTGTTTAAGAATTGTAAAATTATACGGGCTTATTGTCACAGAGGATTCAATATTCTTAGATTGCAAGATCAACTGATTTTCTTTAAAGACGTAGCTGTCAGTTGACTTTTTAAATAATGACGAGGGAGAAAACTTTTCAATTAAAATTCCAAGAAGTAAATTCTGAAGAATTTGAAAATTTGCTTCAATACCAATCTTCTCGTTAACATATGCAAAGTCTGTTACAAAATATTTTTTTTCTATCTTATTATAATACCTTATTGAATCATTGTCAATTAAAACTCTAGCTGCTCCTAATGATGCGTTAACCCAAAGCTTTTCATTAGACAAAATTCTAAAGGTCACTGTATTTGATTTCAATTTATTATTATCTCTGAAGGATACTTTAGCTTTAGCTTGAATATAATCAATAGTATTTATATTCTTATTGACTTTTCTTATTGACTTTTGAGGAGAGTATCTCTTGTTAATTTCATCTGAGTTTTTAGACGCATTATAAAACAGCGAGCAAGAACTTAAAAAAACAATTAACATTAAAGAAATGATTTTTTTCATAATCAATTATTCTAAACTCCAGTACTTCCAAAACCTTTTTCACCTCTTGTAGAGTCATCTAATTTATCTACAACTTTCCATGAAATTATTTCATGTTTTGCTATAATCATTTGTGCTATTCTATCACCAGAATTAATCTCAAAATCTGTGTCAGACAAATTTATAAGTATTACACCTATTTCTCCACGATAATCTGCATCGATTGTGCCTGGAGAATTAAGAACAGAAATTCCTTTTTTTAAGGCTAAACCACTTCTTGATCTAATTTGAGCCTCGTATCCTTTTTGTAATGAAATAAATAATCCTGTTTTTACAACTAACCTTTGGAAGGGTTGAATTATTATGGCTTCTTCTAAACTAGCCCTCAAGTCCATCCCCGCAGAAAGAAGCGTTTCATATTTTGGAAGTTCATTTTTAGACTTATTAATTATACTAACTATCATGCTAATAATTTAAATAACTTATTTATTCTTCTTTTTTCCTTTAGTAAAATTACTAGATTCATAATCAATATACATAAAATCCCTACCAATAAGTTATCCCTAAAACCATAAAAAGATATTGAAGATAGAGATACTGACAATACAAAATAAAATAATATTTTTTCTGAATTGTAGGGAATTGGATAATGCTTTTTCCCAAAATGATATGACAATAAAGCCATTATAAAGTACGCTAATAAGGTTGCTAAAGCTGATCCTAAATAGCTAAATTTTGGAATTAAGATTATGTTCAATACTAGCGTGATAAGAGCTCCTGCTGATGAAATATATGCAGCAAATATAGTCTTATCCGTAACCTTATACCAAACAGATAAATTTTGATAAATTCCAAGACAAAAGTTGGCGATTAAAATTATTGGAACTATATACAATGCCTGCCAATATTCAGGATCTCCAATAAAAACAACTTTTAAAATATCTAATGAAGCTACAACTAGAACCAAAATAGATGACCCTATAATCACAAATATTTCAAGAACTAATGCATAGCTCTTTGTTGAATTTTCTTCATCAGCTTCTCTAAAGAAGAAAGGCTCAATTGCTAATTTATATGCCGTTGAAAATAGCGTCATAAAAATTGCTAATTTATAGCAAGCAGCATACATACCAATTTGAGTTTTAGCAATAGATGTCGGTAGTAGAAAATCTAAAAGGATTTTGTCAAATGTTTCATTAATAGTAAAAGCCAATCCAGAAATTAAAATTGGAAATCCGTAAGCAAGCATTTTCTTAAGTAATTTTATATTAGCTCTATAGTTAATTTCAAAATAAAAAGGAGCTAATAATAATAATGAAACAATACTTGCAATCAAATTAGCAATAAAAATATAGGTAACCTCATGATTTTCTACATATATAGTTTCTAATATTTCATGTGAGTCTATAAGGCCTTTAAGATAAATTAATAGGAAAATATTTAATGAAAAATACACGAGAATATTAATGATTTTTATTGCGGAATATTTAAGAGCAGATCCTTTTAATCTCAAATAAGCAAAAGGAATAACAGTAAGCGCATCCACAACTAATATCCAAACAACTAAGCTTAAATAACCAGAGCTAATTCCTGTAAAATCTGAGATATTTGTTTTAAAAAGACTAAATAAGGAGGCAAATAAAAACGAAGTAATAAGTATAGAAATTGCTGCAGTGTTTAATACATCCTTTTTATTTTTTTCTTTGTTATAAAATCTAAAAAATGAAGTTTCTAAACCATAAGAAAGTATAACATTAAAAAGGATAATATAAGAAAAGATAAGTGAAAGTGTACCAAATTCTGAAACCTCACTGATCACGCTTTTGTCAGTATGGACTCTAACAAGAATTACACTAATTATTCGGGGGAAAACGGTTGCTATCCCATAAACAATTGTTTGCTTGAATAATTGAAAAAATTTTCCCAATCTTAATAAGTTTATTTATTAAAATTAAACGAATAATACATGGAAAGCAAAAAGAGAGTAATTAACTATCCATTTAATGCCTCTGCACCTCCAACAATTTCAAGAATTTCATTGGTTATAGCTGCCTGTCTAGCTTTATTGTAAGTAAGCTTTAATTGATCTCTCAAATCTGTTGCGTTATCTGTTGCCTTGTGCATTGCAGTCATTCGAGCTCCATGCTCTGAAGCATAAGAATCTCTAATAGATTTATATAGCTGTGTTTTTAGAGATTTTGGAATTAACTCATAAATAATTTCAGTCTGAGAAGGCTCAAAAATATAATCAGAAGATTCTTTTTGTTCATTTTCAGAATCTTTGTTCTCAATTGGAAGATATTGTTCCTGCGTTACTATTTGGGTAGCAGCATTTTTAAACTTATTGTAAACAATTTGTACACTATCAAACTCTTTATTAAGAAACTTACTCATAAGAATATCCGCAATTGCAGAAATATTTTCAAATGTGAGATCATCAAATATCTCGTTATGAGACTGAATAACATTATGATTCTTTGAAAGAATATCGCCCCCTTTTTTACCTATACAAAAGAAAGATACATTCTGATTGGAGGAATTAGCAATCTCTGTACATTTCTTAATTACATTAGAATTAAATGCTCCACACAAACCTCTATTTGATGTTATGCAAACAATCAATTTATTTTCTATCTTTCTTGGGCTTAAATAAACATTTTCAAAATCAACAGAAGATGATAAATTAACTAACATTTGAGTAAGTTTATCAGAATACGGTCGCATAGCAGTAATAGCATCCTGAGCTTTTTTTAATTTTGCTGCAGATACCATTTTCATGGCACTTGTAATCTGCATCGTTGATGATACAGAAGATATCCTGTTTCTGATTTCTTTTAAGTTAGCCATAAATTAAAACTTTGAGACCAAGTCAGCACACACTTTTTCTAATGTATTAGTAACATCATCTGTTAATTTTCCTTTTTTAATAGTAGACAGAATTTTTGAATGTTTATCATTCAAAACCCTGATATATTCTGATTCAAATTCTTTGACCCTATCAACAGGGATATCTCTTAATAAATTCTTCGAGCCAGCATAAATAATTGCAACCTGATCTTCAACCTTGAAAGGATCATTTTGAGCTTGCTTTAATATCTCAACGTTTCTTTTACCTTTTTCAATTACATTTAAAGTAGCGGCGTCTAAATCAGATCCAAATTTAGCAAACGCTTCAAGTTCTCTAAACTGGGCCTGATCTAATTTAAGAGTTCCCGAAACTTTTTTCATCGATTTTATTTGTGCTGATCCTCCTACCCTTGATACAGAAATTCCAACATTAATAGCCGGCCTAACTCCTGAGTTGAATAAATCGGATTCTAAAAATATCTGGCCATCAGTAATAGAAATTACATTTGTAGGAATATATGCTGATACGTCACCCGCTTGAGTTTCGATTATTGGAAGTGCTGTCAGGGAGCCTCCTCCTTTTACAATTGACTTTAAGGATTCAGGAAGATCATTCATTTCTTTAGCAATAGAATCATCGTTAATTACTTTTGCTGCTCTTTCTAACAACCTTGAGTGCAAATAGAATACGTCTCCAGGGTAAGCCTCTCTTCCTGGTGGCCTTCTTAATAATAATGATATTTCTCTATATGCTACCGCTTGTTTTGAAAGATCATCATAAATAATTAAAGCAGGTCTTCCAGTATCTCTAAAATACTCCCCAATTGAGGCGCCAGTAAATGGAGCATATACCTGCATCGCTGCAGGGTCAGATGCATTTGCTGCAACAATAGTTGTGTATGCTAGAGCTCCTTTATCTTCTAATATTTTTGCAATACCTGCAACAGTTGAAGCTTTTTGCCCTACTGCAACATAAATACAATATACAGGCTCACCTGCATCATAAAACTCTTTTTGATTTAGAATTGTATCGATACAAACAGTTGTTTTTCCAGTTTGTCTGTCGCCAATAACTAATTCTCTTTGACCTCTACCAATAGGGATCATTGCATCTACAGATTTAATTCCGGTCTGTAAAGGCTCATTTACAGGTTGTCTAAAAATTACACCTGGAGCTTTTCTTTCCAAAGGCATCTCATAAAGGTCTCCTTTTAATTCACCTTTTCCGTCAATCGGATTTCCTAATGTGTCTACAACTCTACCAACAATTCCTTCACCAACTCTAACAGAAGCAATCCTAGATGTTCTTTTAACCGTATCTCCCTCTTTAATATCTGTTGAAGATCCTAGTAATACAATACCAACATTATCCTCCTCTAAATTCAGAACAATTCCTTGTGTTCCATTTGAAAATTCTACTAATTCACCATACTGAGCGTTTGACAAACCATATGCTCTAGCGATCCCATCACCAACAGTGAGAACACTACCGATCTCATTAAGAGATGATGTTGAATCAAAATCTTTAAGTTGTTTTTTTAAAATAGCTGAAATCTCAGCTGGATTTACTTCTGCCATAGTCTTTAATTTGTAAGTTCTTTTTTTAAATTATTTAAGTTTTGTTTTACACTGGCATTATACTCTTTACCGTCAAACCTGATTATAAATCCACCAATAATACTAGAATCTATAATATTATTTAAACTAATAGACTTAGAGTCAGAAATATTGATCTTAGATAATATCATTGACTTTAAATCTTCATTAATAGGTGCAGCGGTTATAACAGTTGCTTCTTTGACATCATTATGCTTATTATAAAGCTGTATATAACTAATTGCAATATCACCAATAATTGAAACTCTTTTATTATGTATTAATAAGTCAATAAGCTTTTCAGTTATATAATTGCTTTCTTCTATTAAGGCTAAAATTGCTTTCTTCTTATCCTGATAATTAATTTGAGAATTCGATAGGAGATTTTTAAAATCTAAGGAGTCACCATAAAGCTCTTTTACAAGGTCCATATCTTTATAAACTTCGTTTATAGAATTTTCCTCGCTTGCAATGTCATACATTGCTTTAGCATATCTTATGGCGGCTCTAGATTGCATTAATTAAACTTCGATTTATCTAGAATATCCTGAATATTCTCTAGTTGTTTTTCTTTATTATCAAGTTCTTTTGTAAGCAGTTTTTCGGCGATATTGAAAGACAAATCAACCACTGTGTTTTGTAATTCTTTCATAGCAGCTGATTTTTCATTTTCAATAGCTGTCTTTGCAGCATCAATAAGTCTGTTCGCTTTTTCTGTTGCCTGAATTTCAGCATCTGCAATTATTTTTGACTTTATCTCTCTGGCTTCCTTTAGTAAAGACTCCCTTTGAAGCTTTGCTTCATTCAAAATCTTTTCATTGTCAGCTTTAAGATTTACCATCTCTTCTTTTGCTTTTTCAGCAGCGGAAAGAGCGTCTTTAATAGACTTTTCTCTTTCATTAACTGCTCCTAAAATCGGCTTCCATGCAAATTTTGAGAGAATAAAATATAGGATAGCAAAGGAAATGGTTGTCCAAAAAATAAGTCCAATGTCTGGGGTTACTAAGTCCATATTAATTACTTATTATAATTTACCTATCTACTTAATAAGCGATACTACTACTGCAAATAGAGCTACTGCTTCAACAAAAGCAATTAATACGATCGCAGATCCTTGTAACTTTCCTTGCATTTCTGGCTGTCTTGCCATAGCTTCCATAGCTGATCCTCCAATTTTGCCAATACCGATACCTGCGCCGATAGCAGCTAAGCCTGCGCCGATAGCAGCAAAAGCTCCAAAATCAACTGATTCTTGTAAAAAAATAATTAAACTCATGTTTATAAAATTTAAAATTA
>CEVH01000683.1_pt1 | contig 11176 bp, 9 predicted proteins | sample 356521 | NCBI WGS metagenome assembly CEVH01 (sample SAMEA2623446, study PRJEB7988) | marine metagenome | isolation source: saline water (ENVO:00002010), including
ATCTTCATTTTTGAATCGAACTTCATAATACAAATTTGCTCTATTGAATGATGATTTGAATACCGCTGCATCAACTATTTGAAGATTCTTTAAAATATCAGATTGGACTTTAGGAGTTGCAGTCGCTGTAAGAGCAATAATGCGAAGATTTTCGTCAATTTTATTTAAAATATTTCTAATATTTCTGTATTCAGGTCGAAAATCATGACCCCATTCGCTAATACAATGAGCCTCGTCAATTGCTAAGAATGAAATATTAATGGTTTTTAAAAAATCAATATTAGAAGATTTAGCTAAAGACTCAGGTGCCAAATAAAGTAGCTTTGTTTTATTTCTTTTGACATCACTCATGACCATGCTAACTTCTTCACTACTTAATGAAGAATTAAGAACATGAGCAATACTGTTGTTTTCTGATAGACCCCTTACTGCATCAACTTGATTTTTCATCAATGCAATCAACGGAGAAATGACTAAAGCTGTTCCTTTAGAAATTAATGCAGGAATCTGATAACAAAGAGATTTACCACCACCTGTTGGCATTATTACAAAGGTATCTTTCTTGTTTATAATGTTATTAATTATTTCCCTTTGAGCTCCTTTAAATTCACGAAACCCAAAAGTATTTTTCAAACAAGAAAGAATTAGTTTATCGTTTTCCATTTATTAAGAGTCAGTTAATTACGTTACTTTAATTTAAGACAATCTTTTTTTTTAAATAAATTTTTTAGAGAAAAAGGGTTTTTTATTTTAAAATACTCAAGAAATAAAATCAAAAAATTTAAAATTAAATTTTTGATAAGTCTGTTATTTATTAAGCAAAATAAATTTATTTTTGAATAACTCTTAAATTTTTAGAAAATATACAAAAACCTCTGAAATAATCTTTTATTTATGTCTGTAGTCAAAAGTGATAATATGTCTTTTTTAGAACATCTTGAGGAATTGAGATGGCATATAATAAGATCATTAATCGCTATTATTTCTGCTGCTTTCGTGTGCTTTTTAATGAAAGATTTCATTTTTGACACAATCATATTTGGTCCAAAAAAAATGGATTTTCCAACATATAAATTTTTATGTCAAGCTGCGACATTTGTTGGAATAGAAACCTCATTTTGTGGAGATGAATTTCCTTTTGTAATTCAAAATAGAACTATGGCAGGTCAATTTTCTGCTCATGTTATGACTTCTGTAATTGCTGGATTTATTATTTCTTTTCCTTATGTGCTTTACGAATTTTGGAGATTTATCAGCCCAGGACTCCTAAAAAAAGAAAAAGCTAAGTCAAGAGTTTTTATTTTTATTTCATCAATTTTATTCTTCACAGGAGTTGTTTTCGGTTATTATATAGTTTCTCCATTATCAATAAATTTTTTAGGAACCTATCAAGTTTCAAGCCAGGTAGTTAATGAAATTGATTTAAGTTCTTTTATTGGTCTTGTTCGATCTTCATCATTAGCTTCAGGGATTATGTTTGAACTTCCTGTGATAATATATTTTTTAACTAAGGCTGGGATTGTAACTCCCAAATCATTAGTAAAATATAGGAAATATGCTCTTGTTTTTGTTCTTGTATTAGCAGCTTTAATTACACCTCCAGACATTGCCAGTCAAATAATTGTAGCTATTCCAATTACTATTTTATACCAAGTAAGTATATTTATTTCAAAAATTGTTGTAAAAAATCAAACTAAATGATACTAAGTGCAAGAAATCTTAACAAATCCTACAATGGTAAAAGTGTTGTAAAGGACGTTTCATTAGATTTAAATCAAGGGGAAATTGTAGGACTTCTTGGTCCTAACGGAGCTGGAAAAACTACATCATTTTATATGATTGTTGGGTTAATAAAATCTAATTCAGGTTCAATTTTTTTAGATGATAAAGAAATTACTGGTTTTCCTATGTATAAAAGAGCTCAAAATGGTATAGGATATTTAGCTCAAGAGTCATCTGTTTTTCGAAAAATGAGTGTTGAGGATAATATTCATTGTGTTTTAGAAATGACAAGTCTTTCAAAAATAGAACAAAAGAAAAAAGTTGAGTCTCTTCTTGAGGAATTTGGTTTACAATCAATCAGAAAAAACAGAGGTGACTTGTTATCTGGAGGTGAGAGAAGAAGAACAGAAATTGCAAGAGCACTCGCTACTGACCCGAGATTTATCTTACTAGATGAGCCTTTTGCAGGCGTTGACCCTTTAGCTGTTGAAGACATTCAAAAAATTGTTAGAGATTTGACTAAAAGAAATATTGGAATTCTAATAACTGATCACAATGTGCAAGAAACCCTTGCTATAACCGATAGAACATATCTCATGTTTGAAGGCAATATTCTTAAAAGCGGTAAACCTGAAGATTTAACTAATGATGAATTGGTAAAAAAAGTTTATCTAGGACAAAATTTTCAACTAAGAAAAAAAACTATCTAGTTTTGAAGAAGTAAAAATTCATAACTGAAATTAAAACATAAAACAGAATGATAATTGGAATTGCGTAAATATCCAACAATATCAATAATGAAGCAGAAATAAGTATTATCAAGAATCTTAGTTTGTTTTTCCTTACACTCATTGTTTTAAATTTAAAATTCATCAATTTTAAATTTGCAATAAGTAAGATACTAGACATCAATGTAATTAAAATTAAACTATTATTATTGAGAATAATTTTTGATAAAATACCTTTTTCAACAGACATTATTGACAAAGAGTAAATCAACAAAGTATTTGCTGGAGTTGGTAAACCAAGAAAGTAATCAGTGGAAGATTTTCTTGTATTGAAACGGGCTAGCCTGTAAGCAGAACACAATGTAATGAAAAAACCAGTAAATGGTAAAAATGAATATGATATTGACTCAAAAAAAGAGGATGGTGCTGCATTAAACATATTATACATTAATATTCCAGGGACCAAACCAAAACTAACTAAGTCTGCTAAAGAATCTAATTGAAGACCAATATCAGATTTTAAATTTAATTTTCTTGCAATAAACCCATCCAAATAATCAAGAACTAAACACATAGCAGAAAAGATAAAAATATATTTAACCTCAAGATTATTTTCTATTAGTAGTAAAACTACTATACAACCAAGAAATAGGTTCAAAAGAGTGATTAGATTTGGAATAAACTTAAAATTCACAAAAAATTATTTGTCGTAAATCTAATAATTTACCTATAAATAAATCATAAATTTGCTATCAAATCCTTATTTAAATTACAATAAGTAGTATCGAATCATGTTATATTAAAATGAGAACTAAACTGTTAGTTATATTATTTTTTAGCTTAATTACTGCATTTGGCCAAAACTCCTCCAAATATTCAAACGAGTTTTTAAATATTGGGGTTGATGCCAGATCGATTGGAATGGCTAACGCAGTAGTTTCATCAGTTAATGATGTTAACTCAACATATTGGAATCCTGCAGGATTATTAAATATAGAGAGAGATGAGATCGCATTAATGCATTCTAGCTATTTTGCAAACATAGCAAACTATAACTTCATTTCGTATGCGAAAAGTATCGACAATGAATCTGCGATTGGATTTTCTTTGATAAGATTTGGAGTTGATGATATCATGGATACAACACAACTAATAGACAGTCAAGGAAATATAGATTTTAATAGAATAGAATTATTTTCTGCTGCAGATTATGCATTCTTATTCAGCTATGCTAAAAAAAATAATTTACTGAAATTAAATTATGGATTTAATATAAAAATGATTCGACGAATTATTGGAGATTTTGCAAACTCTTGGGGATTCGGAATAGACTTTGGAGTTCAATATGAAAGTAATAACGGATGGAAATTTGGTATAATGGCTAGAGACATTACAACTACATTTAATAAATGGTCGTTTAATCAAGAAAGATTGGAAGATATTCAGAACGCAATGGTCGGTCAAAATCAAGAAATACCAGAAAAATCTGAGATAACAATTCCAAAACTTCAAGTTGGTTTATCTAAAGACTTTGAATTGACAAACGACTATAGCTTATTAACGGCTATTGACTTATTCATTTTGTTTGAAGAAACTAATGACATAATCTCTTCCAACTTTGTAAGCATTAATCCTGCCATTGGATTTGAGCTAGCATATATTGATTTAGTATATTTGAGAATGGGTGTTGGAAACTTTCAAAATGAAATGGAATATAATTCTTATGAAGAATTAAGTTTTCAACCAAATTTTGGAATAGGATTCAATATGAATAATATTGAAATAAATTATGCATTTACAGATATTGGAAATCAGTCAGTTGCATTGTATTCAAATATCTTTTCATTAAAAATTAATCTTAATATTTTGAGATGATCAAGAAGACTTTTTATTATTTGTTTTTAGTTTTCTATTTAATATTTTTTTCAATTAACGGCATTGCAAGTGATATTAATGATAAATCAAGATATGAAATTAGTATTCTAACAATTGGCGAAGGATCATCCTTAGCTGACGCCTTTGGTCACTCAGGAATTAGGATAAACGATTTACAAGATAATAGCGATTTTGTATATAATTTCGGAATATACAATTATAATTCTCCTAACTTTTATTCAAACTTTGTAAAGGGAAGACCACAATACAGTTTGGGTAAACAATACTACAGTAGTTTCATCAGTAGTTATAAAGCAGACAAAAGATATATTTTTGAGCAAAAAATTAATCTTGATGAAAAATCAAAAGAACATATAGTCAACTTGCTAAAACAAAATATAGAAAACCCTTATTATACCTATGATTATTTGAGGGATAATTGTGCAACTAGAATTGCCGATTTAATAATTGAAAACACTAATAATAAATTTAAAACTGAAAAAACAGAAAATAAAACTCAAATTAGCTTCAGAAATCTTATTCATGAAAAGATTGGTGAAAATTCATGGGCAGCCCTAGGAATTGATTTATGCCTTGGAGCAGTTATTGATCAAAAAATTAATTTAAGAGAAACTTTATTTATCCCTGAAAAGCTAATGAATTTCCTAGATGAATTTGATTCCGATACTGAGTTAATAAATAAAAAAACCATTTATATCCCAGAGACAAAAAATTTTTATAATGAAAGTATAATCTCACCTTTAGTAGTTAACCTATTATTGTCACTCATTTTTATTACTATAACTTTTTTTAATTTTAAGTATAACGTTTGGAGTAAGAGTTTAGACATTATAATTTTTTTGATTACCGGATCTGTTGGAATACTAGTGGTATACCTTTGGTTCTTTAGCGATCATAATGCCGCAGCTCAAAATTTTAATTTTTTATGGGCATTCCCGTTTAATTTTGTTTTGATATTCGCAATTTGTAAAAATAAAATACCTATTTGGTTCATCGGATATATCAAATTATTAATCATTCTAATTGTCCTTTTATTTTTACATTGGCTTACTGGAGTTCAAAAATATAATATAACTTTATTATCAATATTTATAGCACTTTTAATTAGGTATTCCTTTTTAGTGTATTATATAAAGAAAAATAAAAAATGAAAATTTATACCAAAAAAGGTGATAATGGATATACTTCATTGGTGGATGGCCGTATTGTAAAAAAACACAATCTATTTGTTAATGCTTACGGAACAATTGATGAACTAAACTCTTTCTTGGGATTATTAAAAGACTACTTAGAAGACGATAAAATCAAAAAGATTTTAAATAATATTCAACTCAAACTATTTTCGATTGGATCTGTTTTAGCCTCTGGTGGTAACAAAAAAATTTCTAAAAAAGTAAAAATTGATAAAGAAGATATTTTAGAAATAGAATGCCAAATTGATAAATTAAATAAAAATCTACCAGATTTAAAAAATTTTATCATTCCTGGTGGACATAAAACTTCTTCTTACAGCCATGTATGTAGAGTAATTTGTAGAAGAGCTGAGAGAGGAATTTCTGAATTAAATCAAAATAGTAATATTGACTCAAATATTCTAGCATATATGAATAGACTTTCAGACTTTTTTTTCGTCTTAAGCAGATTTCTTAAACACTCTGATAAAATCGAGGATTCATTCTGGTAATATTTTTTATGCTATTATTTCATTAAAATCTTGTTAAATTCACATAAAAAATTATTTTTGCAAAAAAAATAATTTAGTCATGTATTGGACTTTAGAACTTGCATCATATTTAAGTGATGCTCCTTGGCCAGCGACAAAAGATGAATTGATTGATTATTCTATCAGAACAGGGGCTCCACTTGAGGTTGTAGAAAATCTACAAGCTATTGAGGATGAAGGAGATTTGTATGAATCGATTCAAGAAATATGGCCTGATTATCCGACCGATGATGATTATCTTTGGAATGAAGACGAATATTAGTTAATCCTGTTTAGTTTTAAATATTTGTTAAACAATTTTTTAAGGAAAATTCGATAAACATGTCGTATATTTAACCTGTTTAAAGAGTCACGAATAAACGAAAATGTTAGGAAAAATTCTAAAATTATTTGTAGGAGATAAATCAAAAAAAGATTTAAAACTAATCAATCCTATTATAGAAAAAATTCACTCGTTTGATCAGGAGATGAATAGTTTATCTAATGATGAGCTGAGATCTCAGACGGTTGAATTTAAAAATCAAATCAACAAATCAATCGCTGAAATAAGTTCACAAATTGATAAAATTAGACAGGAGATTGAGGATGAAACTGATTTTGATAAAAAGGAAGAACTTTTTAGTAAAATTGATAAGCTAAATCAAGATGCTTATAATATCTCTGAAGATACTCTTAATGAAATCCTACCTAAGGCTTTTGCAGTAGTTAAGGAAACAGCTAAAAGGTTTGTTGAAAACAAAGAAGTAATAGTTGAAGCAAATGACAATGATATAGAACTTTCATCAAGAAAGGAATACATCCAAATAAAAAACAATAAATCTTATTGGAAAAATTCATGGGATGCAGCCGGAAAAAAAATACTTTGGGATATGGTGCATTATGATGTTCAATTAGTTGGTGGAGTTGCTATGCACCAAGGTAAGATAGCAGAAATGCAAACTGGTGAAGGTAAGACACTTGTTGCAACCTTACCTGTTTATCTAAATGCATTAACTGGAAGAGGTGTTCACCTGGTAACAGTAAATGACTACCTTGCAAAAAGAGATAGTGCATGGATGTCACCAATATTTGAATTTCATGGATTGAGTGTTGATTGTATTGACTATCACAAACCAAATTCCCCTGAAAGAAAAAAAGCATATAACTCTGATATTACATACGGAACAAATAACGAATTTGGTTTTGATTATTTAAGAGATAATATGGCTAACTCGCCTGATGATTTAGTTCAAAGAAAACATAATTTTGCTATAGTTGATGAGGTTGATTCAGTACTTATAGATGATGCTAGAACTCCCCTAATTATTTCAGGTGCTATTCCCAAAGGTAATAAACATGAATTTAATGAGTTAAAACCCAAAATTGAACAAATTGTTTCAACCCAAAGAAAACTTCTTGTTAACACATTAGCTGAAGCAAAAAACCTAATAAATTCAGGAAATGATGAAGAAGGTTCGTTTAATTTATTAAGAGTTTTCAGAGGAATCCCTAAAAATAAAGCTCTAATTAAATATTTGAGTGAAGATGGAATAAAACAGCTTTTACAGAAAACCGAAAATTTCTACATGCAAGATAATAACAGAGAGATGCCAAAGGTTGATAAAGATCTCTATTATGTTATTGACGAAAAAAATAATCAAATCGAATTAACAGACAAAGGAATCGAATTTTTATCTGGAAAAGATGATCCAGAATTTTTCATTATGCCAGAAATTGGTATTGAAATTTCAAAAATCGAAAATAAAGGTCTTTCAAAGCAAGAGGAAGCTAAAGAAAAAGATGCATTGTACAAAGAATTTAGCATTAAATCAGAAAGAATTCATACGATAAACCAATTACTTAAAGCATATGCTTTATTTGAAAAAGATATTCAATATGTAGTGATGGACAATAAAGTAATGATTGTTGATGAGCAGACAGGTAGGATTATGGATGGTAGAAGATATAGCGATGGGCTACATCAAGCAATTGAAGCTAAAGAAAATGTAAAAATTGAGGCGGCTACACAAACATTTGCAACAATAACCCTTCAAAATTATTTTAGAATGTATAATAAGCTTTCAGGAATGACTGGAACCGCAATAACCGAAGCTGGTGAATTTTGGGAAATATACAAATTAGATGTGATGGAAATTCCAACTAATAAACCAATTCAAAGAAAAGATGAAAATGATTTAGTATTCAAAACTAAGAGGGAAAAATATAACGCAGTTATTGAAGAAGTCTCTGATTTGTCTAGATCCGGAAGACCAGTGTTAATCGGTACTACATCCGTTGAAATAAGTGAACTACTTGGAAGAATGCTTAAAATCCGTAAAATCTCTCATAACATATTAAATGCAAAACTGCATAAAAAAGAGTCTGATATTGTCGCAGAAGCTGGTAAACCGGGACAAGTCACAATTGCTACTAATATGGCTGGTCGTGGAACTGATATTAAACTTTCTGATTTAGTAAAAGACAGTGGTGGATTAGCAATAATAGGAACAGAAAGACATGATTCAAGAAGAGTTGACAGACAGTTAAGAGGTAGATCTGGAAGACAGGGTGATCCGGGAAGTTCACAATTTTATGTGTCACTGGAGGATAATTTGATGAGGCTTTTTGGCACTGAAAGAATTGCAAAAATGATGGATAGGATGGGCTTAAAAGAGGGTGAGGTTATTCAACACTCTATGATTACAAGTTCAATTGAAAGAGCACAAAAAAAAGTTGAAGAAAATAATTTTGGTATAAGAAAAAGATTGCTTGAATATGATGACGTGATGAATGCGCAAAGAGAAGTCATCTACAGAAGAAGAAATAATTCATTGTTTGGAGAAAGGTTAAGAATAGATATTTCAAATATGATATATGACACCTGCGAAAATATTGTATTTGAAAACAAATCTGTAAATAACTTCAAAAACTTTGAATTTGAACTTATTAAATATTTTTCTGTGACTACTGAAATTGATGCTAACTCTTTTGAATCAATGTCAGAAAAAGATATCACTGATAAAATTTATAAAGTTGTCCTGAGTTATTATTTGAACAAAATTGAAAATAACGCCAAACTAGCTTACCCTGTTATCAAACATGTATATGAAAAACAAAGAGAAAAATTCAAGAGGATAGTTGTTCCGTTTACCGACGGAATAAAAAATCTGCAAGTAATCACTGATTTGGAAAAAGCCTATAATTCAAACGGCAATGAGTTGGTTACGGATTTTGAAAAAAATATATCATTAGCTATTCTTGATAATTCCTGGAAAACTCATTTAAGAAAAATGGACGAGCTAAAACAGTCGGTTCAACTTGCAGTCCATGAACAAAAAGATCCGCTTCTGATATATAAATTTGAAGCATTTGAATTATTTAAATCCCTTATCGACTCGGTAAATAAAGAAATATTATCTTTTTTGTTTAAAGCTGAAATCGCAACAGATAGTAATAAGAAAGTTAAGGAAGCAGGCTCAAGGAAACCATTAAAAGTAAATACCTCGAAAGAAGAAATCCCCAACGCTGAAGAATTAAGACAGAGGAATAGAGCTATTACTAATAGACAACAAAATGGCCCAGTTGAAACTATTGTTAGGACTAAACCAAAAGTTGGTAGAAATGATAAGGTTAAAATAAAGAATATCAAAAACGGTGAAAGCAAAACATTGAAGTATAAACACGCTGAAAAATTTATTGAAAGTGGTGATTGGGTGATTTCAGACAATATTTAATCCGATCTTGGAAATAAAAAGAAATATTAATCCAAAAGAAATTTGTAATAAAATTATAGAAGGAAATATTAGTGCTTTATCCAAAGCTATAACACTTTGTGAAAGCAATAATGACTCAGACAGAGAATTATCCAACCAAATTCTTGCTAATCTAAGGCCTAAAAATAAGAATACAATCAGAATAGGTATTACTGGAGTTCCAGGAGCGGGTAAAAGCACATTTATAGAAGCATTTGGAAACTATTTAAGTGACCTAGGGTTTAATTTAGCAGTTTTGACAATTGACCCATCGAGTAAAGCGACTAAAGGAAGCATTTTAGGAGATAAAACTAGAATGGAAACACTTTCTGCAAAAAAGAATGTTTTTATAAGACCAAGTCCAGCTTCAAACTATAAAGGTGGGGTTGGAAAAAATACTCCTGAGTCAATTTTTTTATGCGAGTCTGCTGGTTACGAAGTAATATTGGTTGAAACGGTTGGTGTTGGTCAAAATGAAATTAATGTTTCTGATATGGTTGATTTTTTTCTTTTGTTAAAAATAACTGGGTCTGGAGATGAACTTCAAGGAATAAAAAGAGGAATTATTGAAATGTCTGACCTTATAGTAATTAATAAATGTGATGGAAATAATATTGAAGAGTCCATAAAAGCAAAAAACGAATTCAAACTTGCATTGCAACTGTTTCCAATAAAAAATTCAAATTGGAAACCAAAGGTTGTAACATGCAGTAGTATAGAAAAAGAAGGATTAGAAAATATTTGGGATTGTATTAATGAATACGTATTACAAACAAAAAAAAATAATTATTTTTTTGAAAATAGAATTAATCAGAATAAAACTAACCTGCTCAAAATTATTAATGAATCTTTGAGAATATCATTTTTTAATAAGAAATCTATTGATATTAATTTAGATAAATTATTCAGGGAAATAGAGGACCAAAAAATCACTGTATTTGAAGCTAGTAAGAAAATACTTTCACAGATATAAAATAATTATATAAATACTTGAATAAAAATCCTGTGAATATTCCAAATGAAAGACCAAATATTGTATCAAGAGGATAGTGTACTCCTAAATAAATTCTTGAATAAGAAAAAATCATTACCCAGACAATAAGTACTGGTTTCAAAACTTTTTTCACCGATTCATCAACACAATTAATTATAAATATAGTCACTGAAACGGAATTTGCTGCGTGTGCCGAGAAAAAACCATACTTTCCACATGTTATATCAATTTCTCTTAACAAACCTTCTAAATCATCTAATCTACACGGCCTTAGCCTTTGGGTAAAATCTTTAACTACATTGGTAAATTGATCTGTAAATAATATTAAAACAGATATAAATAATAAAATTACTAACAATCCCTTTGTTCCATTTTTCTTAAA
>CEVH01026370.1_pt1 | contig 11157 bp, 17 predicted proteins | sample 356521 | NCBI WGS metagenome assembly CEVH01 (sample SAMEA2623446, study PRJEB7988) | marine metagenome | isolation source: saline water (ENVO:00002010), including
CCACTAATTATACCATGATGGCACAGTATTTTCCAGAATACAATAGACTAAGAGAGTGTTGGGTTGGTCGTGCATACGATTCTTCACTTGTAACTGATACATTTGTTAAAGATATTCTTGACGAAACCGAAGAGGATCTGTCAAACTTTAGTCAAATGTTAAGAGATCTGGAAGTCGAAGTCAAACGACCGACTTACAAGAATCCCGATGTTACTCGGAAACCACAACTCCTACATGCACGGGACCATCTCCAATATCTTAACGGCAAACTTTATGTCGGTCCAAGGTATGAAGAAAATATTGCTGATTGGTTGGAGTTGCTTGATGGTAGAACTCCTTTTGTCACTCTGGATAATCTCTGCGCGCCTTCTGTAGTTCGTGCCGACAGAGTTTACTTTGATGCGGTATCATGGACACGTAAACGTTTTGAGTATTTTCAACATGGAAATCCTGATCTGCCTTGTGTTTTTGAACGACTCTCTTCTCGCGATTTTAACATCGAACGTCATACAGATGGTGTATTCTGTGTAGTCAAGGAAGGTGTAATCATCTCCACTCCACAAGGACGTAACCTAGAGTATCTGTTCCCCGAGTGGGATATCCTATATCTCGATCAGAATACTCAGGATCTTAATGACATGGCGAAGACCAAAGGTAAGTTTATTTGGTCCCCAGATCAGATCCCTGATGATTATAGAGATTGGGTCGGATATTCACCTGAGACTTTCTTCGATGTTAATGCACTTGCTGTTGATGAGAAACACTTCATGTGTACTCGATACAATAAACAGGTGTTTGATTTCCTGAAGAAACATAAGGTAGAACCTATCATTGTTCCTTTCCGACATAGATATTTGTGGGACGGTGGACTCCATTGCATGACGTTTGATTTTATTAGAGATGCATATCAACAGTAGTCTTTATAATGCTGAGATCATTCATGAACCTTGGCCCTATACAGTTATTGATGATTTTTTTACCAAAGATACTTGGGAAAAACTAAGTCAAATACCGAAGTATATTTTCTCGGATACTCCTAATGAATATTTGAGAAACTGTATTCAAAAAGCAAAAGAAACTGAAGTTGGTGGAAAGGTATTTAATATCTGGGACCTTATTCAATCTGGAGTTCCAGAAGACATTGTTGAGTGTTATTGGGATGCATGTCAAGAGATTCTAGAAAACAAGGAAAGAATTTACGGTCAGTTTCCTTCACATAAACCTGATGTGGATTCGTTGATGAAACCATGTCTGAATTTAGATTTTGAGGGTAACTGGTATGAACCACACCCAGATTCTAAGGCAAAAGTTATTAGTCTCATTTGTTACCTTGATCCAGAGGAAAGTGAGGGTACTGCATTGCATACTGACGGAACCCATGATAGTATGGTAGAGAGACTGGATTGGAAACCAAACAGATGTATGGTTTTTTGTCCAAGTAAACATACTTGGCATTCTTTTCGATGTCAGTCCAAACATAGATTAGTTCTTGCTATATTTGTTGAACGTTATATTATCAATAAGAAAATTAAAGATAGACACACATTTTCTAACGGTAAAGTCGCTGAGTTCTGGTATGATTATGGCTAAAATTCAAGTCGGAGATTACGTCAAGTACAATGGATGTACAAAAGAACAAATCCGTTGGGGTAATAATGATGATCCAAATGATCAACTTATGATCAATGGTACATACTATGTGACCAAAGTAGATATTAGGTCATCTCATACCAAAATCTCTCTGCGTGGTATTCAGGGCAGATTTAATAGTGTGTGCTTTGATATCTTAAGTGGGGGATATGATTACAAATGAAAAAGATTCGTAGGGTAATTCAAAAAGACCAGAATCTTATGCACTTGACCTGGATGGTCAATAATATTTGTCAGAATAAATGTGCCTATTGCATTCCTGGATTGAATAGTGGTAAAGGACACCACTATAAGTGGGAAAATGCGAAGAGATTCATGGATATTCTTTTTGAAAGATATCCTAAAATTCATTGTTCTGTTACTGGCGGAGAACCAAGTATTAGTTCTTTCTTTCCAGAACTAGTTCAACGATTTGTTGATGCTGGACACACCATAGGAACAACCACGAATGGATTCAAACCTGTGGAGTATTGGAAAGATATTTCCAAAAATCTTAGTTATGTTTGTTTCTCATATCATCCAGAACACCCAACAGAAGACTTTCTAGACAAAGTTCTTTACTGTTCGCTTAATACAATGGTGACAGTAAGAATCATGATGCACCCTAGATACTGGGACCATTGTGTAGAAGTTTACAATGATATTAAAGACATCCCAACCATCTTTGTAGAACCCGTCAGATGTCTTGATTGGGGTAGCGTTGATAGAACGGTTCACTTATACGATGAAAATCAACTTGCATGGTTTAGGGATGCAGAGTCTTCCCTGGGTCATGAAAAATACTTAGAGACTGACGAAAAGTTCAATAGAACTCCAGATATTACTGCCGATTTTGAGATGGATGATGAAACCATCGAGAGAGGCACAAATACTCTAGATTACATTAACTCAGGACAAACAAACTTTAAGGGTTATGTTTGTGAAGTTGGTTTGAAGAGTTTGTTTATTGATCACTCTGGTGAAATCTTCTTGGGTAACTGTTGTATTGGTGGACCACAGGGTCACATGGATGAACCAGATGAAATTGAATGGCCTACCAAGAGAGTGATTTGTTCAAAACATATCTGCCACTGCTCCATTGATGTCAACATAAATAAGTGGACTAGGGGATATTTTAGAAAATGAGAGTTGACAAACCCTGGGGTTGGTATAAAGATCTTGAGAGAACACCTAACCTTGTTATCAAAAAGATTTATATCAAACCTTTTTCTAAGTTTTCACTTCAAAAACATTACGAAAGAGAGGAATTCTGGTACATTGTCAGTGGATATGGTAAACTGACACTTGATGATACGCTTCATACAGTTGGACCAGGTGACTCTTATAAAATTAAGAAAGAACAAATCCATCGACTAGAAGCATATGCTGATGGTGTAACTTTCGTGGAGGTACAAAGTGGAGAATGCAGAGAAGACGACATCTACAGAATCGAAGACGACTACGGAAGAGAAAACTCTTAAACCACCAATCGCACAATTAATTGGATTGGGCTTGTTTTTCTTTGGTACACTTGGTATAATCTATGCTGGATACGTCCATGGAAAAATGCATTTGTTGACGACACTGAAAAACGCTAAAGAATTTTATGGCTAAGAAACAACACGTCACCAAGTCAGGTGACACTTTTGAGTGGGACGAAACTGAAGAAGTGCGTAAAGCAGTTGAAAGACTGCATCAAAATATTCGAGATCTTGAAAAGGATCATGGTAAAAAAGGCGGAGACTACGGAGTAGGTAAATGAAAATCTTTCTTGACACTGCAGATTACGACTTGATTTCTGCACGATATGACACTGGTCTTGTGGACGGTGTTACCACTAATCCCAGTTTGATCAAAAAGAGTGGTGAAGATCCTTTTGAAGCGATCAAAAACATCTCTGAAGCATTCCCCGATTTCAAATCAATCTCTGCAGAGGTTGTTGCGGATCTGGCATGTGATATGGTTGAACAGGCCAAACCTTTCATGGAACTAGATAATGTAACGATCAAAGTTCCCTGTACTGTTGAAGGTCTGAGAGCTTGTCGTCAACTACGAGATCTTGGCGCAACAGTCAATGTTACCCTTATTTTCTCTGCTGCTCAGGCTGTACTTGCTGCTAAGGCTGGTGCAACTTACGTCTCTCCTTTTGTCGGTCGTCTTACCGATAACGGTTTTGATGGTCTTGAACTGATCAAGACGATCTATGACATCTATGCACGTCAGCCGATCAGTACTGAGATCCTTGCTGCATCTGTTCGTAGTCCTGAGGTTGTCGCACTTTGTTATCGTGAAGGTTCTGATATCGTGACAATGCCACCTGGAGTTTTTGATCGTATGTATGAAAGTGTCCTAACTAGAGAAGGTCTTGCTATCTTCCAGAAAGACTGGGATTCTATTAACAAGTGATATGTACGAAGAACTAAACTGCTTTGAAGAGGCACTGAAACACTTTGGTACTAGAGTTGAAGTGATCACTGCTATGGAGATGTCAAGGAGAATCTCTCCTGAAGACGCATATCAGATGATTAAAGAAGAACTCAAAGAAGTGAAAAAGTGCCGTAAACGGTTCAACAAAGACGGTGAGTGAGATAAATAAATTACACAGGTAAAGTATTATGGCTGCGGAAATTACTACCAATGGTATTCAATTCAGTGATTCTACTAATGTGAATAGTAGGGGTTGGATGACTCCAGATGGAACTGCAATGTTCTTCTATCAGGCATCCGCTCCTACCCATTGGGTAAAGAGTACTTCCCACAATGATAAGATGCTTAGAGTTGTGACTGGAAACGGTGGCGGATCTGGAGGTAGTATCAGTTTTACTACTTTTACTGGTAGAAGTTTTACATTCCCATACTCATCCAACAGCAGTACAGATAATAGAACCTTAAACACAAACCAAATTCCTTCTCATACACATAGCACTATGGGAACTGCACTTTCTTTCTTCCCACAAAATCCAAACGGAACGTATAATGGTGGAGACGTAAGGAGAGGTACTGGTTGGACAAGAAACTTTAATTCTACTGGTGGAGTTTCTGGACCTTCACAACATAATCATCCGTTCAGTTCATCTGGTACGAGTCCAAGTATTTCGTGTAATATCAATGTTCAGTATATTGATATCATCCAGTGCAACTTCGATATCAACGCATAATAAATAACCATAGCAAACCCTTATCATCCCGTGAAATAAAATGGCAGCAGAAATAGATGGAACTGGTATTGTCTTTAGTGATTCTACTCGACTAGATTCATATTATGATATTTTTGCACAAGGAACTAGTTCAATATTCTTTCAGGCATCTGCTCCAACGGGGTGGTCAAAAAGTAGTTCCAACAATAATAAAGCTCTTAGAGTTGTAACTGGAACTGGTGGTGGTACTGGTGGATCAAATACTTTTACTAGTGCATTTCCATCATCAAAACCAGTTTCTGGTAATTTCCCTATTTCTGGATCAGTTGGTAATCACACTTTAACGTCAAACCAACTTCCAAGTCATACTCACGCTAATGGTGGTGCAGTTACATTGAGTCCTGGTGGTGGTGATGTAAGATCTGGTGGTGGATGGTCACGAAGCACTCCAGGCACTGGTAACAATACTACTAATGCATCTTCACATAACCATGGATTTAGCAGTGGTAGTGCAAGTTTTAGTTCAAACATCAATCTTGCCGTACAATACATTGATGTGATAGTTTGTAGTTTCTCCTGATCTCTGAGTTTTTATTATGATGAAATTCAAAAAAGAAGAACCAGGTAATTGGTGTCCTCTGATCAAAAAAGATTGTGTTGAACACAAGTGTGCATGGTATATGCATATTCGTGGAATGGATCCTAACACGGGACAGGACATTGACCATTGGGGATGTGCAGTGGGTTGGATGCCTACTCTCCTCATTGAAAATTCTCAACAACAAAGACAGACTGGTGCTGCTGTAGAATCATTCCGTAATGAGACTGTTCGTGAGTCTCAGAAAAATCGTACTATGTACGAGGATATGATGAAACAACAAGCAATTATGCCAGTTCAAGTCAATCCACTTGAAAACCTTTTGGAGTCCTCTGATGAATCTGACAGTAATAATTGATGATGAGGCCATCTACATTGATGGTTTTGTTGTACAACCTGCTGATATGAGTTGGTTTAACCCAGACGATTATGATCGAAAGGTTAATGCAATTCAGTGGGAAGAAGATTCGGGTGAGATTGAGTATAAAGAAGGACCTTCAACTCCCATCGATAATATTGACTTTCTAAAAGATGTTATCACTGTTCATCAACTCGCAAGAGAGAAATTTGAGAAAGATCAGGAAGCATTCAGAAAAGAATGTGAACTGAGTGCTCTTGTTGAATACAATGAAGATGATCCCAAACTAGAGTTTGTGGATTATGACGAAACTCGCGATATTGACGAAGATAAACTAAATGATATTCTAGATGAAATTGATTTTGATCTAGAAGATGAACCAGATAGAGGATATGCCGAACTAGTTCATGCAGATGACGAAGATGGTCCAGAATCTGCAGAAGATATACTTGGAATTGGGTCACTAGATCAGGAACCAGTGCCTCAAACAGAAGATAATGATATAATGCATGAAGATCTCCGTGATGCTCTTGATACTCAAGAGGATAGTTCATATGAGATGGAAGAAGAAGTAGAAAACCAAATCTACTATGACATTGAAGAATTACTCAAAGAGATATGATTCCTGAACTCCAAGTCAATGATTATACTGTAGTCAGAAACTTCATTGACCAGGAAAGGGCAATAAAACTGGGTTATGAGTTCATGAGTTTCTGCGAAGAACATGATGCTGCGGGTGATAATCAGGCGGTAAACTCAAACTCAGTTCATAATTACTTACCTTTTCTTGAGTTACTTTGTGAAAAAACACCTGAGGTGAGTAAGATTGTTGGAGAAACAGTCTTGCCCACCTATGTTTATTCTAGGGTGTATAAGAATGGTTCTGACCTAAAACGACATACTGATAAGGATGAGTGTGAGATTTCTCTTACACTCAATTTGTGTGCAGATAGACCTTGGAAAATATGGATTGAAACTCCTAGAGGAGAAAAGAGATCTGTGATGCTTGCTCCTGGAGATGCCATGTTCTATCATGGTTGCAATGCACCACATTGGAGAGATAACTATACAGGAACATACTATACTCAAGCATTTCTACATTATGTGTATAGTAGAGGTGAACGTGTCAACTCTTACTTCGATAAGAATCGACCAGGTGTAAACAACTTTGAACAGAAAGCACCAAAACTTTTAGTAGAACCAGGAAGAGGTGAATCAATGATTAGTGATTATATCATGGTAATCAAGGGACTTGTGCCTGAAGATTTGTGCGATGATATTCTAAAAGAATTCCCAGAAGACTCTGTTTATTGGGAACCATCTTCGGTTGGTGCTGGTGATGTTCGTGAAGATATCCGAAATTGTAATATGATTGGATTATCTAGACTTCCACATCAAAATATGGTGTATGGGGATCTAGATTCTAGAATGTTCGAGTGTGCAGCAGAAGCAATCAAACAATACAGAGAACGTTGGCCTGGTGTAGAGACTGAAATCGATACTGGTTACGATCTCCTTCGGTATAGAACTGGAGAGTTCTATACTCAACACACAGATTCATTCAAAGAACAACAACGATCCGTAACTTGTTCTTTTCATCTTAATGATGACTATGAAGGTGGTGAGTTTGCTTTTTTTAACAGAGAAAAGGTGTATAAATTTGAGAAAGGTGATGCGATTCTTTTTCCATCAAATTTCATGTTCCCACATGAGATCTTGCCTGTAACTTCTGGAACACGGTACTCTATTATTACTTGGTATGTCTGATAAACTTAAAGGGCTCCCAATGGTATATTGGTTGAGTTGTGATACCAATAGAATTGGTCGCATGGAATCCCAGTTTGAGAAGTGGGGTATCCAAAATCAAAAATTTTGGTTTGGTAGTCTAAAACCAGATCATTATGAAATGTGGAAAGATAAAGTATTCAAACCAGAATTAATTCTTGAAAAACATTATAGATCTACATGCATTACTATCTCTACACTTGAGATGATTCGTCATTGGTTAGAGAATACCAATGATAAGTACCTTATTCTGATGGAGGATGATTATGATCTAGATCTGATCGAATATTGGCACTTCGATTGGAAAACACTGATGAAGAATCTTCCTTATGATTGGGATTGTATTCAGTTAGGATTTGAATCGCAGGAATATATTTCTTTCTTCCTCCATCCAAAGACAAAACATAGTGCATTCGGACCTGTAATGATCAACAGGTGGTTTGCTGAGAAACTACTTCGTATCCACACTGTTCAGGGAAAATACTTTTTCCTTAGGAGATATGCTGGATATCCTGGTATTCGTTCACTCGATATTGATCACTTCTTTGGATTTGTAGGCAGAACATATCAGTTGCCACTGATCACTCAGGATCCTTACCTAGATAAAGTACCAAAGAAACATCACTTTGTCTGCAGAGATCTTTACTATGATTGGTGGGAAAACGAAAGAGATAATTTTACTCTCAAAGAATTCTTCACTTATGGTAAACCGAATGACGGTGAAATGACCAAGATTGTTCGTCTATGAAGTTATCAAATCTACCTCCCATCTACTATCTCAACCTCCAAGAGAGGGAAGAGAGACGAGAGTACATGGAGAAACAGTTTAAGAAATATGAGATCCGTAAATGGAGGCGCTGCAATGGATCCATTTTTGGGGAGGAAAATTTTCCCCAGTGGAAAAAGTTAGTCCTGGATTCTCAATTTAAGACTCAAAAGAGATTTTATAGTGTGTTGTTGAATCGATCTGAGATGATCGCCAACTTTCTCTTTGACCTAGATTCTGATGTTGTTCTTCTATTGGAGGACGACTTATCTTTTCATACAGAAAAATATCTAAACTTTGAGTGGGAAGAGTTTATTGAACGTCTACCTCATAATTGGGACTGCGTTCAACTTCATATCATTGGTGAGAAGTTTATGCCACTGACACTTTCTCCTTGGTCGGTGAATAATCATAGTGCTGCAGCAATCCTAATCAATAAAAGGTATGCAGATAAGTACGTGAATATGTTCATGGAAAATGGTAAGTGGAGGTTCTTGAACAACTACGGGTATAGTAATGATCTTCCCGAGTATCATTATCACTCTGCGGACTTTATCCCATATCAAGTGGGTACGACCTATTCTTTCCCTATGTTTGTGACCAACTCTAAGTTTGAGAGTGATGGTTCTGGAGTCAATGCTTTGGCTAAACGATCTGACGCAACCGTGTTAGAATGGTGGAAGAATAATGAAAAGAGTTTGGAAGAAATGATGTATCTCGATCGCCCAATGTTTGCTCAACTATGAAACTGAAAGGTCTTCCGACTTTATATTATCTGAATCTAGACGAACGACCAGATCGTAGGGAGTACACAGAACTTCAATACGAAGAGTTAGGAATCACTAATTTCAAGAGATTCTCTGCATCTGAGTATCAGTATCCAGACTTCATTGATTGGAAACATAGAGTTATCCTCAACGATATGTCTGAGTGTGTTCGATGGAGACAACATATCCTAGAGATTGGTACTGCAATCTGCACTCTGGATATGATCAAACACTGGTTGACTACGACCAATGAGAAACATCTTCTACTGATGGAAGATGACTACGATTATCGATTCGTCAAGTATTGGCACTTCGATTGGGAATATTTGATGAATCATATTCCTTTTGATTGGGACTGTATCCAACTTGGATTTGAAAATGAACATGAGATTCCATGTTTCCTACACCCTATCAGATCACATCATGATTATGGTCCTGTTCTAATCAATAGACCATATGCAGAGAAGTTGATGAGACTTTTTGTAGATGGAGATCAGTATAACTTCTCCCATAGAATTCAGAATTATAAGTGGGGAAAGATGTTGGATATGCCAAATCGAACCATTGATTATTTCATGTGTCACTCGGGTAATACATACTGTATGCCTTTGATTAGTGTTAATCCTCATATTGGTAGTTACGCCAAGAATATTGTGAGGAAAGATCGTCCAGATCTAGAACTCGCTAGAAAAGCATACAATAAGTGGTGGACTGTTATGCGCGATGAGTATACTCTGGAAGAGTTTTTCATGTACGGTAAACCAAATGATTATGTGATCACTCCAGAAGAACCCGACATCGACGATTATTATGTTTGAACATGTAAGACAGTTTGAGGAACAAATCGCAGACTTCTATGGTGCTCCATATGCAGTCGCAACAGATTCTTGTACTCATGCAATCGAACTTTGTCTTAGGTTGCACTATCCATTGGTAGTTCCACAGATACCTAAACATACATATCTTTCTATTCCAATGACTTTCATGAAATTGGAAATTCCTTTTCTTCTGGTAGATCGTAAGTGGAGTGATTGGTATCCTATCGCTGATACTAATATCATCGATGCTGCGGTTTATTGGGAAGAGGGTGGTTATATACCAGACACAAAGATGTGTCTAAGTTTTCAATTTAAGAAACATCTGAGTCTGGGTCGAGGTGGTATGATTCTTACAGATAATGAAAAAGACTATCATGAACTCCAGAAGATGGCGTATGATGGTAGGGACATGACTAAACCCTGGGCAGAACAAGATATCACTACGGTTGGATACCACTACTATATGACACCTGAGACTGCTATCGAAGGTATTCGTAAGTTTCATATAGCAAAAGATATGCAACCCAAATCTTGGTCTTGGGAAGATTATCCAGATCTATCAAAACTCACCGTATTTCAATGAAACACATAGAACCAGATTGGAATATTGATCAGTTTAAACAACTGAACTATACCCTAGCGAGTCATAACGATCCTTTGGTTGTCAATGAATACTTGTGGTCTGGGCATAATAAGTCTAAGATGACTATCTACAAGTATCATGAACCAAATCCCATGCCAGAAAGTATGGAGTATATCCGAAAACAGTTCTCGTTCTGGTCTGATGTTTGTGTTGCGGTGAATCACTTCAAACCTGGACAATATCTACCCATGCACAAAGACTTGTATGGAAGATATGCTAGAATGACTGGTGCATATCCAGCTTTTATCATGAGATGTATGGTTATGCTCGAGGATAGTTCTCCTGGTCAAATTCTACAGATCAGGGATGAATGTTATGGTAAGTGGTCTGCGGGTGATTGTTTCTATTGGGATCATGATGCCCCACATGCGTTCTATAATATGAGCATGGTTGATAGATACGCAGTTCAAGTTACAGGTGTTTGTAATGCATACCCGATGTAAGATTCCAAGTATTGATATACACATCACTCATCGATGTAACTTCACTTGTGATAGTTGTGCTCACTTTGCAAATCACAAATTCACAGGAGAAGTTACTTTTGATAATTTCAAAGAATGGGTAGATCTCTGGAAAGATAAACTTGATCCAGATAATGTTGGCATACTAGGTGGTGAACCATTCTTAAATCCTAGAGTTGCTGAGTATTGTGAATA
>CEVH01033247.1_pt1 | contig 11143 bp, 10 predicted proteins | sample 356521 | NCBI WGS metagenome assembly CEVH01 (sample SAMEA2623446, study PRJEB7988) | marine metagenome | isolation source: saline water (ENVO:00002010), including
ATCAGCCACAGGCCAGGCCCGAGTAGCAGCAGCCCGGCCGCCATGGTGAGCGTCAGCCAGACGTTGAGTTCAGACAGCCACTTGATCCCTTTCTGAATGCCGCTGACGGTGGAGCTGGCGAAGACAGCGGTGAGCAGCACCACCACCAGCGATTGCAGCCCGGCGCTGTCGCTGAGCCAGGGCAGTTGGCCGGCGGCGTTGCTGAGTTGCAGCGAGAGAAACCCCAGGGGGCCAACCGTGCCGGCAATCGCGGCGACCACCGACAGCCCATCGGCCAGGTGACCGATCGGTCCATCCACCCAGCCCCGTGGCACGACATTCACCAGCAGGGTGCGTGGCCTGAGAGGTTCGCCCCGCCGTTCCAGGATCGAAAAGGTGATGGTGGTGGTGGTGGCCACCAGGGCCCAGGCGAGAAAGCCCCAGTGCAGAAAGCTCACCGCCAGGGCCGGATCCACGGCTTCTGCGGTGCCGCCCTGGATGCCGTCAAAAACGGGTGAGGGAGTCTGGAAGTGATACAGCGGTTCAGCGGCAGACCAGAACACGCCCCCACCGGCCAGCAGGGTGCAGATCAGCACCGCGCACCAATCGAACAGTTTCAGGCTCGGTTTGGCCTCAGCTCCACCCAGCCGGAGTTTGCCGACGGGACTGATGGCAATGACCACAGCGATCAGAAACACCAGCAACACCATCCATTGCCACAGCCCACCGAGGGCCGTGCTCACCACGGCTTTGCCGTTGTCGGTGAACTGCTTGGCCAGAGCGAGATCGATGGCTGACACCACCAAAAAGATCAGCAGCGGTGTGGCGCCGACCCAAAGGGGTGGCTGTCGCCACCAGGACCGTTGGCTGGAGGATTGGATGGTCATGCTTCAGGCTCGGACGGCATCGCGCTGGTGGCTCCAGCAGGTGAGGTCAACGGCGGGCTGCTCGCCGCAGGCCAGCCGTGCCAGGGAATCTCCGATCAGTGGCGCGAACTTGAAGGCCTGACCGGAGCCACCGGCGAACAGGCTGAGGGTGGGGCTGAGCCGATCCAGAACAAAATTCACATCGCTGGCCATGGAGTAGGGGCTCATCACCGTCTCCACCCGCTCTTGCACACCGGCCACCTCGTTGAACAGGAAGGTGTCCAGCAGTTCCACGAGCCTTTCCGGCGGCTCAGTGGCCATGGCATTGGGCTCAGCGACTCTGAGCTCTTTTGGTGCCCAGTCGATGCCGGCTTTGATCCGTGGCCGTCCATCGGCGGTGTGGCTCAGCACCGGGAAGGCGTAGTACAGGCCACCGTCGTCGCCCCGTTCGCGCTGGAAGCAGAACCACTGGGGATAACGATCGGCGAGGGCCGGGTCGACGGTGTAGTGGGCCCAGAGCATCGGCCAGACCTCCAGTTTCGGCGCAAGGCCAAGGGGCGCCAGCAGCAGCTGAGTCCAGATGCCGCTGGTCACCACCACCTGGCCAGCACCGATGTGATGGCCGTTGTCCAGGGTCACGCCGGTTCCGTCGGCATCGATGCCTGCTACGGGGCAGTGCTCGATCAACTGCTGACCGGCTTGCCGGGCTGTGCGGGTCCAGTGGGCGATCACCTTGTCGCTGCGCACGGCACCGGCGGTCGGTTCGAACAATCCCGTGAACTCCGGCTTGGGCTTCAGCGGGAAACGAGCTCTGATGGCATCGGCATCAAGGGCTTCGTAGGGAATGCCCTGATCGTCCATCACGCGGCGGGCGCCGGGGATTGAGCCTTCGATGGTCTCCTCGTCCCAGCTCTCGCCGTAAAACAGCAGGCCATGGGTTTCCCTGAGCTGCTCACCGGCGTGGGTTTCCTCCTCCCGCCACAGACGGTTGGCCTCCTGGGCCAGGCGACAGAGAACCGGGTCGGAATACATCTCCCGGAACATCCTGGTTTCGCCAAAGCTGCTTGCTTTGGCGTGGGCCAGGGTCTTGGCTTCCAGCAGCACCACATCACGGATGCCGCGGCGCGCCAGGGAAGCGGCGCAGCTGAGGCCAGCCATGCCACCACCGACGATGACGACGGCCGCTTGGTTCGGCAGAGAGGAGGCTTGGTTCATGCGGCGTCCCCGAAGCTGAGGCCGATGGGATCGGTGGCTGGGGCGGCTGCCACTTCGTTCAAAGCGGCTCCAACCGACAGGCCCTGATCGCGCTGGTTGAGGTAATCCGTCGCCCTGCGGCGCACTTCCTCCCGCACGAAGGCGTAAACGTCCTTGGCGCCGGCATCCTTCCAGGCATCCGGCGAGAAGCGCTCGATCGAATCGGCGATCACAGCACCGGCGTTCACCAGGGGGTCAGGCAGGACGCGAATGCCCCGTTGACGCAATGCATCGGCCAGTTGAGGACTCTGGAACGGAGCATTGGCTGCCGGCACCACGGAGGTGACACGCAAGGCGGAGGCCATCTCCGCATTGATCAGACCGGAGATGGAACAGGGCAGCAGCAGGTCGAGCTTCAGTTCCCACCAAGGGCATCCCTGGGGAAGGGGCGTGGCACCGGGGAATCCAGCCCGCTCACGGCTGAGATCCACGGTGAACACGGTCCAGCCATGCTCCACCAAGGTTCTGGCCACGGTTCCCCCCACCGCGCCACAGCCGTGCACCAGAGCCCGGCCAGGTGTTGCATCCTTGAGTTCTGCTTCGAGCACCGCTTCCACGGCGCCGAGGGTGCCGTGGGCCGTGGCGGCGCTGGCATCAACCGGACTGCCGACGGCAGCGAGCACATGGGGTGTCAGCTCTGTGAGCCGCTCCATGTCCTCGAGGCTGGTGTTGAGATCACAGCCGGTGATCATGGCGCCGTCCAGGGACTGCAGCAGTTCTGCGGTCACGTTGATCAGCTCATCCTTCACGGCGGAGGGTTCCTTGGCCCGCGCCACGATCTTGCCGCCGGCAAAACCGGTGCCGTAAAGATCATGCTTGTGGGTCATCAGGCCGGCAAGTCGCTCGCCGTCGGCGATACAGGCCTCATCGCTGGGGTAGTTCAGCAGGCGCAACCCACCGTTGGCGGGTCGCTTGGCATCGGTGTCCTCGGCCACCACAAACACCGAGAGATGTTCGGAGACGTGTTCCGCCAGCACCGAAACAGTCGGTGTGGGTCTGGTTGTGGTGGTCATTAGGCCACCTTCTCCATCATCTGGTGGTGCTCGACGTAATCGAGACTCCACTCACTCGGAGCGTCCGCGATGCGCTGCTCCAGACGTGCGTAAACCTGATCGGCCAACGCATCACCAGCAACACTGGCAAAGCTGTGGCGGCTCCAGCTGCGAATGGTGGCCATCAACCCAGCGGCAAAGCTGGCGGTGTCACCGTCCTCGTTCCAGCGGCGGCGGTATGGACATTTCACGTAAACCGTACGCTCGTCGACGAGTCGCAGGCCATTGCGGTACGGGGCTGAGGCCGTGTCCTTCAACGGCGCCATGAATTCCTCTGGCGACTTGTAGAAGTTCAGGACGGTCCCTTTGCGGTACTGCTCCTCGCTGATCAGGCCTTCATCGGCCATGCCGCGCCAGATCTGGTGCAACTGGTCGTGGACATTGCGGGTCTCACCACCGTTGTGGCCGAGGTAGCGACCTTCACCATCCCGGGACAGGTTCACCGTCAGCAGGCGTCCACCCACCTGCAGCTCCTTGCTGCGCAATTCCAGGATGTAGGTCCAGTCCTTGAGGGCCTGAGCGGTGAAACGCTGCAGGGCCTCAGCATCGCCGGAAGCCAGCACGTGGGTGTGGGTGTCCAGAGGACCCGGCGACTCACTGAGCCAGTGCATGGCCGTGGCGGAGAAGCCGAAACTCACCGTGTTCGGAGCCACCGATGGCTCGTAGAAGCTGCGGGCGCTTACCAGCACCGTCGGTTTGGGTTCCCTGGGGATCTGCAGGGCCAGGTTCTCGGCCAGAGCCACGTTGTCGTTGCTCGGCAGGTCATTGCCGATCAATGTCAGGTGAGCATCGGGCTGGTTGGCGTGCAGGCGGTCCAGCACCTGATGCCAGAGACCGACTGCGGTGCCGCCATCGGCGGCTCCGTAATCGATCAGCACATGACTGGTTTGAGCAGTCAGTTGGTCAACACAAGTCAAGGCCCAGTCCGAGGCGGCTTCGATGCAGAGGAGAGCGCCTTCGGTCTGCGCGCTGTAACCCGTGGTCATGGCGATGGCCATCGACCTCGTCAGCGGCAGCCGTCACCGTACAGGACGCATTTGTCAGAGCTTCGTGACAGAGAGCACCTGCCTATCAAGGCTCGGCGGAGAGCAAGACCCGCAACTGCGGTTCCAGCAGGGCAAAGGCCTTGCCGCGGTGGCCATGGGATTTTTTCTCCGCCAGCGGCATCTGAGCGAAGGTGAGGCCGGTGCCGCTCACTTCAAAAATCGGGTCGTAGCCAAAGCCGCCGTCGCCGCGGGGGGTTGTGGTGATCCAGCCATCACAACGCCCTTCCACTTCGATCAACACGCTGCCATCGGGGGCGGCAACACAAAGCGCGGCACAGAACTGAGCATCACGTTCGCTGGCGTTGCTCAGCGCTCCGAGCAGCTTTTCGATCCGTTCCGGGTCTGTGGGGGCATAACGCGCCGAGTGCACGCCTGGGGCTCCACCCAGAGCGTTCACGCTCAACCCGGAATCATCGGCCAGGGCCCAGCTGCCCGTAAGTGCGGCCACAGCCGTGGCCTTGATCCGGGCATTGGCTGCGAATGTGCTGCCGGTCTCCTCCACATCAAACCCCTGCGGCTGCGCCTGAACGTTGAGAGGCAGGTGCTGCAGCAGGCCCTGAAATTCACGGATCTTGCCGGCGTTCCCGCTGGCGATCACCAGGGTTCTCATGCGGCTTCGGCGTAACGCTTTGCCCAGGCCAGCACAGCATCGACCCGATCGCGATCCGGGGCTTCGCAGTACAGGCGCAGCAGGGGCTCCGTGCCGGAGAAGCGCAGCATCAGCCAATGGCTGGCGCCCATGCGCAGCTTGATGCCGTCTGTGGTGTTCACCTCAACCACCGCGGCACCGGCCACCTCCTGGGGTGTGGAGCTCGCCAGCAGGGTCTCCAGACGCCGTCGGGCCTCCATGTCCTGCAGCCGCAGGTCCAGCCGGTCGTAATGGCTGGCACCACCATGGCGTTGCTGCAGAGTGTCAAGTCGGCTGCCGAGGGGTTGGCCGCCTTCCACCAGCGCTTCCAGCACGAGCATCGCGGCGAATAGGGCATCCCGTTCCGGCAGATGCATGCCGAAGCCCACCCCCCCAGACTCCTCTCCACCGATCAGCACCTCACCCGCCAGCATCTCGCTGGCGATGTACTTGAACCCGACGGCCAGTTCCAGGACCTCACGGCCCTGGGCCTCCGCGACCAGGCGCATCAGATCGGAACCGCTCACAGTCTTCACCACCGTTCCAGGCAGCTGGCGGGCCCTGGCGAGATGGTCGATGAGCAGGGGCATCAGCAGCTGGGTGCTGCAGAACCGACCGTTCTCATCCACGGCGGCGATGCGATCGCCATCCCCATCGAACACCAGACCCACCGCTGGAGTGCCCGCTGCCGTGGAGTGCTGAACCGCTGTGATCAGATCGCTGAGGTAAGGGGCCAGGGGTTCCGGTGGATGGCCGCCGAACAGGGGATCACGCGTGCTGCGGATCTCGTCCACCAGCTCAGAGGCTTCAGGGCCGAGCAGATCGCTCACACAGCCGGCTGCCGATCCGTGCATCGGGTCGACGAACACCTTCAGGTTCATCGCCTTCAGGCCCGTCACCAGAGCGGTGAGGTCCAATTTGCGACGCAATCCCTCAAGGTGCTCACCCCGCCCGTCGAATCGGCTGGTGGTCGCTGCAATGGGTGGTGTGATGCCGCCAGCCGCCAGGCGTCGCTCCACCGCTGCGGTGAAGTCACCTTCCACCGAGCCCCCGAAGGGACCTTTGATTTTCAGGCCGAGCCATTCAGGGGGGTTATGGCTGGCGGTGATCACCAAAGCTCCCAGCGCTTTGCGTTCCACCACCGCCCAGCTGCAGGCAGGTGTCGGCACGGGCGTTTCGGTGAGCAGTGGCTCAAGCTCGCAGCCACGCACGGCATTGGCGATGGCTTCCGCCAGTTCCGGTGCCAGGAAGCGGCGATCGAAGCCGATGATCACCGTGCGGCTGTTGAGACCGTCTGGTGCGCGATGGGCCAGCTCCTGGGCCGCTGCAGCTGCGACTGGCAGCAAACGCTCCACGGTGATGTCCACGCCCAGGACACCGCGCCAGCCATCGGTGCCGAACTTGATCGGCGCAGGACTGAGGCGGAGAGGTGCTGACGCCATGGCCGTAAGGGCAATGATCAGGATTTAGCAGTTGGCAGCCGTAAGGTCGGCCCATGGGTGCCACCCAGCCTGCCGACAACGTTCTCACCGACCGGTTGCTGCGGAGCTGGCTGCGTTGTCGCCGCAGGGCCTGGCTGGATCGTCATGGTGATCCTGCCCTGCGGCAGTGGACGGCGCACCGCAATCTGATGCTGGACGATCAGCAACGTTGTTTTGTGGCGTTGCTGCCCCAGAAGCCCGGCCGCGGTGAGGCGGCCTGTGCCGAGGGCGCCGATGGCGTTGTTGGACTGCGGTTCAAGGGGAAGGGCCCTGGAGGGGAAGCCCTGGAGGCCCATCCCCCGCTGCTGAGGCGGGTGAGCGGTCGCAGTCGCTGGGGGGATTTCGCCTACCAGCCGGTGCTGGCTCGTCAGGGTCGACGCATGACGCGGGAACATCAGCTTCCTCTGGCGCTGATGGCGCTGCTGCTGGAGCAGGAGCAGCAGGCGCCGGTGACGGAGATGCTCGTGGTCGGTGGGGGTGGCCGCCGGCTCGAGCGGGATCGGGTTGGTTTGTCCGCTGGACTCCGCAAGCAACTGGCGGATGCGTTGCGCAAGCTGAGGCTGGATCTGCAGCGGGAGGAGCCGCCTGATCTGGCGGCGGATCGGCGTAAGTGCACCCTTTGCAGTTGGCGCCAGGTCTGCAATGGCGTCGCAGCCAGCGACGGTCACCTCAGCGAGGTGAGCGGTATCGGGGCCAAGCGTCGGGAGATGCTCCAGGAGCTCAACATCCGCGGTCTGGCTGATCTGGCTGCTGCCGACCCGGAGCAGTTGGCCACGGCCATGGAACGCTTCGGGGAACAGCACGGTGACGTCGCGCGCACCCTGGTGGCCCAGGCCCGATGCCAGCGCAGCGGTCAGCCGGAACGGCTCAGCAGCAGGCCTGCCCTGCCGGAACTGATCGCTGCCCCGGGGGTACTGCTGTACGACATCGAGTCGGACCCGGACGCCCGCCATGACTTCCTGCATGGGTTCTGGTGCCTGCCCCGCGGCAGTGATGGACGTTGGGATCTGGCTGCTGCGCGGTATCAGCCGCTGCTGGTGTTGGCGGAACACGGTGAGCCCCGCTGCTGGCAGCGCATTGCGCGTTACGTCAGTCGTTACGACGACTGGCCGGTGCTCCACTACGGCGAAACCGAATCTCTGGCGCTGCTGCGCATGGCGCAACGGCAAGGCATATCAGAGCAGCAGCAGGCCCGGTTGCGGCGGCGCTTGGTGGATGTTCATGCCCGAATTCGCCAGCACTGGCGCCTTCCTCTCAACAGCTATGGCCTGAAGGCTGTGGCCTCCTGGCGTGGTTTTCAGTGGGGCCAGAGCGGTGTGGATGGGGCCCATGCCCTGCTCTGGTGGCGCCATTGGCAGGGGGAGGGACCGGAGCGACGCGGCAGTTCCCATGCCCTGCGTTGGATCTTTCAGTACAACCGGGATGATTGCCGTGCCACCTGGGCCGTCGCCGATTGGCTTCGTCATCAGGATCAGGCTGGCGGTTCCTGAAAGGCTGCCGGCTGTCCGAGCTGAACGGTCTGGCCGGTCGGCCCCTCCACGGAGGAGAGATCAAGAAACTGGCGACGCACCAGAGCCAGCCCCAGCGCGGCACCCGGGTGTGAAAGGGCACTGGTGATGGTGCCGGCCCGGTCGGACCCGACGTTGAGCTGATCACCTGGATGCAAGGGCTGCTCGCTGTGCCAGCAACGCAGTTGCTGCTTCACCCCTCCCTTGCCAGTGAGTTTCGCCATCGTCTCCTGGCCCAGATAACACCCTTTGTCGAGGCTGATCCGCCCTGACAAGCCCAGCTCAAGGGGGTTGGTTTCACCGTTCATCTCTGCTGGGCCAGGCGGGAAGCCCTGTTGCAGGCGATGGCGTTCCAGCGCATCGTTCTCCAGTTGGGTGGATGCGTTGAGCTCCTCGGGCAACGGCTGGTCCTTGCCGATCCACAACGCCGGACCCACAGGGTCAAGTCCTTGCACACGCCGCTGACGACGCGATTCATTCAGCCGAACGCGATCGGCGGGAAAAATCACCTGATCGAAGCCGCGGCTGACGGCTTCCGCATCGCCAGCCAGCACGAGCACATCAGCACCGGTGGCATCAAGTCGCAGTTCCAGGAGGGCGCGAAGCCGGCCCGTGGCCGTGAGCCAGCAACTTTGCTGCAGTTCTCCGTCAACCAGGCCGGAGAGATCAGCTGTGGTCTGCCCCTGCAGAAAATCCCTGGCGCCCTTGCCCTCCAGTCGCAGCATGGGAAAGGCGTCATCCCAGTGGATGGTGGTCGTCATCGGCTGAGCTCCTCGGCGGCGCTGGACACCTCCGACAGGCGGAACAGGCTCACCAAGTCCAGGTCCGCTGCAGCCATGGCTGTGGCTCCTCCCTCCTCACGGTCCACGATCGTGATGACCCGTTTGACCACGTAGCCGGCCTCCCGCAGTTGATGAACGGCTTTCAACGATGAGCCGCCGGTGGTGACCACGTCCTCCAGCACGGTGATCAACGCGCCCTGCGGTGGCAATGGCCCTTCCAGCCAGGCGCCGGTGCCATGCCCCTTGGCCTGTTTCCGCACAATCAAGGCGTCCAGGGGGCGCTCGACCAGCGCCGCCGCCATCGCCACTCCACTGACCAGGGGATCAGCCCCCAGGGTCAGTCCTGCGACGGCAACGGCCTCGGCGTCGAGATGGTCGAGCATGGCGCTGCTGATCAGAGCCAGACCGGATCCGCTCAAGCTGACCGGTTTGCAATTCACGTAGTGCTCGCTCTCCCGTCCGGAGGCCAGCGTGAACTGACCACGACGGTAGGCCTCCCCCGCCAGACGCTTCAACAGGGTGCGCCTGGCGTCGTTGTCGTAGCGGAACGCTGAGGTCATGGACTGGCCGCGCACACGAACAGTTCTTAGTTTGCGCTTAGCCGTGTTGAGCTCTTGGGATCCACAACACTGTGGTTTGCGCCTTGGCGGCTCGGCCTGCTTGTGATCGGCGTTGCCACGGGCTTGGGGCCCGTCGTTGCCGCAGGTCCTGTGATGTGCGCGACGACGCTGGAGGCTCCTGAGCTGTCGTCTGCTGCCACCGAGCCCGTGGAGGTCACCACCTGCGCTGCGGTGGAGACCACCAGTGAGCTGATGGAGCGTCGCCTCTACACCTGGACCGCTCCCTACGAACGGGGTGTTGATCTGGTGCATCAGATCACCGATCTGTTCGGAATAGCCGTCGCAGGTGAGGGGGGTACCCAGGTGATGGGTCTTGGATTCCCCGATCAGACCATCATCTGGGATGCCGCGGCGACCAGCTCCACCACCCGGGCGCTGCTGGAAGAGCAGAGCCCAGCACTGCCATTGAGAACTCAGGATCTGGCTAACGGTTTCGACAGCAGCCTTGCGTTGGAGAGCATCGGTTCGGAGCAGATCCTGCAGCCCAAACCGGAATTTTTGGAGATCGACAACGCAGCCCTTCAACCCTTGTGGTAACAATCGTGTTGACCTGGGGGTCTAGCAATCTGGTGAATGCAGCGAACTCATAATTCGCCTAAGGCGAGTTCGATCCTCGCGACCCCCACTCCATTCGACTGATGCGGTTGCCACTGCTGGCCCTGCTTCTGCTGCTGCCGGCGTTCTTCGCTGCCGCTGAAGTCGCTCTTCTGCGACTGCGACCCAGCCGTGTCGATGTCCTCGTGGAGGAGGGCAAGGCTGGTGCAGCATCGATTCATCGGCTGCAGCGGCGGTTGCGCCGAGCCCTGATGCTGTCTCAGTTCGGAGCGACTTTGGCCCTCGTGGCCCTGGGGTGGGCTGGTCGCGGTCTTGGCCAGCGTCTCTGGCCCGATGGCACCGCGGGGGTGGTCTGGCTGGATGTCGCTCTGTTTCTGGGGCTTGTGCTGCTGGCGACCCTGCTGGCTGGCTTGCTGCCCAAGGCCTGGGTGCTCAGTCGTCCGGAACCCGCCGCTCTGCGCCTGGCACCTCTGCTGGAGATGGCGATGCGCTGCCTGTCGCCGCTGCTCAACCTGCTGGAGGGCCTGGCTGCCGTCTTGCTGCGGCTGGTGGGCCTGACGCCGAAGTGGGATGAACTGGTGCCGGCCCTCTCCGCCGGCGAGCTGGAAACCCTGGTGGAATCCGGGCGCGTCACCGGCTTGTTCCCCGATGAGCGCAACATCCTCGAGGGGGTGTTTGCCTTGCGCGACACCCAGGTCCGGGAAGTGATGGTGCCCAGGTCCGGGATGGTGACGTTGTCGGTGGATGTCCACTTCGCTGAGATGATGGAAGCAGTGCATCACACACGTCACGCCCGATTCCCCGTGATTGGACAGTCACTCGATGACGTGCGGGGCGTCCTGGATCTGCGGAGGATGGCCGAACCGATCGCCCGAGGCGAGCTGCAGGCGGACTCTCCACTCGAGCCCTACCTTCAGCCAGCAGTGCGGGTGCTGGAGACCAGCACCCTGGCGGAGCTGCTACCGATGATCCGCAGCGGCCAGCCGCTGCTGCTGGTGGTGGATGAACACGGCGGCACGGAGGGCTTGGTGACAGCGGCGGATCTCACCGGGGAGATTGTGGGAGATGAGCTGCAGGAAGACCCCAAGGAGCCTGAGCTCCTGCAGGATGACGACCAACCGGGGGCTTGGTTGGCGGCAGGCGATCTTGAAATCTTTGAACTGAACCGGCAGCTGGAGCTTGACCTGCCGGAAGCCGATGATCACCACACCTTGGCCGGGTTCCTGCTGGAACGCCTGCAGCACATTCCCGCCCCTGGAGAGGCCCTGCGTTTCAACGGCGTGCAGTTTGAGATCACCGCCATGGCCGGACCCCGGATTGAACGGGTGCGACTGGTGCTCCCGGATGCGTCCGAAGCAGAGGACTGAAGCCG
>CEVH01008690.1_pt1 | contig 11140 bp, 16 predicted proteins | sample 356521 | NCBI WGS metagenome assembly CEVH01 (sample SAMEA2623446, study PRJEB7988) | marine metagenome | isolation source: saline water (ENVO:00002010), including
GTCGTCTGAGTAGCGGAGACGATAGGTACATTAGCTTCAACTGCAAGCCCACGGAGTTCTTCTGCGATCGCTTTAACATAAGTATACGAGTTTACTATAGATCCTTTATACCTCTGAGAGGCACAAATATTTAGATAATCAATAAAGATAATATCAGGTTTAATACTTTTCTTTAGAGCAAGGTCACTGATCAAAGATTTGAAATGTCCTACATGTGCTGCTGCTGTAGGGTATTCTTTGATGATTAACTTCCCTTGTGTTTTCTTTGAAAGATTTTTAACCTTACTTGCAAACATTACCTTAGGTAGATCTGCAAGTTTTTGTATAGGAATATTTAATAAGTTTGCATCAATCCTTTCTGCAATCTTTTCTTCTGCCATTTCAAGAGTAATGTAAAGCACATTCCTACCTTGTAGTAGTGTTGCTGCTGCCATATGGCACATGAATAATGACTTACCAACACCTGTACCTGCTAGTGCAACGTTCAGTGTTTTGTTAGGTAGTCCACCTTTTGTAATTTTATTAAAGTAGCTAAGATCAAAGGGAATCTTATCTTCTTTTCTATGATAGAAATCAAATCTATCATCTGAATTTGCGATGTAATCATGTCCAACATTCTGGTCAAAACTTACTCCAAGTGCTTGACTGAGGATTTCTGGAATAGCCCCTCTATCCCTCTTTGAATCCTGTCCATCAGCAATCTTAACGGATTCCATAAGCGATAGATAAATCGCTCTCTCCTGACACCATTTCTCTGTAGTGTCAACCAACCAATTGTACTCGCTTTTCTCATTGGATAACTCACTTAGAACCTCCTTTATAGTTTTAAATTGATCTTCAGTTAAGTCTGTACGTTCTTGACATTCTATACTCAAAGCATTAAGAGATGGTAATGCATCATACTGACTAATGTATTCATGTATTTCTAAGAATACAATCTTATACTCACGAGTGGTGAAGTATTCCTTCATCAAAAAAGGCAACACCTTACGTGCATATTTTTCATGATAGCATAGATTACTAAGAATCGTGACTTCTAAATTCATGTGTAATGTAAATAAGTGCCAACAATATATTTGTTGTTAGATACAGGTGCTTTACCTGCGTGTCTGTATTGCCATGTTGGTGGGAATAAAAGTATTGTACCACACTTGGCAGAAATGTCAAAGTTTAGTTTAGGGAATGATGTCTCCCCTCCTTCTTCAACATCATTAAGATATAAAAAACCGACTAGGAATCTACGAGCAGACGCATAGTCTTGCACATCAACGTGATCCTTGAATTGGTCATAATTATTGTTTTCATACATCTTCATACGAAACTCTTCGTATGAATATTTGGCAGGAAAGTCAGGACCTAAATCCAGTTCCTCCATATATTTGTCCATGCACTCATCAAATATATCAATCAACAGGTTCTGTTCAGCAACCCACTTGGGATCTTTTGCATTATATCTCTGAGAAATATTTAGTTCTCTGAAACTTGGTCGCTGCTCTCTATCAGTGTATATGCTGTCGGACTCATCAAAGTTCTTGATGATCGTATCACATACTGATTTACTAAGAACATTAGGATACGTTCTAACATAGTCAGTTAACTTAGTTGCCATAGCGAAACTCTTTAGCAGCAGCTTCGTCTATCTTACTCATTATTTCTTTTGTGAAATATTTATCTGGATCCTTAAGTATTGCAGAAGGATATACACTGCTATCACCAACAACGATCCTATTTCCTTTACGCTCAAAGACTCCATGTTTTTCACCCAACTCCAATAATCCGTAATACCTGTCCAATCCACGGTCGTAATATAATCGTGTTTCAACATCTGAGTTCTCCTTTGTTAGTCTGGACTTTGCGGTTTTGCATTTGATAATATTTCCAACAACCTCCTTACCATCTTTTTCCTTCTTCTTTGATAGATATACAATTGTGCTTGCAGCGTATTTGAGTCCACTTCCACCTCCCATTTCTTTAGTAGGAATATATGCACCTACCACATCGTATGTATGGTTGGTGACGATTAAAGGCACGTTTGCTTTACCTAATTTGAGGGTTAGCACACGAAAGATTGATTTAACAACTTGAGCACGAGTCATATCTCGTGTCTCTTTACCTGCCTCAGAGTCTTCTACTTCCTTAGAAGTAGATAACATTCCAAGAGAATCTAAAACAAACATTAAGGGTTTGCGTTCTTCAGCAGTTTGTTCGTTATATTTATCTAATATTTTGATTGCTTGTAGCCTAAATTCTTGAACTGTAGTAACAGGAACAAGTAGCATACGATTAGAATCAATACCTCTGTCCTCAATCATTTGCTTTGATATGGCAGATTCTGATTCAAAATATATCACACCTGCATCAGGATTAGACTCTAAGAAATGTTGAACCATACCAAGGCAAAAGAATGTCTTACCTGTAGATGTCTCACCTGCTATAGCAGTTATTTTATTATTAGGAATACCTCCGTAGATTGATCCTGATAATAAAGCATTGAAGATATAAGAACCTGTATCAATAAATCCTGCAGTGTCACCTGCAGATACACCTTCAGAGACTAATGATGCATAATCATTACCAATCTCTTTAGCTATGTCCTTCAGAAAATTCATAAAACCATGTTATAAAATTAGAACGTTTCATGGCACGCTCAAACCATTTTGCTTCAGATATATCATTAAATATCTGATGCTCTTTTTTAGGTGTGCCGAATGCTTTTTGGTATTCGACTTTGTACTTTTTCATCCAAATAAAAATTCAAGTGATGCGATCTTCTCAGGCTTCCACCCAATAGTATCCATAATAACTTTTATTGGCTCCAAGAAACTCTTACTAAATTGTAGTTCATAGTCCACCTGTTTGTCAAGTCCAAATTCCTTAGGGAAAGTATTTGGAAACGAAATAACATTCTCTGATATCTTATTAGGTGTCTTCAGATAGATGAACTTAATCTTTTCCCCATCTTGAATGAGGGGGTACTTGTGAGTCAATCGTTGTTTTGTATTATGGTAATTGTATAGTAATGCTCCACGCACATGAATGGGTGTACCCTTACTATAGATACTTGTTTGGTTCGCCCACTTATTTATCCCATTGCATCCTCTAGGAAATGCTATGTCTTCGATGGGCAACTCATTAAACTCTTCTCTAAATTGTGCAATAAACTCCTGTGCATCTTCTTCATCATTATTCATGATGACTTTGAGACACTCTTTAATCTTGTCACGACAAGCACCTGGTGTAGATGACTTGACCGCTTCAATACCCATGACTTTTAGTTTGGGTTCTTGGAATCTTACACCCTCTATGTCCCATGCATTTAAGATGTATCTCTTCTTCGCTGTCCATATACCTTTGTTGGCAATGGTCTCACGTTTCATGAACATCTTCTGGTCATATGCGTTTACGTATTTTGCCAACGCTTCATAAGAACTCTCAATATAAGGCTCAAGTTCCATCGAACAGACCTTATCAATGAACCCAACAATGACCTCATCAGTTTCTTTTCTCCCTTTGTATACACCCTCGACCAGAGGACCCAAATTGAGGTAGATACTATCAGTATCACTAGCAATGACATAATCAACATCCTCCGTTTTTAGTATTTTGTTCATCTTCTGGTTCATCTTGTTCTCAATCCAACGGATAGATACCTGACCAGAAAGAGTAATTGCCTCAGCATTAAGTAAATTATAGTATCTAAAATACTGATTGCCAACAGCACCATAGGCAGAGTTCAATTGAATCTTTCTTGCCATCTGGATGTTGTTGAATTTACTTATATCTTTTTCTAATTGTTTGGTGGGTTTTTTCTCATAATCTTTCTTTGCCTGTATCATTCTCTTCTTATAGATGACACGTTCAGTGTATATCTTTTCCATCATCTCAGGCAAGAAACCTTTTATATCTTTACGATACTGTGCACCGTTAGCACACACAGCGAAGTCACCTGATAGATCTATCTCTTGATTCAATAACTTCTCAACGTTTGCACTAGGATGTCTAGTCTCCCAGAGTGTCTCAGGAGATATATTGTACTGCATAATAAGATGAGGATATAGACTATTAAGATCAAATGATACAACCCAATCATATTTGCCAGGCACAGGTTCTTTTACATATGCACCTGCATACTTCTCGTCTTTCTTTGAACCTTTACGAGGGGGAGGTACAATATTCTTGTCAGCAAGATAATTAAAGATCATTGTATCCCACATACGAACCTGTGAATATACATCTTCAAAGTTTACCTTAGCATCATAAGACATAGTGATTGCTAGTTCTAGCAACTTCATCTTGTCTTCTAATCTGTCAATCAACTCAACGTCTTGGATGTTATATTCTATAAACTTCTGCCAATCTCTTGTATAAAAATCTCTAAAGTTTTCATACTCGCTATGATCTAACTTCCTTTGTCCTAGTTCGACAAAAGCGATGTGATCAAGTCTGTAGGATTCTTGATTACTATAAGTGAACTTGCGATAAAGATCGAGATAGTCAAGAATGTTAATCCCACTGACATCATAAGCATAATTCTTCCTTCCCTGAACATAAATTTCTCTCTCGTTTGTTCGGTTCCAAGGTGACAATGATCTCATCCATTTTTCACCCAATATTCTATTTAACCTTCTGGCGATGTATGGTACATCATAAAGGTTTACGTTCCATCCTGTCAAGATATCTGGTGTATTGTGCACCCACCACTCAAGAAAACCCTTGAGCATATCTCTCTCACTATCATATATGTAGTGTTCATGCTCAGTTTCAAATTCACGAACTGCCCAGATATAAAACTTTTTAGTCACCATATCTTTAATGGTAATAGAAAGCATTTCTTCTGCTGCTGCTTCTACATCAGGGAATCCATTCTCACATTGAACCTCGATGTCCAATGCATAGATTTTCATCTGGTCAATATGATAATCAACTTCATCAGAAAACTCTTTCCTGATATACTGATACACGAAACGTTCATACCCATGAACCTCAAACTTTTCTACACCATTATATGTTTTGATAAACTCTCTTGCTTCTCTAGCAGTTTGAAAATCTATGGGTCTGACATATTTCCCTGTGAGAGTTTTCATCTTTTCTTTACGATTAGATGTCACATATAATGTAGGAGAAAAATGGGTACGAAACTGGACTGGTTCTCCGTCTTCGTACCCTCGATATAGAATTGTATCACCTGCTAATTGAATGTTCGTATAGAACTTACTCATGCGTTATACTTGTCCAACAAAGTTTGACTAGGTTCTAGTATAGTCAAAACTACATCAGATGTCAAGAAGATGTCACGTTGTGAACTATGCTTAGGAAATGGTATGAGTTCTCCCTCTTCAGATACTTCGTAGCATCTTTCAAGAAGATATACAGGTTCTTCATCTAACTCAGTTATCTTTGCTAGAAGGTATTCACTCCGTTGTCTCAACAAGATTAGTCGGACTACCGATTGTTCCTGTTCCATTTCCAGAGTTGGTGTTTCCTCTTCCATTTGCTGCCTCTACTAATTCATTGTATTTGTCGATGACCTCAGGATAAGTGTCGTATGCACTTACGATTTCATCTAGTCGAAGGATAACCCTTCTATCTTTGCTCAAAGGTGCCCAAGGTATAAATTGTATTTCTGGTGAACGCATTTGATGCACACCTTCTGTTTCAATTAAAAGATCTTGGTCAGTTTCTACAACATGAACGTTGTAGGGATGATCCATTCTAAAAGCTACTGCTTTCTCTGGTTCATCTTTTGATGCAATTTCAAAAACGTCTGCGATGACATCTTCACCGTTTCGCATTCTTACGACTCTTACGCTCATAACTTTTGTTTGATTCTGATATTTGATAAGCACAATCTTTGATAAGATCTTTTAAGATTCTTTCAGCGTTTGTGTTTTTTTGTTCTGCGATGGGTATGCATAGATGCATTATACCATTAATTTGGTAAGTTGGCAACTCTAGTGTTAAGAGTTCTGTTTCACCTTCATAGTTATTCGGTTTTAGGTTCAGATAATTGCTTCTCATCTTGTATTCCGTAGTGGTAATCGTTTGTATCACCATACCTCTCCATGTGACCACGTTCCACACTAAAGATCTGAGTAGATACTTTAAAGTCTGGCATCTTAGGGTTCTTAGGAGTCAAAGAGTTATCATATATTCTCATCCTATTGTTAGGATATAGTGCAAACTGACCATTGTTCAGTGCTATTAAATTATGACTCTTGTGTTCTGATGGTGTTTCTGCTGTGCTATAGTCTGGAGTATCAGGTTCATCATGATAATTATCTATTGTAATAACATACTTACCTAACTGTGATCCAAAGTCTCTAGTATATAGTTCATAATCCATAGACCCTATAAATTGCTTGCATATAGTTGTGACACCATAATCCATACAATTCCAGAACTGTAGATTAGGTAAATCCATATCTGGTTTTGGTGTCTCAGGTCTACTTACAAATGCACTAATTGGTAGTTTATCATATATTGCTGCATACTCTGGTAAGTATGTCTCAAAATAAAATGCCCGACCAGGCATTGATTTACATGATACCCAGACACCTGGTGTAAATTCGCCATGACCAGACTCAAAGTCAGTCAAATATTCTTTCCTTACCCACACTTCTTCTGCGGGCATATTACTAATTAGACTTGCCATTTGTTGTGTATGATGGTGGAATATGATGATCGTTCCAATGACGAATGTTGCCACCAACAATAAAGCAGTTAGTGACAACAAGTTGAATCATAATAATAGTTCTGATAGCACAGATCCAGTTATCATATTTCTTTGTAGTTTCGTCATTAAAAGATCCAAGAGCATACTTCCAGATCTTCCAGAATTCTTTCATCATATAATGATATCATCTGAACACTCTAATGTCAAGTGATATCGTAGACTTTATGTTTCTGGTGTTCTGGAATAACCTTATTTAGTTCTATGGTTAGTAGACCATTTTCATGTTTGATCTCTCCAATCTCTACATCATCTGAAAGATTGAATCCTCTTGTAAAGGTTCTTGCTGCTACACCTTTGTGTGCATATTCCTCTGCATCAGGTTTTGATTCCTGTACTCTTGATTTAACGCACAAGACATTTTGTTGAGTTGATACTTCTATATCTTCCTTTTTCCATCCTGCTAATGCTAGTTCAATTCTCCATTTCTCATCTGATTCCCTTACGATATTATATGGTGGATATTGTCCTTGTACTGATCCTGTACCATATGCATGGAATCTATCGAATAGATCGTCGAATCCTACGCTGTATCTAGTTGCAGCGTCAAAAATTTTGTCGATGTCCTTTGTAGTCCATCTTGTTAGATAGTTCATAGTTCTCCTTAAATAAGCGAGTATAGTTTGTGTCCCCGAAGGCGACAATACTATTTAACCATATCGTTAGGACTAGGTAAATGGTACATTCCGAACATTTTAGTAAGGTTTTTCTCACCTATATAGTGAAGGATTCTCTATGAAGAAAATGAAGAAATTCTTACCTATCGTTATGCTTTTGACTTTGGGCACTGCAGCAAATGCAGGTGGTTTGAGCACAAGACATCAATCCAGTTTGCAACTGACTGTTGAACCTCAAATCGTAACTCAGACAAGAGTTGGAAACAGTTATTCTATTTCTGGAAACAACGTGATCACAACACATACACCTGCTGCCAGTGGTAGTAGTGCTGTAGATGGTGGTATTGGTATTAACACTTATAGTGCTACTACAGGTGTTGGAACAGTTGGAACAATTACTGGTGTTCAAAATGGATGCACAGGATCAACTTCTGGTAGTGACCTAGCATGTACAGGATCATTCTCCTTTGCCCAATCATGGCAACAGGGTGATAGTTCTTCTGCAAGTGCTTCTACTTGGGGTGATATCACCACACAAAGCGGTGGAACAGCAGGAACAGGTGCACCAGGAACAATCACAAATGGTCATACTATCACGATAAATCAGGGCACAAGTGGAGCAGGAACTCTCGGTGCAGGTAACTCGTTGACAGGTCAGTTCGTTAGCGAAATTACTATTTTTGACTAATAATCATGAGGAATACGTGTAAGTTATTCCTACTGATAGCTATGGGTGGTGCCATAAACCCAGTCATAGCAGTGCCTGTGGTGCCAAATTTCCAACAAGGCTCGATGACCACCCACACGGAAACGACTTCCACGGTGACAGAGACCATAAATTCGATGGATTATAACACAGGCTATCAATGGTCGGTCAGTGGCCATGGTATAACTACAGATGATGATTTATCACCTATTAATGCAACCCAAGTTAATACTATTGAAGGAGTGAATTCGACATGGACGGGAATAAGCGACAAACCCAGCTTCACGATACAGACACCAGGTGCAGCGTTTCAATATACGGAAACGTATCAAGGCCCAGGTCTCTCAAATCACACAGTAATACAAAGAGAAACCACCGTAACTTCGGTCACAGATACAACAAGTATCTTCAGTCAGTAGCGATATCCCTTGCTATGACTGGGTTTATGCCATCAGCCATGGCAGAGACTGTTGGTGGTGTAAGTGCAACAGCATCTCCGATTGCCAATTCTTCAGGCTCAGTAACCAATCAAGCTATACAAGTCTTACAAGGACCATATATAACTAACACTTATGGTAATGGTATACAGTGCCAAGGTGCTACCATGAATATTACCCCCTATGTGACAGGAACCGCATCAGCACAAAAACCATATGAACCATACTATTTGGATCCTGTTTATGATATGTCAGATTTAGATGAAGATGGTGTATTAGACAATCCAGGTAATATTTTATATCATGTTCCTACAAGAACAGCACAGAAAGATAATTATAGTCTATCAGTAGGTGTATCTGCAACATGGTCTAGACCATTAGATAAGAAACTACAAGCACAATGTAAAGAGGCAGCAGCAGCAAATATCGCATTAATGAATCAAACAGTTGCGAATAAAAGATTAGACTTTGAGATCGCAAGATTGAAAAATTGCGGCTCTCTAATAAAAGAGGGTATATCATTCCATCCAAAATCACCATACTATAGTATATGTGCTGATGTTGTTGTACAGAATGTAAATAACATAGCTCCACATGCACATAACATACCTTTAAAGAAAGTAATTATTCCTTCTGGTGACGCATCTACTCTAAAAGAAATATCTATTGGTAATAAGTAATGGAGATACCGAGAATACATGTTCATGATGATGGTGTTCAAACCATAGGAGCAGATCAGGTATTCAATATAGGAACTAATCAAGTATTCATAAGAGATATTCCTAGATGGTTAGTTGATCATCCAAAGACTTCAATACCTCAGGCACCACCTGCTACAGTCATTATAGGTAATCCTATTATTGACATGCCTGGTTGCGTTGAGACACATGAGTTTAGTGATAGGAATAATGACATAATTAAAGAAGATGAAGATAACACCTTGGTATTTTGTGATGCACAAATGCCATCATATAATCCAATGGATTATACACCTGACCAATTACAGATGGTCATAGAAGCACCACCACCTCCTGTTGTAGAACCACCACCTGCACCAGAGGTAGATACACCTGAGGTTCCACCGATACCTAAAGAGGATGAATGTCCTGCACCTAATCAACCTAGAGTTGGTGATTTAACTCAGAATGGAAAGGAGAGAGTTATAGGTCATGAAATTCAAAATGGGCAATGTGTGGTATTGTATGAGGATACTACAGCAGTCGAGAGATTTTTACCTTCTACAAATCAAGCCACAACTACAGCAGCGATAGCAGTGGTAGCTACAGCATCTGCTGCTGCAACACCATTATTGTTGAGAGTTATAAAACCTGCAATAAAAAAACTCACTACGACTATACAGAAGAAGTTCGGTAAAGAACCACCTAAGTTAAGTCGTAATGAGTTGCAATGTAATGAGTATCGTAAGAAAAAAGGTTTGCCTCCTTTCAAACGTCCAAAGAAAAAAGGTAAGAAAAATTAGTGTGGTTTATGATCTTTCATACCATCATGGTTGCCATCACCAGGCATCTTACCATATGCCATATATTCTACTGCCTGTACAGAACCTTCTAACCTTGCTAGTGCTCTCTCGTTTTTTACATACTCATCGTATGCAGGTTTCAACTCAGCATTCCTTGAGGATAGTTGCATAGTTCTTTTAGAGAACCTTTGTAGCAACTGCTCCGCAGTCTCTGTTTTTTTCATAATTTTAATCTAACAATTTTTATTTAGGTCTTCTGCCATATTGCCACCTATATCAGCTCCCTGATTACCACCAAACATTGCCACCCAGCCAGCAGCAACCCAACCAACAAAGGGAATAGAGGCAAGACTAGGAGCAGCAGCAGCACCAATGCTAGTCCCGACCAACCTACCAGTTCCTTCAGCAGTTCCGATTGCTTTGATACATGCTTCGCTTTTTCGGGCAGCAACTATCTCTTCTGTCTGTGATGCTGTCAAACCAGGTGGTTGATCAATCCAAGATCTATTGTTAGATACAGGACCGCCTTGGTTAGTCTGACCATCCATAACATACTCTTCAACAACCTTGGTTGTATTGTTTGCTAGTCCTAAGAAACCTGCTTTCTCTTTGATATCTTTAGTGATATACATTGTCTTAGGATCGTTTGCTTTATAAGAAATCTTATATCCATCTGTACTCACCTCTGCATGATAGGTAGAGTAGTCTGTTGTTGGAATATTAATTGTAGGTAATTGAGGTTCGGTTTTTCTTGAAGCAATATATCCGATCATACCAATATGTGATACAGCGAATAGACTGCCTACTACACCAAACGATATCCATTTAATGTTCATGGCATTGAAGGCAAGGGAACTGGTGCACCAGTGACATCTGGAAGAGCACTCTCAATGCCACCACCTACGGAAGGCATGATTGCTTCCATTGCTTTTTCTTTAACACTATCAATGATGGCATCCTTTCTGATGAACACATATCCACCAAGACCAACTATACCAAGTGCTACTGCACCTGAGAAGATAGCGATTCCGTTAATAATTTTTTGCATGATGTTTACTTATCGTTTGGGACAATTTTTACAGGAGCAGATTCAATCCTGATGGTTTGAGCAGGTGCAGTTTCAGATGCCTTAGCAATAAGAAACTCCATATCCTTTTTAGATATGTTAGC
>CEVH01059613.1_pt1 | contig 11140 bp, 8 predicted proteins | sample 356521 | NCBI WGS metagenome assembly CEVH01 (sample SAMEA2623446, study PRJEB7988) | marine metagenome | isolation source: saline water (ENVO:00002010), including
CCGGAGACCGCCGCCCCAATCACAACCCGTTACCCAAGCTTCAACGCCAAAAGAGAGTAAAGGGTTTCTTGGCCGCTTGATGGGGCGGGTCGTGCGCCCTGCGGAAAAACGGCGGGTGCTAGATGATGATATGCTTGAAGCGCTAGAAGAGCTTCTTATCGCTTCTGACATGGGGGTCGATGCTGCACTTCGGGTGACGGCAAATATCGCTGAGGGGCGATTTGGTAAAAAACTCTCAACCGAAGAAATCAAATCGCTCCTGTCCAAAGAAATCACCCGAATTATGGAACCCGTCGCAAAACCTATGCCGCTTTATGCGCAAAAACCCCAAGTTGTTCTGGTGGTGGGGGTCAATGGTTCGGGTAAGACCACAACTATCGGCAAATTGGCGAGCCAGTTCAAAGCGGCTGGAAAATCTGTTGTTATTGCCGCTGGTGACACGTTTCGCGCCGCTGCAGTGGAGCAGCTTCAGATTTGGGGAGAACGGGCAGGCGTGCCGGTTTTGACGGCACCAGAAGGGTCTGATCCCGCAAGCCTTGCCTTTGATGCTATTGAAAAAGCACGTCAGGACAATGCGGATTTGTTGATGATTGATACCGCGGGCCGGTTGCAAAATCGCACAGACCTGATGGAGGAACTTGCCAAAATTGTCCGCGTTATTCGAAAACAGGATCCCGACGCGCCCCATAATACGCTTCTGGTTCTTGATGCGACCACGGGGCAAAATGCATTGAACCAAGTGGAAATTTTCCGTAATCTTGCGGATGTCTCTGGCCTTGTCATGACAAAGCTTGACGGAACGGCCAAGGGTGGTGTTCTTGTTGCATTGGCAGATAAATTCGGTCTGCCCATTCACGCCATAGGGGTGGGAGAGCAAATAGATGATCTTTCACCATTTGATCCTGAAGACTATGCGAAAGCTTTGACTGGGCAAGGGCTCTGAAGTGGTAAAATATGCCGCGCCACCGAGTGGGTGGAAAAACCTTTGATGGGCGCTGAAATAGGGATCAATGCCTGGATACTCGATATTGAGGGTACACAAAGCGCGCCGATCGTGGCTTCTTGCCTTGCGATATTGGCTGCGATCTTGCACGCGATCTTTGCAGCGCTTCAAAAGGGGCGGCATGATCCTTGGCTGTCGCGCGGAGCGATTGATTTTTCCTATATGATGATGGCTCTGCCATTTGCGCTTTTCTTTCTTCCTTGGCCGGAACCTGCCCTATGGCCAATTTTAGTGGGGGTGTTTATCATCCACCTCATCTATAAAATTCTGCAGGCTAAATCACTGACTCGGGGCAATTACACTGTGGTTTATCCTGTGATGCGGGGAACCGCACCCATCTTTGCAATTTTGGCAGCCTATCTTGTATTTGATGAACGCTTTAACGCGGTGCAATGGCTGGGGGTTTTTATCCTGCTGAGCGGAATATTCGGATTGGCTCTTTTCAATATGCGTTTTTTAGAAACCAATCGGAATACGCTTCCAATGGCGTTGACCTTTGCGGCGGCCACGGGTGCCTTTGTGGCGATTTATACGGCCTATGACGCCTGGGGTATCAGGCAAGCCATTAATCCTCTCGTGTTTGTCGTTTGGTTTTACGTTGTCGATGGTATTGCCTTACCGCCGGTGATATTTTTTAAGTGGCTCAGGATGGAACAAAGACCACATCCGGGCCCTTTGATGCTTCGCGGTATTTGTGGTGGTGTGATCGGAATTTTAAGTTTTGGGTCAATTATGCTTGCGACGCGACTGGACAAAGTTGGTGAAGCCGCGATATTGCGGGAAACATCTACGGTATTTGCAGCCATCATTGGTTGGTACTTTTTGAAAGAACCGGTTGGTCCGTATAGAAGTTTGCTCATGGTGCTCATCGCAATTGGCGCAATTGTTGTTGAATTTGGAGGCTGAAAAGGTCGAATATGACAGAAAACACAAAATCTTCTCTGACGACTACATTGCTAGAAATTGGACCCGTTGCCGTATTCTTTTTGATCTTCATTTGGCGTAAGGGGGAAACCGTTGTCATTGGTGGGCACGAATATTCAAGCCTGATCCAAGCCACAGCGATTTTTGTTCCGTTGATGTTCATATCAACCGGTATTGGGTGGTGGCTCAATGGTCATTTGTCAAAGGTGCAGGTGCTGACATTGGTGATGGTGATTGTCTTTGGCGCTTTGACAGTGTTTCTCAATGATGAGCGATTTTTCAAAATGAAACCCACACTCATTTACGTGCTGTTTGGAAGCGCCATCACATTTGGTCATTTGCGCGGCCAGAATTATATCAGATCGCTCTTGGGCGACCGTCTGCCCATGGAAGAGATCGGGTGGCAGATTATCAGCAAACGTTTGGCAATCTTCTTTTTTGCGCTCGCTCTGCTTAACGAACTTATCTGGCGGACTCAATCCAGCGAGACATGGGTCTATTTTAAAACCTTTGGCCTGAGCAGTGCGGTTCTGTTTTTCATGATCTTTCAGTACCCAATATTGAAGAAATACGGTCGTTTGGACGAACTTTAGACAAATTCTGTTTGACCCTTAAAACACGCAGTAAAAATTCCATTGATGCTTGACCAGCGACGCGCCATTTCGTATGCCACGCGTGTGGAGATTTGTTGCCAGATTGCGTTCCACGTTAAATATGTCGCTAAAAGGTCAGGAGAAAGCCCCTTTCGCCAGACCGCGATGGGGTTTTTTTTTGTGCCTTTAGGGGGCTGGAGATTTGAAATGGATGATACTTTTAAAAAGCGGACGTTGATGGTGCATGGCGGCACCCGGCGCAGCCAATATGGCGAAGTGAGCGAAGCCATGTTTCTCACGCAAGGCTTTGTTTATGAAACCGCTGAGGAGGCAGAAAGGAGATTCATCAAATCCGGTGAGGATGAATTTATCTATGCCCGCTACGGTAACCCGACGGTGTCAATCTTTGAAAAGCGCATCGCACTTTTGGAAGGTGCGGAGGCGGCCTTTGCGACGGCGTCAGGTATGGCGGCAGTTCACGGGGCGCTTTGCTCTGTTTTGAAGGCTGGGGATCATGTTGTTGCGGCGCGCGCCCTTTTTGGGTCCTGTCTTTACGTGCTCGAAGAGGTGCTGACAAAATTTGGCGTTGAGGTCAGTTTTGTTGATGGCACCGATCTCAACGCTTGGAAAAACGCCGTGCGCGATACAACCCGGGTCGTTTTTTTTGAAACCGTTTCAAACCCCACACTTGAAATTATTGATGTGACAGCGGTGTGTGAAATTGCACATTCCGTCGGCGCTTTGGTAATTGTGGACAATGTTTTCGCAACGCCTGTTTTTTCAAATGTGCTCTCGCAAGGCGTTGATGTGTTGGTTTATTCTGCAACAAAACATATCGACGGTCAGGGGCGCGTTTTGGGGGGCGTTATTCTTGGGAGTGAGGACTATATTAACAAGACGCTCGAACCCTTTATGAAACACACCGGCGGCGCGATGAGCGCGTTTAATGCGTGGATCATGCTTAAGGGGCTTGAAACCATAGGACTCCGTGTGAAGGCACAAGCTGACACCGCATTGCGGATCGCTGAGACGCTGAACGGTCATGAAAAACTGGAGCGGATGATTTACCCGGGTCATCATTCGCATCCGCAGCATGATTTGGTTACCTCGCAGATGAGCGGGGGAGGGACGGTGCTTTCGATTGATGTTAAGGGTGGGAAAGAGGCAGCATTTGCCTTTTTAAATGCCATCAACATCGGGGTGATTTCTAACAATCTTGGAGATGCAAAATCCATTTTCACGCATCCGGCCACAACAACCCATCAAAGGCTGAAGGATGACAGCAAAATTGCCCTCGGGATCACAGCCGGACTCGTGCGTATCAGCGTGGGCCTCGAAGATCCCGACGATCTTATCGCAGACATTTTGCAGGCCTTAGGATAAGCTTGCAGCAGGAAAAACTTTTAGGTTGCATTAACGATTGATCTATTCAAGCCGTTCTTGCGTACTTATATTTATTAGACCCGTCCATTCTTTTGGGGCGGCTGAATTCGAAAGGGTCCGGAATGAATATTCATACCCGCGAAGTTGAAAAGCTTCCCGACGAAAATGATGTGAACAAAGCATTGCGCGTCTTGCGCAACTGGGTTGCACATTCTGATGAAACTGTGCTGTCTTCCCCTGATGCGGCGATTCTTGCACGGCTTTTGCCGACGCAATACCCTGAACTGAATGCTGCCTATCCTGACGATTTTGTCGCCGATGCGTCCTATGTTGATCAAATGCCTGATCTTCAAAACGGTCCAAGTTCGCTCATTCGCGGTGCAAACCGGCAGATCCAGCACGTTGGCATTTCCAATTTCCGACTTCCCATAAGATATCAAAGCCGCGATGGGGCAGATCAGTGTCTGGAAACATCGGTTACCGGGACCGTGAGCCTTGAGGCAGATAAAAAAGGTATCAACATGTCGCGCATTATGCGCAGTTTCTACAGGCATGCTGAAAAAAGGTTTAGTTTTGATGTGATCGCTGCCGCGCTTGAGGACTACCAGCGTGATTTGGAGAGTTTTGACGCGCGTATTCAGATGCGTACCTCGTTTCCGATAAAGGTTGAAAGTTTGCGTTCGGGGCTGTCAGGGTATCAATATTATGATATTGCCCTTGAATTGATTGATGTCGGCGGAGTGAGAACTAAGGTTTTGCACCTCGATTATGTTTACAGCTCTACTTGCCCGTGTTCCTTGGAGTTGAGCGAACACGCGCGTCGTGATCGATCTCAGCTCGCCACGCCGCATTCACAGCGTTCTGTTGCACGGATCTCTGTTGTTTTGGCCGAAGGCGAAGTGCTTTGGTTCGAAGATCTCATCGACCTCTGCCGCAAAGCAGTTCCCACTGAAACGCAAGTCATGGTCAAACGGCAGGATGAGCAGGCTTTTGCAGAGCTGAATGCCGCAAATCCGATATTTGTCGAAGACGCTGCACGGCTTTTTTGCGAAGTGCTTCACGAAGACCACCGGATCAAAGATTTCCGCGTGATCGCAAGTCATCAAGAAAGCCTGCACAGCCATGATGCTGTATCAATCTTGACCGAAGGGGAGACATTTGTGCAGACCTCGCTGGATCCAAAACTTTTTGCATCGCTGATCCATACTGGGTAAATCTGCATATTTGCTTGACATAGGCTGTCTGAATGGCGAAGCCTGCCGGCAATGATCGACTTAAGACCCGTTGGATATGTCATTGGCATTTTGGTCGCGCTCTTGGGGGCGGCGATGCTGTTTCCATTGCTGGTCGATCTGGCAGAGGGACGTGGTCACTGGCCGGCGTTTTTTGAAAGTGCTGCGATAACCTTTGGTATTGGCGTTCTTTTGTCCATGGCATGCTCAAACGGTGTTAAGGCGGGTCTGAGTATTCAACAAATTTTTTTGCTCACGACTGGGGTTTGGTTGGCCTTGCCTCTCTTTGGTGCTTTGCCGTTTTTGTTTGGTGCGACTGAGGCGCGATATGTTGATGCCTTTTTTGAAGCGATGTCGGGTTTGACGACAACTGGGGCTACGGTTTTTACCGGCCTTGAAACACTGCCAAAAGGGCTGCTTTTGTGGCGTGGAATACTGCAGTGGCTAGGAGGCATCGGGATCATCGTTGTCGCGATGGTTTTTCTACCGGAGCTCAGGGTAGGGGGTATGCAGATTTTTAAAGCTGAAGCCTTTGACACCCTTGGAAAAATACTGCCAAAGGCAAGAACAATCTCAATGCAAATATCGGTAATCTATATTAGCATAACCATGCTCTGTATTGGTGCGTATTACGCGGTTGGATTGTCAGCCTTTGATGCCACAGTGCATGCAATGACGACCGTAGCAACAGGGGGATTTTCCAACTATGACGCTTCGTTCGGAGCCTTTGGGGCTGGGGCGGAATATGTTTGCGTTGTCTTCATGATTTTGGCAGCACTCCCCTTTGTGCGCTATGTGCAGCTGATAAACGGCAGCTTTTTGGCCCTTTTTAAGGATGTGCAGGTCAAAAGCTTTCTTTTCATGATACTCATCCTATCACTGCTCACGGCAGGTGTTGTTTACAAAAATTTCGGGTTTGCCGAAGAAGAAGCCATACGTAAGGCGCTGTTTAACATCACGTCCATTATTTCAGGCACCGGCTACGCGAGCGCAGATTATGGCCTTTGGGGTGGATTTTTAGTGACCCTGTTTTTCATCATCGGCTTGATCGGTGGTTGCGCTGGCTCGACCGCCTGTTCTGTAAAAATATTCCGTTATCAGATTGTTTTTGCCTCTGTCACAACACAGTTGCGGAAAATCCGTTCACCAAATGGTGTTTTTATCCCTCGGTATGACGGTCGGGCGATAGAGGAAGACGTGCTCAGTTCCGTGATGTCCTTTTTCATCTTTTTCATGGTCACTTTAGGGGTTGTTGCTATTTTGCTTGGGATGACAGGACTTGATCTTATCACCTCTTTATCAGCCTCCGCCGCAGCACTTGCCAACATTGGACCCGGATTGGGAGAGCAAATCGGTCCATCGGGAAATTATGCGGGTTTGAATGATTACGCAAAATGGATTCTTTCGGCCGCGATGCTGATTGGCAGGCTTGAGCTTTTGGCAGTTTTCGCAATTCTAACACGTCAGTTCTGGAGAGCATAAGATGGCTCATCGTCCTTTGGGTGCGCAGATTTCACATTACTTAAAAAGCCGCGGCGTTGATGTCATTTTTGGCATTCCCGGGGTTCATAATCAGGAACTTTATCGCGGTATTGAAGAGGCTGGGATTACCCATATCCTTGGCCGCCATGAACAAGGCGTGGGTTTTATGGCGGATGGATATGCCCGCGCGAGCGGAAAACCCGGTGTGGCCTATGTTATTACCGGTCCTGGGCTTTGCAATATAATGACTCCCATGGGGCAGGCCTATTCTGACAGTGTTCCGATGCTTGTCATTTCGTCCTGTCTGGATGAAACGGCATATCGGCGCGGGCAATTGCATCAAATGCTTGATCAAGAGGGCGCCGCGCGTGCCGTTTGCGAATGGTCAGAAACAGCTCATAGTTATTCTGCAGCTTATGGGCTTTTGGAGCGTTCCTTTGAAGAATTCGCATCAAAACGCCCCCGACCAAAACACATCCAAGTTCCGATTTCTGTACTGGAGGCCGAGGCGCCGCAATTTCCCCCCTGCTGTTCTGCCGCAGTGCCCTCTTACAAAGACGATAGGGCGATTTCAAAAGTTGCGGATATGTTGGGTCATGCTAAACGGCCGCTCTTTGTCTTGGGTGGCGGGGCGTGCAAAGCGGATGTGCTGCCGGTTATCGAAACATGCAAAGCGGCGGTTGTGACAACTTTTGCCGGACGGGGTTTGGTGCCAGCAACCTATCCCTATTTTTGGGGATCATTTCTACCGCGACCGGATACGGCGCCCGCTATTGCCGGGGCTGATCTTGTCATTGTTCTGGGCTCCGAATTGTCTGAGGTTGATTTGTGGCGGGAACACTTGGGCCATCGCGCGCCCATGGTTCGGGTCGATATTGATCCAGAAGTTTTAAGTGATCTACACCATGCAGATCTGCGCATTGCAATGCGGGTTGAAGATTTTGTGCCTGCGCTGGCAGCCGCGTTAAAGGACGTGCCGCGCGTCTCTGAATGGGCTGCCAAAGACTTTGCACGGGATCTGTCGGTTTGGCGGGCTGAAGCGGATCACGTCTATTCAGGGATTATTCCCGCAATTGAGGCCGTTCGGGATGCAATGCCTCAGGACGCTTTAATTTATTCCGATATGACACAATTTGCCTATTTGGCGACTGAGGTCTGGGATATGTCAATGCAATCAAGGTGGCATCATCCTTACGGCTTTGGTACTTTGGGGTATGCTTTGCCGGCAGCTATTGGTGGCGCCGTTGCACGCCCAGATCTGCCGGTCGTGGCAATTGCCGGAGATTATGGGTTCCAATACACTTTGCCAGAACTGGGCGTGGCGGTGGAATTGGGTCTTAGCCTGCCAATCCTGATTTGGGATAATCAAAAACTGAAGGCCATAGAGGACAGTATGGTTGGTGCCCAAATCGCCCCTAATGCTGTTCAGGCCCTGAACCCGGATTTTTGTGCTCTTGCAGAGGCCTACGGTGCCCGTTCCGCACGTCCCAAAACCCTTGGGGATTTGAAAATTGTCCTTTCTCAGGCGTTCAGAGCCGGCAAGCCAACTCTGATCCACCTCTCTGCCAAAGACTTAATTGGCTAATTGTTCCAGCAACTGACGAGGGCCGTCATATCGCGTGCCTTTTTGGCAAGTGCGACATCACTCAGCGATGATCGGGCTGTTTGATAATTTACATAGCGACCCGCGTCGTTCATCAGCTTGATCACGTTATCTGCCTTGATCGCATATGACACATTCTCCGGAAGACTGCGTCCGTCCTCAGTTGCACTTACCAAAATACCGCTTAAGGATCCCGCACGATTCAACACTGGACCGCCGGTGTCACTTTCGCGGCTTGACATTGCAAGACGTACATAATCGCCGTCCCCCGTGAGAGATTGAAGTTCCTCAATCGTTCCTGGAATAATGCTCGGCGCCATAAGGCGACCGCCAAATGAAAACCCAGCGCCTAAAACTGAATCTCCAATGCCATCTTTATTCACGGATAAATCGGCAAAATCTTTTGGTACTATTTTGTCTGACACCTTCAAAATTGCCAGTCGCTCTGAAGGGTCCGTTTTCATGAGACTTGCCTCATAGCGATGCTCCACAGTAATACGGGAACAGTTTTTGAGGCCGCTGGCATCTGTCACAATATGTCCCGTATTCGAGACAAAAATTCCAGAGCGCACAAAGGCGGGTTTTTTGATGTCCAATCCAAAAAGGAGATCAACTTTCTGAGAGGCATTTGATCCTAAATCTGGGTCTAAAACGCCATCAAGACGGGTAAAACTTGCCTGCATGTCAGCCAAAAGACGACTGCGGCGTTCATCGTCACCAACGGGCCATACAAGGATAAACCCTTTGACGGCATTGTCGCGCAGAGTGGCCTCGGCGTATGTGATAAAATCACTATTCTCACCCGTAATTTCGAAACGATCAGACGTGAGTGATCTATCACCCGTTTTGGGTAAGATGGACAATGTCTGAAGCGCTTTATACAAAGCGCGTAAGCTTTTACGATCACCCTGCTGTGAAATGACATAGGCTGCATGTACGCCACCATCGACAGAGGCGTAATGCGCCAGAGGTGGTTCGTATTTTGAAAATGCAAGAATACTCAAAGGCAAATTCATAGCGACTCCGGCAGTCGTGTCGGATATTTTTTCCATGCCGAGAGATTGCAAAACCCGATTATATTGCCACAGTAAATGTGCCCGCTGTCCTGTGGTCAAAACGCCGGTCAAAGGTACGCCTTCGTCGTTTTGCCACGCGGTGAAGGCCGCTCTTGTGCCCGCTCCAAAATCTCCATCAATCGCAGAGGAATAATACCCCGCTGACTTCAAAGCGATCTGCAGCTGCTTTTTCTCATCCCGACTGAGCGCCTGTTCAGACATACGCGCTTCGCCCAAGGTTTCGTCAGGTTCTGCTGATAGTGTTCGGATGTCGGTGTCCAAAGCGGAAGACGTTATTGTTTCAGAAACAGGCTGGGGTTCAGCAGCAACGTCCAAAGGCCAAATTTTATCTTGGTAATTTGAGCCGCGGGACAAGAAACTGTCTATTGGAATCGCCCCTGTAGAACGCAGTTCAAAAAGGCGAGATTGTGCTTCATCTTCACCAAATGGACCAATCGAAATCGCGTACCAGCCAGCGCCGATAGCATAGGCATTTACCTCAGAAATTGATCTGCTGTATAAACGCGCTTCCTGTAGGGCGGTGCCTTCGTCTGGATGTGCTTCCACTTGAACCCAAAAATCAACTGTTTGACCAATCAGCACCGATGGAACAGCGACCAACACTGCCCAGAAAACAAAAAATCGTCTTAACATCTAAAACTTTGACCCTTTTCCTCAACTCGATTTCCACTAAGTATAATCAAGCTTACAAATATCTGCGAACCTCATAATACTGGTTGCTGATTTTGACCAGAGATATGTTATTTTTATCAGAGGATAGTGCGCGAATGTCTCATTCCAAGTGTTGCCTTCATTGACCCTTCCGCCTGCTTTGCCTAAGGAGGGGAAAAAATAAACCAAGGTTTGCTTAACCATGACAGTTGATGCGCCAAAATCTTTTCAAGATATTCTCCTTCGCCTGCAAAGCTATTGGGCGTCGAAAGGTTGTGCAATAATGCAACCCTACGACATGGAAGTCGGTGCGGGAACGTTTCATCCGGCCACCACGCTGAGATCTCTGGGGTCAAAACCTTGGGCAGCGGCCTATGTACAACCCTCGCGCAGACCAACAGACGGGCGCTATGGGGAAAACCCGAACCGGTTGCAGCACTATTACCAATATCAGGTGATCATCAAACCAAGCCCGCCTGATTTGCAGGACCTCTACCTCGGATCTCTGGAGGCCATTGGAATGGAGATGGCGCTTCATGATATCCGCTTTGTTGAGGATGATTGGGAAAGCCCGACGCTTGGCGCATGGGGACTGGGTTGGGAAGTATGGTGTGATGGGATGGAAGTCTCACAGTTCACTTATTTTCAACAGGTCGGGGGGCATGACTGCCATCCCGTCTCGGGGGAATTGACATACGGATTGGAACGCCTTGCAATGTATGTACTCGGCGTAGATCACGTAATGGATATGCCCTTTAACGATCCACAGACAGAAATTCCGCTGACCTATGGGGATGTTTTTCTGCAAACGGAACAGGAATATGCACGATGGAATTTTGATGTCGCCAATACAGAAATGCTATTGAAGCATTTTGAAGATGCAGAGGCCGAATGCAAAGCAATCCTTAATCAGCCCGCCCAAGATCCAAAAACTGGTAAAGCCATCGTTATGGCGCATCCCGCTTACGATCAATGCATCAAAGCAAGCCATCTTTTCAACCTGCTTGATGCACGCGGCGTGATTTCGGTCACAGAACGACAGGCCTATATCGGACGTGTACGTGCGCTGGCAAAACAATGCGCAGATGCCTTTGTTCAAACACCTGCAGGCGGGGCGGTATCGTGACGGGGAAGTTTTTAGCAGGATTTATCGTTATATGCGGTCTGATTGGCGGCGCGGCGATGTATTATCT
>CEVH01132983.1_pt1 | contig 11064 bp, 3 predicted proteins | sample 356521 | NCBI WGS metagenome assembly CEVH01 (sample SAMEA2623446, study PRJEB7988) | marine metagenome | isolation source: saline water (ENVO:00002010), including
CCAATATTATTTTTGTAGAGCAATTGGGTGAAAAAATACAATTATCTAAAAGAGGTTATGGCGGAATAACTTCGCTTGTCACGATCGTATCTGAATTAGATGAAGAAACCGACTTCTTTATGGACATCTTGTCACTGAAAGAAGCGTTAAGCGAAGACTTATTTGGTGAGCATGTTGAAAAGATGATTGGATTACCTAAAGGTGGAGGATTGAGATTGAATTTGCTTGAAGGTGATGAATTAGATCGTTATGGGAGAGTTGAGTTAGTCGCTTACATAGGTGCTGAAAAGCAAGATGATTTATATAAAATAGCAAATCCGCCCGCTCTTGGAACGCTTCATTGTGTTTTCAGAGTTGAAGACATTGATAACATAAAAAATAAGCTTAGAAAAAGATCAGTGTCTTTTAAAGAACATGGATTATTGGATCTCATATACGGCAAAGGTGAGATAATCAGCTTCAGATCTCCAGCTGGACTAAGGATAGAGGTTCAGCAACTTTAAATTATAAATCCATGAACTGAACTATGGTTTTTCCAAAATTCTCACCTTTCATTAATTTAATAAAATGAGCTGGAGTTTTTTCTATACCAAATACAAGATCTTCAGTGTAATTCAAAAGACCCTTTTCGTACCAATCCACAGCATCCTTCACAAAAGATTCTCTCATATGCTCAAAGTCATAAACCACAAAACCATATATGGTTGCTCTTTGTTTACAAATGTTCCCCAAATTAGGACCTGATGGAGGCTTGTTTGAATTATACTGGCTGATCATGCCAGAGAGGATCACCCTTGAGTTAAGAGCTAGATGTTTTGATAAAACAATATTCTGAATATCACCTCCAGTATTATCAAAGAAGATGTCTACCCCATTTTGAGAAAGCTCGGTTAGTTTTTGATCGATGTCGTCTTTTTTTCTATCAATACAAGCATCCAATGAAGCATTATTCATTGCCCATTCACATTTCTCCTCGCCACCTGCGATTCCAATCACTCTTGCATTATAGATAGAAGCAATTTGACCAACCATTGATCCAACAGCGCCTGAAGCAGCAGATACCAATACAAGATCATCTTTTTTTAGTTTTGCTGGACCCAGTAAAGCTGAATATGCAGTAAATCCAGGCATTCCAAGTATTCCGAGTGCAGTCGTTACAGGTGCTGAACCTGTTTTTACAAAATGAACTTCTTTTCCATCAGAGATGGAATGACTTTGCATTCCGGATTCCATAACAACTAAGTCACCTTCATTGAAATTACTATTTCTAGATTTTATTACTCTTGAAATTGTAGATCCTCTTGGCACTTCACCTTCTTTAGGGGTTGAAAAGAAATGCCTACCAACCATTGTAACTCTGACATACGGATCGAGAGCGAGGTAAATTGTTTCTGCTAAAAATTGACCATCAACTGGCTCATTGACTTCAAATTCTTTCAATCTAAAATCATCTTTCTTAGGAATCCCAGCTGGGATTGAATTTAATACGATTTTTGTTCCTTTTAATTTCACTAATTTTTAATCCTAGAATTTATATATTTCTATTGTGAATTCTCTAAATAATCTCCCCAAATATGATAATGTGAATTCTCTTAGATCAAAACATAGATTTAATTTTATTCTTAACCCCTATTAAGATAAGTGATGAATAACATAGATAATGAAAACATTTCTGAGGCAATCTCAGGAAAACAGCGTCAATCAAAAAATCTTAACCAAAATGGCAACATCGTCATCCCATCACTTATTTCTCTCACCTTAAGTGCCTGTGGTGGAGGCGGTGGAGGTGGTGGACCTATTACTAATCCCTCACCAGCAAATCGTTCACCTGTTGCTGCTGCTGACTCAACACTAACAATCGATGAAGATGCTGATGCAACTGAATTAAATATCTCAGCACCGACAGATCCAGATACCGGAGATACCCTTTCCATTACAGTTGATTCTGTTCCGACAGGAGGAGAAATAAGAACAGCATCTGGAGAATTAGTAACTGAGGGTATGTCATTGACAATCAATGAACTGACTGGACTCACATTCACGCCAAATGAAGATGTTAATTCTGATATCAATACTATTGGCTCTTTCAGTTACACAGTTTCAGATCAGGCTGGTGGCAGAGACTCCTCAACAGTCTCTTTTACAATCAACGCAATACAAGACCCTCCAACGATTGTCTCACTGATAGATGTTGCTATAGAAGAGAACACAACTAGTGTGATGACTGTCGTCGGCGAAGATCCCGATGGAGATACTCTTACATATAGTATTTCTGGTGGAGAAGATGGCTCACTTTTTCAGATTGATAGTTCGACTGGTGAGTTGAGCTTTATTGAAAAACCAGATTATGAAGACCCTAAAGACGCCGATAAGGATAATATTTATTCGGTTGAGGTCACCGTAGATGATGGAAATGGAAATACTGCATCACAAACAATTATAGTCACTGTAAATGATGTCCAATCAAGAATGACTCTTAGCTCCAGAACTATAGATGAAAATGATCAAGGCGCAAATATTGGGACACTTGAAACTGTCTTTGACGACACTCTTCCTTCAGGAACAGTTAATTATTCAATATCAGGAACTGGCTCTGAAAATTTTGAAGTTATTGATGGAGAACTCAAAATTAAAGATGGCGTTCAACTTAATTTTGAGTCTAAGAGTAATTACTCGCTAACCATAACGGCAACAAATCAGAATGGAACGACAACATCATTTCAATTCACAATTACTGTCAATGATGTCAATGATTTACCGAGTAATATTGAGTTGGCATCCGATAGTCTTCAAGGTGATCTTGACGGCGCTATTATTGGAGAAATCACAGTCACAGATGAGGATGCTGGGGAAACATTTACATACGCAGTAAATGATGACCGTTTTGAAATCATTGAAGGTGTGCTTAGACTAAAATCTGACCAAAGTATAAGTTCAGCAAATGCATCCATCGATCTAATCATTACAGTGACAGATAGTCAGGGAGGAGAATATGAAGAAACTGTCACGATCATTGTAGGGGGTATCAAGCTTGATAATTACAGTTTGAACGAAAACAGTGATGGAAGCATTGTTGGGAAAATCATCGAGGTTAGAGGAATCGATAATATAGGCGTGACCTATACACTCTCAGGAGAAGATGCTCGTTATTTTGAACTCTCAAATGATGGTACTTTAAAACTAAAAGATGGCATTGAGTTAGACTTTGAAAGGGACAATGATTATCAAGTTCTCATTACAGCAACCAATAGTGATGGTGAATCTCTAAAATCAACTGTCAATATTGCTGTAAATGACATTGATGAGCCCATTGAAGCTGCAACATATATTTTTGGAAGAAATGGGCAACTTTCTGTTGACTCTATTTGGCTAAAAAATGATGAGGATAACTGGTATACATCGAATGCAACCACTCTGCATATCACAGTTCCAGAAAAAGATTCTGATGAGGAGATTTATCTCTTTTCTATTGATTTAAAAGATGATGAAAATGGCTCTTATAATTTAGTTGTCAAATCTGTCTCGGGATTTGATGTATCCTCATTCTTTAGATTTGATGCCGAAACTGGGGCAGTCTATCTAAAATCAGGTTCTGCAATTGATTTTGAGAATAGCACAGCGCATTATCATGCTGGCACAGATGCACTTTCTTATGGGGTAAATGGTCCTGATGAAGATGTTTCTAGTTCAGTCAGGCCATTGATTTTTTCACTTGAAGATGAGTCAACCAGTGTTGATATCACTTACTCTGGAAATCTCTCGAGCAATCCTGTCTACATTGTTCTTGATTTTGGGGACACATCTGATGACGGAAGTCTTGAGCTCGGAAGAGAAATGTCTAGCGAAGGATTGGTCACTATTAACAATGACTATGGAGAAATTGTTGCTTCTGCAGGTGGAAAAGATGTCACTGGAGATGGATCCCCAGATACAGTTTTACTTATAAATGTCGATAATACATGGCTTGACCTCGTTATCATTCCTGGAGGTCAAGATATTGATGGGAACGTCAATCAAACAGCATACTTGGTTACATATTGGAATTATACCTTTGGGTATATTCCAACGGATATGGATCTTGGTGACATCAATGGAGATGGTTTTGCAGACATTATCTTGGGTTTCGGTAATGACTCATTAGATTATGATTATGATGGTGATGGATCGACGGATCTATCAGATGGTATGGTTGAGATCGTTCATGGCGCATCACTGCAATCACTCGTAAATGAAGAGGTTCAATGGACAACTTTCTTAGCTCCTAATGGTTCAGATAGTGCAGAATTTGGAGCAGATATTGCCATCGGTGATTTTAATAATGATGGATTCGACGACATTCTTATAGGGGCTCCACTAGATGGAAATGCTCCATTGTTGGATTCAGACGAAGGTGCTTTCCATATTATATATGGTCAGTCGGATTTAAAGATAAATACATATGATGGTGGAGACTTATACGATTCAGATGACTACGGGGTTTCTATTCAGCTCAGTAGTGTATTCTCTCCAAACTCCGAATCTGAAATGGGCGACTCAGTCGCTGTTGGAGATTTTAATGGAGATGGAATTGATGATTTAGCTGTATCTTCAAATGAGGCTGGACTTAATGATGGAAACGAAGGAATTGTAACCATTTACTTGGGTCAAAATTTTGGTGACCCTCAAGAAGCCGTCGTAATCAATGGAAATAACTCGGGATCATATATGGGCTATCGTCAAGGCTCACTTCAGAACTTGGGCGATATCAATGGTGATGGGTTTGATGATCTAGGCATAAGAGATTATGACGATAACTTTTTCATTGTTTGGGGTCAGTCAAGTTGGTCAGCTGATTATGATTTGAATGGAGATGGTATCAATGATGTCAAATTGATCGATTCAAGCATTCAATCCTCATTAGATGGTGAATATTTATCAGGGACGTCAATAGGATCTTTCTATGAATTTAAAGGGATTGGTGATGTCAACGGAGATGGATTCGATGACATACTTGTGGTCGCACCATATGCAAATTGGGACTCAAACTACTCTGGAAGCGAGTATGGAGTTGGGCAGATAATCTTTGGGCAAAGTAATTGGCTTGGAGAGCTCTCAGATACCATCTATTCAAGTATTGAAATTAAGGGAAATGAGAGCGGTCTCCAGATAATCTCAATGGGTGATTATGATAATGACGGATTGGATGAGTTTGCCTTTACAAATGGTTATGGAACCATTCAAGATCTGATTATTTGGTCTGGGCAAGATGATATTGATCAATCACAGCCTGAACCAGTTCTCAAACTGGACCAGAATACAGTCGAGGAAAACTCATTGGGTGCAACCATTGGAAGCATTTCATTTTTGAATTTAGATGATGATGAGTCAGTAGATTTTTCAAGTATTCAAATACAAGGTGCTTATTCCAATCTTTTCACTATCTCTGAAGATGGAGAACTGAAACTAAAAAGCAATGCATCCCTCGATTATGAGAAAAATAATGATTTTGTAATTCAGTTATCTGGAATAACATCGGGTGGCAATTCTTTTTCAAAAAATATCACCATTCAAGTTGTTGATGTGAATGAGGAGCCTGCTTTTAATCTGTCCAGTGCCTGGGTAAAAGATAATGATACTGGTCCTTCTGTTGGATCAGTAATCATAGGTAATCTTGATCAATTTGATACTTATACTTATGAAATCAGTGGAACTGATGCTGAGTATTTTGAAATTGATAATGAAGGAAAACTTAAATTCAAAGATAGCGTCACTACAAATTTCTCTAATAAAGCCAGCTACAATCTCACAATTTCAGTGACTGATGCATCGGGTTTGAATGTTTCAGAGGATGTTCTTATTGAGGTAAACTCAGCCCCAACAGATCTTGATTTATCAAATATTAATTTTGATGAGAGTCAGCGTGGTATTGAGATCGGCTCAGTTAATGTTACTGATCCAAATATCAATGATTCATATACCTATGAGATATCAGGAGAAGATGCTGATATGTTCGAGGTCACATCTGATGGAACACTAAAATTGAAGGATAATGTATATGCAGATTATGAAATCAAATCTTCGTTAAACGTTACAATCAAAGTCATTGACCAAGGTGGCCTTAGTGTCTCAAAAGACTTCACTGTAAATGTCAATGACCTTGCTTATGCAACACCCTATGCATCAGATATCCAATCACAGAGCAATGTCGCAGAATCTTCAAATAGCCTTATCAATGCGATGCTTTTTGGTATCCGATTGGATGTAGATGGTGATAATTCTATCCAAAATACAATCACATATAGCGTTGTCACAGCCAGCTCTGTTTTTTCAGATGATTATAGACAGTTATATACGAGCCAAGGTGCCGTTGACCCATCGCAGGGATTCATTGATGCGGTTGATAGAGCATTTGCCCTGATAAGTTCTGTCACAGGGATAAATTTTGTAAAAGTAATCGAAACAGAAACCCAAGTTGGCGATATCCGAATTGGTCTAACGGATAACATGCGAAGTGGCGTAGCTGGATTTTCAATGGTTGATCTTTATGGAATCAATGATTATTACAATGATTCTGGAGATTCCGATATTTGGATGGCAAATGCTGATTTTAATACTGACGGAGATTGGGCTGATGGTACGTTTGGTTTTAATACATTGATCCATGAAATAGGTCATTCACTCGGTCTTAAACATCCGCATAATGCTTTTTATCCAAACTCCTCTGGGTTTAACTCACCTCTCATGCCACTTGCATACGATGCTCAATATTACACGGTTATGGCTTATAGAGATTATGTGGGTGATAATTTAATGCCCAGCCCTGATGGTTCATCAGATGGTCTGATTATCTGTGGTACTTGTGGCCAAGTTCATGGTGATGGATTCTTCTCGCCCTCCTCGCACTTGCCATCAGAAAAACCAATTATTGATGACAGAAAACAAATAGCTGGAATCAACACAAATCTTATATCTATTCATGATTTAGAATTTGAAGCTGAAAAAGATCTCTACACATATAGCTTTATGGAAACGGCGGATGGCGATGAAATATTCCCTTATACTCCAATGTTTTTTGATATTTGGGCTCTTCGTTATCTCTATTCAGTTAATCAAAATACCGATACTTGGTTTAGACCTGATACAAACTCAGGTGACGATATATATTTTATCGAAGGCCCAGTATCCTTCACGATCTTTGATACAGGTGGTATTGATACAATCGATTTTTCTACATTGAGCCTCGATTCTGAGATCAACTTAAATAGTATCCTAAGCTTCATTGGAACCGATGAAATCACATATGATAATGGCGAGTTTTCAACAGGTTACATCATTGGAATTTACTACTTTAACGAAATGGAAAATGTCAGGGCTGGAAGTGGTTCAGATTCCATAACATGTAATGTCGCTGTGAATGAAATCAGTTGTGGACCTGGAGATGATAGTGTTTATGGTATTTCAACAGGTGATTCAGCTTTCGGTGATAACGGTGATGATACCTTCTACTATGATAGTAATGATTTTGCTCTTATATCAGGTGGTGCTGGTAGAGACAGACTCGATATATCCTCTCAATTAGAACAGAATCCAATATTTGATCTTGCTTCAATTCAAGGCGAAATAGAAGCTGTTGAGGAAGTCTATTTGGGGTTAAATGAAACCCAAAATATAATCAAATTAACTGTTGATTCGATAAAAAACTTTGTTTCTCAGATTGATGATGATCAAGACTCTGATGGAGATCCAGATACAGCGATCTATATACTCGGTGATCATGAAGGAAGCTTTCGAGATCTAGTGGTTGTTACACCTGATGAGGGTTGGACTTATCTAAAAAGCAGTCTGGCTTATGACTTTTATCAAAGTGCAGATGGAGAAACATATTTTATCACTCGAAAAGGAATGGGAGTATATGAGGTCTCTTCTGATGCAGGTATTACAATCTCTAATCAGACCTTAAGAGAAAATATTGTCAATGGTGAAGTAGGTACCATCTCTTTATCTGGATCTAAGAAATTATCTCCAGATGATGATGTTGCTAAATTTACCCTAAGTGGAGCAGACGCTGATAAATTTGAAATCACAGATGAATATATACTCAGATTAAAACCAGGAACAAAAGCAGATTTCGAGAATCAATCAAGCTATAGCCTAACCATCACAATCGGAGACGTCACTTCAGAATTGGTTATTACAGTAACTGATGCAGAAGAAAATAATATTTCGGGATCCACTGCAGCTGAAACATTAAATGGAACGGATGTGGATGACATCATTGATTCAAAAGGTGGTGAAGATGATATAGATGGTAAGGATGGCATTGATACTTTATTGATACTTGATCAAAGTTCTAATTATGAGATTGAAACCCTTGCGGGTATAACAAAAATTAAAGCTCTTGATTCAGCCTCTGGACCTTATTTAGGTCAAACAATAACAGTGAGAAATGTAGAAAATATTGAGTTCTCAGACACAATGATTTCTATTGATGCAACGCTGAATGATGCAACATATTTTTATGGCAATGGCAGTTCAGAAACACTAAATGGAACAGATGGAGATGATGTGTTCGATCCAGATGGTGGCTCAGATGAAATTGATGGTAAAGATGGTGTTGATACCGTGCTGATCTTTGATCAAAGGGATAATTATGAGATCACTATATCGGATAACGTGGTATCAATCATAGCTCTGGATTCGGCCACTGGTGACTATGCAGGTAACACAATTAAATTGACGAATATCGAGACAATTATATTCTCTGATCAAACAGTACAGGTCTCTGATCTTACAAGCAAAAATTCCACCAGTAGGTTGGTTGATGGTGAAGACAATCAAAGTAATGATGTTGATGTTGATACAGATACAGTCACAAATGATTCAAACAATGGAATTATCGTCATACCTGATGATAATCAATGGGTGAATGATTTTGATCTTTCAATAATTGATTTACCAATAACTGCTGACGATATAGATCATGGACTAATTGATCCAAATGAATCAATCAATGAATTGATATTGATTGAAGACTCTATGGAACTTAATTTCGATTTATTCTCTGGTGATGATGCGTTGATCATTGGTAATGCCAAGCCATTGAATGTGCAGTCCATTGAATGTGATTTAATGATTCCACTTGAAAATATCAATGATCAAGTGGTTTGGGAAGATTGGAACTACCAGTCAATATAATCATTTGTTTAATTAATAAGCCAAAAGAGTGTTAATAGCACTTTTCTTTTTTTGTATTAGAATGCATTGATGAGTATTTTCTTTGAAGATTATAGAAGTTATATTTTGGCTTGGATTTTTATCCTGGTCTTATTCATCTTACCTATAAACATTAATGGTCAAGACGATACTGACTTTCAATCATCTAAGCCAGAAATGTTGATGAATCAGTCATCATCAGAAGACTTTTTTAAATCACTTCAGATCTCAGTCATTGAGCATCCTGTATTCCTCTCCTCAGAAGCGAATCTTGCACAAAGCAGAGAAGTACTGAATATTGCAAAAGCACCGAGAAGACCCCAAGTCTCTTTATTTGGTGCAACAACAAACCGAATGCAAAGCAGTTATGATGACACATTTAGTTTTTTTGAAAGTTCGCCAATCAAAGATCGAACTTCTACAGGAATACTAATCGAACAACTCTTATTTGATTTCTTCTCAACCAAATATCAAATCAATGAGGCTCAAAATAATTTGTTGGCAGAAGAAGTGGTTCAGGAACAGAAGATCAATAGCTTGCTATTAAAAATGATCACCTCATGTTTGGATACTGCATCCTATGACATTTTAAAGAGATTGGTTGGAGATTCAGTAAATAGGCATGCAGAAATCACTGAAAAGATTCGAATCAGAGTAGAAAGCGGGAGAGCACCGACAAGAGAGCTAACAAGGGCTGAAGCACGACTTGCAGAAGCAGAAGCTAAATTACTTAGAATCAACCTAAATTACGATTCAGCAAAAGCAGAATTTATGCAACTCATGCCTAATATAAGGGCTTGTAGACAAATGATCGGTATTAATCAATCAGACTTAATAATGGATCAAATGCAAGTTACTGAGATGGCAATCAATACAAACCTAAATATCAAAGAAATTGACTTGAGAATCAATGCCGCTGAAGAAAATGTCTCTAAACAACGTTCAAATTTCTGGCCAAGACTGAATCTGACCTTGCAGGGGGATCTTTATAACCCAGAGTATTACATGACTAAGAAATTGGAGGAACACGACATCTATCTTGGGATTCAATTTGAAAGTGAACTTTACACAGGTGGGAGAAAAAATGCACAACTAAGGATCGCAAAACAACAGTTGGATCAACTGTCATATGACCGATCTACACTTGCTAAAAATATTACATCGAACATTGAATCATTGCATTCGGAATTAACAAATGCAGAAAACAGAATTGAAGCATATGAAAATGCTTTCGATGCCAATGGGAAAAGCAGAGAGAATCTAAATATGCAATTTCAAACCTCCAATGTTTCATTGTTAGAGTTACTTCAAGCAGAAAGAGATCTTTTGGAATCAGCTGAAAATATGGTTTTTAATCAAAGGTCGGTGATTTTATCTGGGTTTACTCAAAAAGCAATTTTAGGCCAACTAAAGAGTTACGTTGAGACCTCCGGCAACTAATCTCTTCTAATTATTTTCCTAATCGATACACTTTAGTAATGTCATATAAGAATAATAAGCATTGGTTCTGGGGCTCGGTACTAAATTTTAAGTCTATCTTTTTTAGGATTGGGCTGGCGGCAACGATGATCAACCTACTGTCGGTTGCAAGCTCAATTTTTATTATGGTTGTTTATGATCGAGTAATACCCAATGCAGCATTCCCCTCTCTTTATGCATTAACAGTTGGAATGTTCATTGTTTTGATTTTTGACTTCATTTTAAAAAATATGAGAGCTTGGTTTATGGACTTGGCTGCACAACAAATTGATTTGAAAGTGGGTTATGACATCTATGCGAAAATACTTAAAGCGCCTCTGGATCAGGTCTCTGGATCTGTAGGTGGACTTGCCAGCATCATCAAAGGATTTGATCATGTAAGAGAATTTTTCA
>CEVH01023477.1_pt1 | contig 11046 bp, 10 predicted proteins | sample 356521 | NCBI WGS metagenome assembly CEVH01 (sample SAMEA2623446, study PRJEB7988) | marine metagenome | isolation source: saline water (ENVO:00002010), including
TAACATAAATATAAAGTCATACTTATTTTACTAATTCAAGTTAAGATCTATTACTTATGAAGCATATAATTCTTAAATCTACTGCCCAGCCAATTTTGGTTATTTTTATGATGACTATCATTTTGTTGGTTAACATGTATTCAATCGCGGGTGGGACAGAGTTTAACGATAGATTTGAATATGATATTGAAAAAAGATACTTCATTGACGATCAAATAAATTTAGAATACGACATCAAATCACTGGGATTAAAAATTGCAAAACTCAACTTTGAAGTTAACTTTGGAGAAGCACAGTACTTTTCAAGCGCCACCGTTCAGACACAAGGTATTGGAGATCTTTTCTCAAATTCAATTTGGACATTCTCAGCAAGAGGTACATTGAGTAAAAATGATATACAACCAAAATTTTACAATAACCATATTGAAACAAAAAAAGGCGTTGGTCATGTAAGTATAGTTTATCGAAATGGAAAACATAACATATTGGCAAGACCTGAAATAATGGAGAATAAACTTATAAGGCTCTATGAACAACTAAATGCACAAACTATAGATCCAATTTCAAGTATGATTGAAATGTCTATGTATCACAATAAGGATGTGTGTACAGGAGAATGGGATGTTACTGATGGTAGAAGAATATTTTCGATAGAATTTGAACAAATAGAGGAGCAAAATATTTGTACCGCAAAATTCACACCACTTGTTGGATTTTCTGACAAAGAAATGAAAAAATATGAAGATAATCCTGTACCACTTTTCATGCTGCAGCTCATGAAAATTACTATTAAAGATGAATTTATATTCTTAATACCGATCAGCATAAATGCGAGTGAGGGTATTTCTGGATCAATTGACTTAGTTGACTTATCAATAAATGGTAAATCTATTGTTTTTTGAATATTTTTATATGTACTATACAAAATTAATGTACTAAATGTAGTATGGAACAAAAAATGAATTAGTATGTATCACTGATTCGGACATGATTTGTTCTTCTATTGTTCTATTTTCGTAAATCTTTTATTAAATACAATGATAAGTAGAAAAAAAAATCCAAAAATAAAAGCAATATTAGGACCAACTAATACTGGTAAAACTCACCAGGCAATCAATATGATGCTTAGCTATGATACTGGCATGATTGGAGTTCCATTAAGACTTCTTGCACGCGAGCTATATGATAAAATATCGACTAAAATTGGTGCACAGTCAGTTGCACTCATTACTGGCGAAGAAAAATATATACCAAAATTTCCAAAATATTATATCTGCACCGTTGAAGCAATGCCAACAGATATATTGGTTGATTTTATTGCGATTGACGAGATACAACTCGCAAATGATATTGAGCGCGGGCATGTATTCACAAAGAGAATATTTGAAGCAAGGGGGTCAATTGAGACTGTATTTCTTGGTTCTGAAACGATAGAGATGATATTAAAGAAAATTATCCCAGATATCGAGGTCATAAAAAAAACTAGATTTTCAAAATTAACTTATGAAAATTCAAAAAAAATCTCAAGATTAAGGAAGAGAACAGCAATAATTGCATTTTCAATTAATCGTGTATATGAAATTGCTGATTTTGTAAGACAGCAAAATGGGGGTGCTGCAGTGGTTCTTGGAGCTTTATCCCCCCGAACACGTAACGCCCAAGTTGAACTATATCAGTCAGGGGAAGCAGACTATCTAGTTGCTACTGATGCGATTGGGATGGGATTAAATATGGACATTGATCATATTGCGTTCGACTCAATCAAAAAATTTGATGGTAATAAATACAGATATCTCTATCCCCATGAAGTTGGACAAATTGCAGGTCGCGCAGGGAGATATATGAATAATGGAACTTTCTGTATGACATATCCAAACCATGAATTAGATCCCAATATAGTAAGTTCGGTAGAAAACCATAATTTCGCAATAGTTGATAATATCAAATGGCGTAATAGTAATATAAAGTTCGACTCCCTTACATGTATGCTCGATAGCTTGAATGCAAAACCAGATTTACCTTACCTTAAATCAGTAAAACCTGGCGAAGACCAGCAAACATTGGAATATATCAATGAGAACAATTTATTAAGTGACAGAAAATTAAAGATTGATGAATTAAGGCTGCTGTGGGATCTTTGCCAGATACCAGACTATAGGCAAACCGGCATAGATAACCATGCAAAAATAGTACTTAAGATTTTCTGTGATATAACTAAGTCTGGCGGGTACGTAGATGAAGACTGGTTTGATAAGGAAGTAAAATATTGCGCAAAATACAATGGTGACATAGATGGCTTATCAAATAAAATTTCTTTCATTAGAACATGTAACTTCATAGCGAATAAAAGTGGCTGGGTTCAAGACTCAAAGCATTGGCAGAAAAAAACAAGAGCCATTGAAGATAAATTATCAGATAAATTGCATGATAGACTTATGCAAAGATTTATTGATAAAAGGACGAGTATCCTTGTTAATTATACCGATCTAAAAAATATTAAAGTAGATGAAAAGAGTAAAATTAATGTTGGAAACATTACCTTGGGAACAGTTGAAGGATTAAAATTTAAACATCAATCAACAGCTAAATTAAATAAATCAGCAAAAAGTAAGCTAAATAATATTATTCACACAAAAATAAACGAGCAAGCAAGAAATATACTTGTGTCAGATAATTCGGATTTCCAACTCTCTCACACAAATGAATTGTTATGGAAAAATGTACCAATCGCATCTATATCAAGAAGTTCAAATATATTACTGCCAAAAATCCAGCTTTTGTTTGATGATTATCTTGATGTCATTAACAGAAAGAAATTACAAAATAAACTCGAAAATTGGCTTTCTTTTCATATAAAGAGGGTGTTACCTGGGCTTGTGAAGTTTAATAATGCGAAACTTAAAAGCCCCCTCTCAGCAATACAATTTTCAATTATAGAAAATCTTGGAGTAATTCAAAAAAGTAAACTTGGGATAGAATTTGATCAGCTTACTAAAGAAGAAAAGAGAGAGCTTCGATCATATGGTATATTTATTGGTGAAAATTTTTTATACTTTAAAAAAATCTTCGAGGATGACGGGTTCTCACTCAGACTTAAATTATTTAATATCAATGTCGGAAGCTCTTATGCTCTGGGACCGATAAAAAATGAAAGGATTATTGAGAATAAGCTAGATACAATTTTCTATCAAAACCTGGGCTATTTTTATTCTGGCAGGCAGTATATTCGACCAGACCTCATCGAAAATATGCTCTGTTTTATCAGAGAAAAAATGCAAAAAGAAAAATCTTCCAAATTCATACTTGATAATGAATTGATAAATAAAATGGAACTGAAAAAAAATATTACAGAGAAGCTCCTGAGAGATCTTAATTTTACCAAAGTGAAAAATACCAAAAAAAATAAAGATCAATTTTGGATTAAGAAAAAAATAAACGAGAAGCCATATAGTGATTATGCATATAGTGAAATTAATCCATTTTCAGTATTAAAAAAATTTAACAATGCTTCAAATCATTAGATTTTTCTGTTATAAGTATTCATCTCATGGTTCAACAAAAATTAATATCCTTAGAAAGACATAAATGACGTACGTTGTAAATCAAGCCTGTATTAAATGCAAATATATGGATTGTGTTGAGGTTTGTCCTGTTGATTGCTTTTATGAAGGGGAAAATATGCTCGTTATACACCCTGATGAATGCATTGATTGTGGTGTTTGTGAGCCAGAATGTCCTGCTGAAGCAATTCTTCCTGATACAGAACCAGGCATGGAAGAATACCTTGCTCTTAATAAAAAATATTCTGAAATTTGGCCAAATATAACGATGAAAAAAGACTCTCCAATTGATGCTGATGAATTCAAGGACAAAAAAAATAAATTGCAGGAATATTTTTCAGAAAAACCTGGAACCGGAGACTGATCAAAATAAGGAAGCTCAAATAATGGCAAATAAGGTTAATAAGAATTACAAAATAAATGAATATATAGTTTATCCATCACATGGAGTGGGTAAGATTACGGATATACTTGAACAAGAAATAGCCGGAATGAAACTCGAGCTATATGTTATCTACTTTGAAGAAGATAAAATGACACTTAGAGTGCCGACAAATAAAGTAGAGTCGACAGGAATGAGGGCAATATCAGATACAAATTTGATAGATGAAGCATTTTCAATTCTTAAAAGTAATGCAAAAGTTAAAAAAACAATGTGGAGCAGGCGAGCTCAAGAGTATGAAACCAAAATCAATTCAGGTGATATTATTGCCTTGTCCGAGGTTGTAAGAGACTTACACAGAAACCCTAGCCAATCTGAGCAATCATACTCCGAGAGGCAACTATATGAATCAGCACTTGATCGTCTTGCAAAAGAAGTATCAAGAGCTCGAGGTATAAAAGAAATTGAAGCAGTTACAAATATTGAAGGTCAACTTGCGAAAAATAGCAAGAATGCTGCTGCTGCTTCGAATTAGTCAATGAGCTCAGTTGTAGCAATCAAAGCACGTAATGACCCCACTTAAAAAAATAAATATTATGGGTGGTGACTACGAATTTACCCTTAATATTTCCGGCCCGATGGACAACTATGATCTAAACTACGTGCCATCAAACCTGCAAGATTTATATAAGAAAATACTAAATCAGAAAAATTTTCAAATATCTGAGTTCTCATTATCAAACTATTGCATGATGCGTGAACGAGGTATTTGCCAAATGACAGCAATACCTGTCTTCGTCAATCGAGGCTTTCGACATGGCATAATCTGGGTTCGAAAAGATAGTAATTTAAATAGTGTAACTGATTTAAAGAATTGTAAGGTTGGCATAAAGGAGTATTCACAAACAGCTGCAGTGTGGCTTCGAGGTATTTTATTAGAAGAGTATGATCTCCACTGGAGCTCGGTTTATTGGTATGCGAACAAGATACAAAGATTTATACCGCCAACACAGGCGAACGTGAATCTCATTAGCGGTGACCCAGAGGAATTAGTGATAAACGGAGAGCTTGATGCTTATGTAGCCCCAAGACCGCTTGATATTAAAAAATCACCAAAAGATAGGGTTTTGAGACCACTTGTAAATGACTATGCGGAAGTAGAAAAAAAATATTTTGAGGCAACCGGTATATATCCCATTAATCATTGCTTGATGATCCACCATCATACACTTATAGAAAATCCAGAGATTGGATATAGCGTATTCAAGGCATACAGCAAAAGTAAAGAAAAAGCACTGAAGCGGAAGTTGGGAGCAACTCTTCTACCTTGGGTTGACAGGCAATGGTCTGAGGTTATTGACATATTTAATGGAGATCCATATCCATTTGGACTGACTGATATAAACAGAAAAAATGTACAAAAATTAGTTGAATATTTACACGAACAAAAGCTGATAGAAAATCAAATAAAAATTGATGATTTATTTACGGATGACTCCATTAAATGGTCAGAGTAGCATAGATTAAACAATATCTAGATTAACGAATGGCTTCTTTGGCAAACAAACTTCTATATTATCCGAAACACTTACAAATCCCCCAAACTTAACAATTGTCATTATACCTGTTTTTCTGACAAGATTACCTTGGGCATCTTTCGAAATCATTTTTTTAAGTAGACCGCTGCCAAAATCTTCGATTTGTCGACAAGGATTTCTGAGTCCGGTAACTTCAAGTACTACCGAGGCACCAATCTTAAGTTGTGTGTATTTGGGTAAGTTAATCAGATCAATGCCTTTGGTAGTAATGTTCTCCCCTAAATCTCCCGGTTTAACACTATACCCATATTGGTATAGTTCTTCAAATAACTCAGAGGCTATCAGGTGTACCTGCCTTATATTCAGCTGTGTTGGGTCCTTCTTAACCCGAGATCTATGCTTAACATATTTGCCTGCATGTGCATCACCTTCTACACCGTGCATGGTTATTAACTCTATCTTCTCTTGAATTTCCTTCGAAAATTCATGCGTACCTTTTTTACTTACAGAAAATACCTTTCCAATCATCTCATGCATTTGCAAAACACCTCATAATAAAATTTTCCTAAAATGACATAAATCATTCTTTAATTGTACTCGTATTTTGTGAGCATAGTATAGCTATATTTTTTGGAGTCAGCTAGGAAAAGCCTGTAGACCAAGAAATAAACATTCGTTATTATCAATCAAATGGGGGCGTAGCTCAGTAGGATAGAGCACCAGATTCCTAATCTGGGGGTCACAGGTTCAAATCCTGTCGTCCTCACCATATTCCTCTGATACCTTTAAGCAGTTTTCCCTCTGTCACCTTTCGTTTCGATAACATTACTTGTTCTACACTACTGATTCTATATTATTGCAGAATCCTTGTAAAATGCTTCATTTTCGACCCAAATTACACACCAATTACATAAATATTACATTTTTACGATTCCTCTGTAACCATTGGTGAACAACGTTCTTGGGGGTGTAAAGTAAAGGTATATACTATTGTTTGTGGATCAGGAGGTCCTTGGCTCGAATCCAAGCAGCGGTAACAAATACATTATGTTTAGTCAGCTTTCCTTGATACTAATTGTAGCCCTGCTGTCATAAAAAATGCCAATTGCTTGGTGTTTATGGTAAAAAATCGTTACTTTTTTGGTAATGATTTGAAATACTTATATTTCAAAAGATAGCAAATAAGAAGACCAATTATACTCGATAGAATTATAAAGATTATTACAAAATCGTAGTTGCTATTTGTCCAGATTAAAGAACCAATCCAAGGCCCACATGACAAACCTATCGCATAGAATACAGATACATATCCGAATTTTTGTCCGAAGTCACTCATTCCTAGTACATCTTTTGATATTAAGGGTAATATAATTGACGTAATCCCATAAGCTGACGCCTCCAGTAGGATAAATATAAATGCAAGTGTTGGTGATATATGCGTTACATACAAAAACAGGAGAGAAATTACTGTCATGTAAAAGATGTAAAACAGAGAATTTGTATCACTAATTTTCTCTCCAAAAAATAAAATTATCATTCTGCCAACAACTTGAAAAGGGCCAAATAAAGATGCAATTATGATTGCCATTTTAAACTCTAACCCTTTTTCAAGCAGAAGAGGAATAATATGACTCACCAACATTTGATGGTTAAGGGCAATAAGGAAAAACGGTAAAGATAGTAATAAAAGCTTACTATCGATTGGTAGAAAAATTTTATGATTATTTTGCAATTTTTTCGGCACTTCAACTATGACGTAATTTTTCATACCTGCATATAGCATGGGAGTACCGATAATTATTGTTGATATACCAATTATCATAATTGCAAGTTTCCAACCATGTGTTGATGCAAAATATGTCATGATCGGAAAGGTGATAGTACTGGCAAAACCCGCGATTAATGTAATAATTATAATCGTTCTTTTAGTGTCTTTTTTCTCGGCCATAGTAATTATGGAGAAGACCATATTGTAGGTACATCCGGCAGCAAAAAAATTGACAGATATCCATCCTGAAAGAAATACAATGTATAATTCTGCTGCATAGCTCAAATAAAGAAGAGATAAACCAATCATGATTGGGCATATCAATATTAAAATTAACCCATAGCCCCTATCGATTAACCTCCCATAAAATGGAAAAGCAAAAGCCTGAACGAATAATGATAGGCTAAACGCGAATGTAAGATTATTTTTTGAGATACTTAGAGTATCCAACCAAAAATTTAATAATGCAGGAAACAGGTAATATGACGCACTATAAAACAATGTAACGGCGACTCCTGTACATATCGCCGCTATTGGCACTGACGAAATTAACATTTTTATATTTTTAACAGTAATGGAAAATTAAATATACTATTTTAAAAATTTTGAAAATATGTGCCAGTGATAGGAGTTTGGTTTTTTATGAGCAGTGTCCAGCATTTCATATATCTCAAAATCTTTAAAAAGATCCACAATATCGTGCTCATTTACATAATAATGTGGGTGCCCAACCTCATTGCCCTGATCTTTTGTCCACGTATTTTCTGCTACTAATTCACCTTTCCCGTAGCCTACATTTTTTTTGGAGAGCATGCTTATTATTAAAAATCCACCTGGACGCATTACTCTCTTGATTTCATTGATAGCATTAATCACCGACTCATGATTGCCATGGTATATTACATTAAATGATACAATCGCATCAAATGAGTTTTCATCGTATGGTATGTTTGTAAATGACCCAATAAGAGTGTCTATATTTTTTAGATCGTATTTTGTGATCATTTCATTTAAGTAGACGATGCCTGTTTCACTTGCATCAATGGCGGATACTTTAAAGCCAGCTTTGGCAAGTTCTAAGCTATGGCGTCCAATACCAGAACCCAAATCAAGAATTTCTTTTACGCCATTATCTTTCAAATAGGATACCTTGCTCGTAATAAATGGTTCAGGTACCATCCAATCAATCCTACCCCTCTCATCAGCCCAAACATTGTTCCAGGCCTCATAGGCTGTTTCAAATTCGTTTTTCTTCATTTTGTGTAACCTTTCTTCTCAAGTATTGACTAACTTGCTCTACAACAAAAATCAAAGCGAATATCATCCCTATAATCACCATCGCTCTGTCATATGCCATCCAATTAAAGAGGGCATTCAGACTCATACCGATTCCACCTGCTCCAACAAGCCCTAAAATAACAGATCCTCTGATTGCTTTTTCAAATGCAAAGAGTGAAGTTGTAATTAATCCAGGCATCGCAGCGGGTACGACAGCAGCAAAAGTTGCATCAAGCTTTGTTGCGCCGCAGCTTTCAAGTGCATCTGCAGGACTTTTATCAACATCTTCCATTTCTTCTGCAAAAAATCTTCCGCAAAATCCAATAGTATCAACCATTATGGTCAATGTTCCTGCAAAAGCTCCTAAGCCAACAAGCATAACAAAAATTATGGCCCAAACAAGATCTGGAACAGTTCTAAATAATAATATTAATGCCTTTACTGTTTCTTGAACAAGTCTCATGGGACGAGAATTACCAAGCAAACCCTTAGATGATAATAATGCCAGTATGAAGCCAAATATTATACCAAGCAGTGTACCCGTAAATGCCATTTGGAAAGTTTCAATTAATTCCCGCGTATATCGAAACGTATCTTTCCAGGTTATGCTATGCTCATTTTCTCCGAGTATGCCAATGGAAGGAAAGGCCTCACCCAAAAATCTTTTAAAATATTGCGTGCTATCGAGCAGACCTTCAAAGCTGAATTGTGAACCTTGGAATGACCAAATGACCATTACAATCAAGGCCAAATAAATAAAATATCTAGTGATACTAATTTTCTTGTATCTTCGTGGTAAATTATTTAACTCTGATTTCTTATCTATATCTATTGGGCTATCAGTCATATTCAGCCTGCAGAGTTTTTATTTCTATAGAGTTTGAGTCTTTAAAAAGACTCAATCGACCATTTTTTATTGCTAACACTTTGTTACCATACTCAAGTGCATGCTCAACATTATGTGAGGTGAATATTAGTGTTATATTTTTATTCTTACACAAATCATAAAAAAGGCTCATTACCTCGTTTGCTGCTACTGGATCTAGACTTGCAACCGGTTCATCAGCCAATATCATATTAGGCTCTTGCATCAGCGCTCTTGCAATCGCAACTCTTTGTGATTGTCCGCCTGATAGTGTGTCTGCTCTCTGCAAGGCCAAATGAGATAAACTCACCATTTCTAATGCTTCCATAGCTTTTTTTCTAGTTCGATTACTCGCACTTATTTGTCCCCAATTTCTTATCCCTGCCAGTGGAAATTTTGAAACATTGTGCAAGCGACCTATATCCCCATGAATTACATTTGTTAGAACTGATAATCTGGGTACAAGATTATGTTTTTGGAATACTACTCCGATGGATGAACGCATTCTTCTCAGTGCGCCTGTCCTGAGTTTCAAGATCGGATCCCCGAATACGTTAATTGAACCTTGTGATGGTTCAGTTATTCGAGTTAAGCATTTTAGTAAGGTTGATTTACCCGCACCGTTTGAGCCTATAATTGCTATTGACTCACCTACTCCTATTGTAAAGGAAATGTCCCTTAAAACTTCAAAATCAGCATATGATTTTGATAAGTGTTTAACTTCAATTGCATTCATTGTAAAATGTTTGGGCCGGTTTAACCGGCCCAAATCCCATTTATGTTTAGTCCATGATATCGAATTCAGGGAGGCCTGCTGTACGATACATATTTCTTACGACATCATAATCTGAGTCGTCCACTTCGAGCAATCTTGTACCCTCATATTTATCGTTAGCCATTTCACCTTCATCATTGATTCCTGCTAGGATAGCAGCAATTAGTACCTCTTCATTTTCGACTATTGCAGCTTTTATTCTAGCAATCTCTGAGTCAGAGATCGTACCATTAGCCATAAGCATATCGTAAGGCAAATCGCCTGATCGTGCTAAAACTTTATAGTCTCCGTTGCCGTTTGGCTCTTTTGATCGATCATATTTTATCCAAGAACTAACTTTAACGCCTATAGCTTGAGTGTCATCACGCACCAAACCTGCATGCTGTAGACTTTTCTTTGTATGAATGACTTTGATGTCGCTCATTGGATCTACACCATGGTCCATTAGCACTTGCATTGGGCAGAAATGACCGGACGTTGATCCCGGTCCAGCAAATGAAACTGTTGTTCCTTTTAGATCTGTGACCTTAGTATAGCCGCTTGAATTTTTAACAACAATTCCACAGTAATAATCAGGTCTCGCGAGCCCAATCATTGCTTTTCCATCAGTAAGCTTTGATATGGCGACATACTCAGCTGGGCCAGTAATCGCAAAATCAACCCTATTTGATCTCATTGCTTCTGCTGTTGCTGTTTGATTTGCAACATCAAAAAATTCGAATGAATCGCCAGTTACGTCTGATAAAGCATCAATGAATGGCCCCCATTCTGAAATTAATGCATCCATACCTTGAATATCAGTAACCGCGATTTTGTAGTCTTTGGCATTTGCATTTATTGAAGTGACAGTCATCAACAAAAAAGCACAAAATCCCATTAT
>CEVH01098051.1_pt1 | contig 11026 bp, 8 predicted proteins | sample 356521 | NCBI WGS metagenome assembly CEVH01 (sample SAMEA2623446, study PRJEB7988) | marine metagenome | isolation source: saline water (ENVO:00002010), including
ATATAATCCGCAAATTCTCTGACACAACCTTCACCACCTTTTTTTGAGCATATAAAGTTAGCAATATTTAAATTTTGTTCTATTGCATCTGCAGGACATGCAGATAGGCCTACGAATTTTAAGACTTCTGTATCATTTATATCATCGCCAATGAAAGCTATTTCAGAGGGTTTAATATTATATTTAATTGATATATCTTTTAATCTAGCAAGTTTATCCTTTACTCCTTGACATAATATATCAATATGCAACTTTTTTGCTCTATTTTTAACTAGTCTTGTTTTCTCAGAGGTCATTATTGACGTTAAGATACCTTTTTTTTTTAACATTTTAAATGCTACACCATCTCTTGTATTAAATTTTTTTAATTCATCACCTTTTTCGGAATAATACATACCACTATCTGTAAGGACCCCATCAACATCTGAAATAAAAATTTTTATATTTTTAATTGGATTAATTTCCCTTCTCCTTAAAAATGATTCTATAATTGGAATATCATCTATTTCATCTAATTCAAAATATGTTTTTTCATCCATTTCAATGTATTCTATCTTCCCCGAAATTCTATTACCAGATAATAAAAGAGCATCTCTACTAGATATGTAAATAGCTCCATTTTCTACATGGAAACCACTAAAATTTTGGCGAGTTGGTCTATTAAAATGATCATAATTCATTGGCTTAATATGATTATTTTGTACATTCCAAATGAATCTTTTTTGACGAACTAATGATAATAGACTATCTGATTTTGTTTCAATATAATGATTTAATGCATTATCTATATCACTAGTGCTTGTCAAAGGTGAAGTTGGTTGAAGAAGAATTAAATGTTTAAAATCTACTCTATTTGCAAATTCTATCATTATTAATTCGGTAGAGGCTGTATCTGTCGCAGTTTCTGGTGATCTATCTATAACTTTTAATTTAGGATTACTTATTTTTAAAACTGAATTCCGAATTTTTTTACCGTCTGTTGCTACATAAACTCTTTCAATCATAGTTGACTTTAGGGCAGATTCTATTACCCAATGAATTAGTGGCTTACCGGCAATCATAATGGTATTCTTATTAGGAATTGATTTACTTCCAGCCCTTGCTGGAATTAGAGCGACTATTCCTCCCATAAAATTTGATTTACTTTTAACTTATTTCTCTGATTTAGCTCAATCTCAAGAATTTCTATAGATTTTTCTTCAAAACTAGCTGCTAATGAATCAATATCTCTGACTAATTTTCTCAACCCATCTGGCTCCAAGGAGGCAGCGTGGTCTGTTCCCTTCCATGTTCTATCCATAGTAAAATGTCTTTCTATATATTCCGCACCTAACATGAATGCTCCTAAATCTACTGCTATCCCAAGATGATGGCCTGAAAACCCAACAGCCTTTACTAGATTACCATAACTTTTTTTTAAACGAGAAATTTCTTTTAAACAAACATCTTTAAATTGTACAGGATAGCCAGATGTGCAACTATAAATAACTAGATCTTTTAGTCTGTCATATTTTTTGAAAAGATTAATTATTTTTTTTTCTTCTTTTCTTGTTGTCATTCCTAAAGAAAGATGTATCTCACCATAAAAATTTTTACATAAAACTTTTAATAATTTTTTATTCAAATTGCAGGCTGAAGGAACTTTAATAAACAAGGGTTTAATTGAAATAATATCAAGTGCACTTTTAAAATCCCAAACTGAAGATGAATATTCTATTCCAATTTTGGCGCAATGATTTTTTAATTCTTTATGCTGATCTATAGAAAATTCTAAAAACTCCCTATGTTCCCCATATGTTTTCCCATAAGAATTATAAGCTACTGGGTGAGGTGCATTATACTCATTTGTCGATAGCAATGATTTAATATCTCTTTTTTGAAATTTTACTGCATCAACGTTACAATATGCTTTAGCGGTTGATATCATAGCTTTAGCAATTTCAATGTCACCCTTATGATTACATCCGATTTCAGCTATTATTTTTGGTTTAACCATAACTTATTTATATCAAAAAAGATATTTTGATATAGGGAGCTCTTTTTGTAAATCATAAGCATAGTTTCTCCATAATTTATATGCTGCATGATTTTTTAAACCCATTTTTGATACTCTGTCTTTTTCCCATGGCTTTGGTCTTAACTCATATCCTGAGAAATGTAAAATTTTTATATTACTTCGGTGTTTTTTGAAAAATGATTCGGAGCCGTTTCCTGAGGCACCATAGTCTCTAAAATTGTAAAAATGATGTATTAAGAGCTGAGGGCATTTTAGTTGAGAAAAATAATTATTGATAATTTTTTGGTCCAACAATTCTGTATTGTTATCATTCCTATTCATAATAATTTTCTTTAAGATATTATAAGTATTATTAGGTATTTGTAAGGTATCTACGCCGAATAACCCTGTGTTAATAGCACGCCATTTAAACTTTGGACCTTTGGTTGATTTGAATTTTCCTGCTTTAGACCCAAAAATAGGGAAAGAGAAATCAAGTGCATTCGTAAAATCATTTAACACCAGCATATCACCATCAAAAAAAATAATCTTTGAAAAATCTCGCTGCGAAAATGTTTCAACAGTCAAATATGCCAGCCTATGCTTTTCATGTTTACACCTAGCATTACGATATACTTCATCCTCAATTTCGATAAGCTCAATATTGTTTCCTAAACTGGATAATAATTGCCTATTTTTAACACTTAATGGAGAAATATAATTATCAAAAAATATTCTTATTTTATATTTATGAAATTTTGGCAAATGTTTTTTCATCGAATAAATCATTACAATTGTCCCTGGTACAAATTCGTCATTTGAAATTGTACAAAAAAGCAAATCAGAATCTTTAAATCGTAAACTATTAATATTTGCATAGCATCGAATGAATTTTGAAATGCGATTAATAATTGGCATTGGTATGCACACTTTCTTCATAATTAGAAACAATCTGGTCAGTTATTTTTTCCCAAGTAAATTTTTCAAGAACTCTTTTTTTCCCTTTATATATTAATTTATTTCTTTTGTCCTTGTTTGAAAGTATCAAGGAAATTGATTTTGATAGCGAGGCATGATTTTGAGGATCGACTAATAAACCATTGATATTATGTTCAACTGCATCTGGTATGCCGCCAGAATTGCTACCTATAACAGGACATCCACAAGAATTTGCTTCTAAAAAAGTAATGCCAAAACCTTCACTATCACCAGAATCCTCAATATACCTGCTCACCATTATATAAATTTTACTCATTGAATAAAGTTTTCGAATTTCATCTTGATTCACAAAACCAGTAAATGTTACATGCTTACTCAGATTCAAATCATTAATGAGAATTTTAAGCTCATTTATATAATTTTTTTGTTTTTCTTCTCCAGCTATTAAGTAATGTGTGGTTGGAAACTTTTTTAAAACTTCGGGCAAACTTCTAATAACTGTATCATGTCCTTTACGGCGAATGATTCTTGCAAGGGTTATTAAAATATTTGAATTTGGTGGAATATTAAATTTTGAAAACAAACTTTTATATTCTCGATCAGGAAAAAAACGTTTTGGGTCAACACCATTTGGAATGAATGTGACAATTTTCTTTTGTCTTTTAGTACTACAGAATTTTAAAACTTCTTTTTTTGTAAAATTGCTCACACATATTATTAAATCACTAATTCTGATTAAATCTTCAAACTTTTTAATTGAATCTTTATCAGATATACCAGTTACATCTAAACCATGTGCTACAAATGATAATTTGGCTTCAGGAAATTTTTTTTTATAAAATTTAAATGCAGTGGCTAGTTTCCATGTTGTGGCAATTATATAAGCTTTTGGAAATCTTTTCAATATAAGTAAGAAATAGTAAGTCATATAAAACAAATGAAATTGATGCCAATTTCTGCCATGCATTCTGGTAACGTGAAAATTTTTATTTTTATGAATTTTTAAGCCATTATCTTTTCGTCTAACAAAAACATGCACATCATGACCTTTTTGAGATAAATGATCTGCTACACCGTAAGCCCATTCTTGTATTCCCCCTCCCTTACTAGGCGGAAAATGAGTAGTGACTATGACATATGTTGAGATAATATTTACCTTAAAACTTTACGTTAACTTTATAAGAATTATGTTTGAGAAAAGTATAGTTTTTGTTTGAATTATATTAGAAAAAACAGCTAATTATGAATTGAAAAAAATAATTTTACTACAATCCTTTTTAGCTATTTTCATTATCAAATAATTTTCTGATAAATGAATCAATACTTTCAAAACTTTTAATATTTAAATTTTTTGCTAAACTTGAAATGACCTTTTGCCTGGGATCCAATTCATTCTTAATGGATATAACATTTAGGTCTGGCCTTATCCATTTAGCTGTTAAAAGAACAGTCGATACATCTCCAACAATAATCGCCCCCTTTTTTAATACTGGTATGATATATTCAAATGCTATATCAGCTGGAATGGTTTTTACTTTATTATTATGGATTGAATATAAATTGTCCCTTTCGAAAGGATGATGTTTAACAGCAATATTAAAATGATTCGATGCTAGTTTAGAAATACTCTTTATTATTTTTTCATAAAAAGATCTAAATTTTTTTAATTCTTTTTCGTGAGGAAGAATATGAATCAAGTCTACTCTACTTATTTCATTTTTTTTATATTTGAAAGATTTTAGAATTTCCTTTATGATTAATTCTAATTCAGCACTAAGGAATGAATCCTTTTTAAAAGGACTTAATTTTTTCTTTTTTAATTTTTTATGAGCATATTCTGGAAAAGCTAAATACGCCTGCTCTATACAGTCTGAACCTCCCACAACTTGTTGCCTATTATACCAAAATCCATAATATAGTTTTTTTAAAAAAATTTCAACTATTGACTCATACGCATAATTATGAATTGCATAACTCAATATACCATCATCTACATAAATAATTTTTGAATTATAATTTTGAGATTTCATTTGAGTGTAGCCTCTAATAAACTCTATTCTTCTGTCATTGCCTGTATACATTATACTTGGTTTTATGTATGCTATCAGATCTTTAACTTTTTTTAATACTTCCCGTCTATATGAATATTTTTTTAACGATGAGGACTGGATTGAATTAAACTGATAACAATGTTTAAATGGAGAATTTTTAATATTCATCATAATATCAAAATATTTATTTTTATGATCTATTGGCTGATCTATGAAAATCAAAAAACATGTTCGATTTTTTTGCACTTCGAGCGCTAAAATAGTAGAAAGAATCAAATGAAATGGAGTGGATACAAAAAATACCGCTGGTTCATTATCTAAATTTTTTAACACAATAAATTTTATAATCTATAAATATGGATTATATTATAAAATCATTAGAAGAATGTTTGAATTGATTCTAATTTATACTTTAATACAAAAATCAATTCTTTGAAAAATATTTTTGTAGGTTGTAGTAAAACTTAATAAATATTTTCCCCTCATAATTTTCAAATAATCATTTTTTAAAATTATTAACTATATAAATAGAAAGGATTTATCGTGTATTGTAAAATGACAAATTTCAAACACAGCGGTATTAGTGCAAAGCTTATTAAAATTTTAAGTAACGACCACCAGATCTACCAAGAGGTTGATGGTCTTCAAAACATTGTATACTGGAAAATCAGTGATAAAGAATTTTATTCAATAGAAACATATAAAGATAAAAAATCACATGATGAAAAAAATTTAATAATTAAGAATATAATAGAAGATTATATTTCAAAATATTTGGTAAAACTTCCAAGGATAGTCGAAGGCGAAATAGTTTGGGAACATTCTAAATAATTTTCAAAATTTTTTAGGTGTATGTAAAAATAGTTGGCTTTGCATTCTTGAATTGAATAAAAGTTTATAAATGATTATATATCAAAATTACTTATCAAATGAAAATATATTTTGTTAGAGATAAACATCTTCAGTTAAAGAAACTTTTTTATTATCTTTCTAACTCTTTAGCCCTTTTAATACCAAAATTTATCTTTAGGGTGTTATTATCCAGAGAAATAAGTAAAGTTAATAATTTTAATAAGTCATACATTAAAAAGAGATTAAAGTATTACATAGGTCTAACCAATGATTTTTCCATTTCATCTGAAGCATTGACAGTCAATGACTTGTGGACAAATCAATTGATTGTTTTTTATGAAAATGTTGTTAAAAAAAAAAGTAAAAAAAAAAGAACTACATACTTTTTTGACTTAAATGAGTATTTTCGTTATTTCCCAGCCCAAGTAAGATTAGATTATAAATTTGGTGATATAACCAGTAATTTTAATACACCAACTATCGTAAAGAGTAGGCCAATTCTAGCAAGTAAAAATTCAATTATTCTAAATCTTAATAAAATCAGACATTTTCATTTTGTCAAAGATAAAAATCAATTTAAAGATAAAATTAATCGAGCTGTTTGGAGAGGAAACTCAAACAATTCAAAAAGTAGAAAGTATTTTATTTCAAACTTTCAACATGTTGAGCTTTTTGATATAGGTCAGCATGGTCCTAAAGTTGATAAACCTTGGTATAAAGGTTTTATGCCAATTGAACAGCAATTAAAGTATAAATTTATTTTTTGTATTGAAGGTGCTGATACCGCCACAAATATGAAATGGGTTATGAATTCAAATTCAGTTTGTGTTATGCCAAAACCTAAATATGAAACCTGGTTTATGGAGGGAACTTTGATTAGTGATTTTCATTATATTGAAGTAAATGATGATTTTTCAAATGCAGAAAAAAAAATTAGTTATTATCTTAGAAATGAAAACAAATGTTTAAAGATTATACAAAATGCTAATCTCTTTGCAAATCAGTTTAAAAATCAAAAAAGAGAAAAATTAATTTCAATTTTAGTTTTAGATAAATATTTCAAATTATCAAATCAATTATAATATTTGCTTTGTTTTTAAATCTTAATGCAATGTATTCTTTATTTTTGCAATTTAAGTGCTTACATATTAAATCTAATTAAATAAGCAGCAGTCTTTACATTTATTTGATACCCCAAATAGGTTAAAGCAAACACAACTTTAATTAATTTCAAATATTACCTTAAAAAATCATCTCCAAATTAAGAAATGATGAAAAATAAAATATTTGCTATTGAAATTAAGCTTGATTAGAAAAATATGAATGCTTGCTTTCTAGAACTAAAAAGAAATCCAAATCCTCAGGCTATTTTTCTTCCAAAAAAATGTCAAACGAAATTTTATAGCCATTCAACATTTAAATTTATAAAAATAGGTAATAGTTCGATAGTCTTCGGTGAATTAATTATAATACTACAATATTCTAATTAGTTTATAACAATACCCTAACATAAGTGTAGAAATTTTTCTTTAGTTTTTAGTACAACATTTTAAAAAGAAGGACTTTTCAATGAAAATCTTTATTATATACATTTTATCAATTTTGTCTTCTACATCCATATTAAATGCACAGTTTAACATTTCTGGAGAAGTTAAAGGTAAGGATAATTTACCTTTATCTGGGGCTAATGTGTTTTTAGGAGGTACTAATTATGGATCAGCTACTGATAATGAAGGAAAATTTAATATTTCGAATGTTAATGCAGGGCAATATAAATTAGTTGCCTCCTACCTTGGTTATGCCACATTAGAAATAATGGTTGAAATAATGGACTCTGATATAATTCAAGACATCGCCTTAAATCAGTCAGTCCTTCAAATTGAAGCTTTACAAGTAACAGGAACAATCATTAAAGATCGAAAAACACCATTCCCACACTCATCAATAACTTCAGAAGATATAGAACTAAGGACTGCTTCTAGAGATATTACATCAGTAATGGCAGAATCTCCTGGAGTATATTATACAGAGAGTAAAGGTGGCGCAGGAGATTCAAGGGTTTATATAAGGGGGTTTGATCAAGAAAATTCTGCAACCTTAATAAACGGTGTTCCAGTTAATGATATGGAAAATGGGAGGATGTATTGGTCAAATTGGGATGGAATGACTGATATTGCTTCTGCTATTCAAATTCAAAAAGGACTTGGCGCTACAAATCTTGTTGCTGGACAGCTAGGAGGTACGATTAATATAGTTTCAGGTGCAGCAAACGCAAAAGCAGGATTTAGATATAAACAAGAGTTCGGTAGTGATGGATTTTTAAAGACTACTTTCAATGCAAACACTGGATTACTAGACAATGGTATTGCAATTTCTGGTTTAGTTGCTAGAAAAACTTGGAATGGTTTTGTCGATGGAACTTGGTCAGATGCTTATTCCTATTATTTTTCAGCTCATAAAAAATTTAGCAATGGCAAACATACTATTGATGCAAATGTTCTAGGCGCACCTCAACAGCATGGTCAGAGAGATGAAGATCAAATCTACACAGAAGAGGACTGGAAAGGTTTCTCTAATTCTGATTATAGTGAAAGCGATGATTTTCGTAGAACTAGCCCTCACAGGTATGGTAGCGGATGGGGAGAGTTGACAAAGGATGAATATGAATATTTAAAAGATAACTATATTGGTCACCGAGGTAGCACCGATTGGGCTCATGATGTACTATTTGGAGGAATAATGCATACTAAAAAGGTTGGTGATAAGTATATTATTAATACCAGAACAAATTATTATCATAAACCTGTATACAGTTTGAATTGGAAATGGAACATTGACGGTAACAGTACGTTATCAACTACATTTTATGGTTCAAAAGGCAGAGGAGGAGGAACTGGCCCACTTAATACAAGAGATACTATGTTATTGGATGATGGTACAGATGGGTATGCAAAATATTACGACCCTGCTGTTTTAGGTGATAATTCAGGGACAATTGATTGGACTCAAGTAATTTTAAATAATCAACAATGGTTAACAGATTCTGAATTTGATACTAATTACAGTACCACGTTACACAGATCAAAGAGAGTAATTCGAGCCTCCGTTAATCATCATGATTGGACTGGAGTATTATCTACCTATGGAAGAAAAATTAACAAAAATATAAACTTTACTTCTGGTATTGATTTCAGATCTTATGCTGGTGAGCATTACAGAGAAGTAGTTAACCTACTAGGTGGAGATTATTATGTGCATCACTATGCTAAAGCAGGTGAAGAGGGCACTGAGAGAATGCGAGGCGTAGGGGGAATTGTTGATTACCATAATACAGGATACCATAATTGGTATGGAGCATGGGCTCAAGTTGAGTACAGTTCAGCATTATGGTCTGCTATATTTAGCAGTGCTAGATCTGTTTCTAGATATCAACGACAAGAGCAGTATAATGAAACGGCAGGTGATGAATTTTCTAAAGCACTTATATTCCCAGGTAACGCTTTGAAACTTGGTATCAATTATAATGTCAGTGAAAATTTGAATGTATTCTTAGCGGCAGGGCAGATGTCAAAAGCTCCTAAATTCTCAAACTCATATCTTGCTTATAGTAACACTCCTAATACTGGAGCAAAAAATGAAAACATTACTTCGATCGATTTTGGAGCTTCATATCGTAGTAATATCTATGATATAACAGTTACTTACTATCAAAACCAATGGAAAGATAAAGCAACATTTATCTATGATGCTCCAGACATTTATAATATTTCAGGTTTAAGTGCAAATCATTCAGGCGTTGAAATTGAAGCTGATGTTAGACCTATTGACCTAGTATCTTTTGATGCGTCACTTTCTTTTGGTAATTGGACATGGGGAGAGAATGTTGATGCAACCGTTTCATCAGATTATGACAGAACAAATACAACGCAAGTTCAAATATACACCGATGGTTTAAAAGTAGGATTCCAGCCGCAAACACAAATGAAATTTGGTTTTAATACTTTCCCAATTAAAGGTCTTACAGTAAGTACATCATTCCAAATGAATAGTAACTTTTTTGCTGGATATGCACCTAGTGAGCGTGTAGTTGATGCTGATGATCCTCAACCAGTACAAGATGCAATAACAGGAGGTAAAGATGTAGTGGAATTGCCATCATTCAACTTAATGGATATACATTTATCCTACAAAATGCAATTAATGGGTTATAATATGACCTTAGGTGCTAATGTATTAAATGCTTTAGATGAAGAGTATATAACATATGCAGAAGATCAAGGTTTTGAAGACGATGGGACGAGCAGTGCTCCAAAAGTATTTTATGGTTCAGGAAGACAATTAAGAGTAAGTATAAAATTGGATATATAAACTATATGAAAATCTAACGAAAGTTATTCTCACCATTTCCCCCAAGAACGTGATATAAAAACTTTCGTAATGGGCTTCTTTAATAAGGGGCCCAATCTTTTAAAAAAACAAAAAATAAGGAAAACAAAATGAACTCACAAATAGTAGAGAAATTTTTTAAGTGTATGGAAAGTGGCGACGTTGATGGTGCTTTATCGTACTTAACTGATGATCATGTAGGTCATGATATGGGCACTGGTGCGGTTATGAATGGGCATGATGAAAATAGGGCAGACATGGAGAATTGGACTACCACGTTTTCAAATATGAAAGTTGAAGCCCTTAATCATATTGAGTCAGGAGACACTGTAGTAACAGAACTAAAAATGACTGGCGTTAATACTGGAGATTTGCCACAACCAGATGGTTCTAAGATCCCAGCAACTGGAAAATCTATCGAGCTGAATGGCTGTCAAGTGGCTGTCTTTGAAAACGGTAAAATGAAAAAATCTACTCAGTATTATAATATGATGACTATGATGGCTCAATTAGGATTAATGCCAGATTAATATTATCCTTTCAAAAACATAAAGCCTTGCTTCATTGTGAGGCTTTTTTGTTTATAGCCTCCCACACATTATAGGATAATTTTTTTGAGTTCTTTTTTAACTTTTTTAACAAGTGCGTGTCTAAAGATTCACACCATAATGAAATTTTGTTTCCATATATTATTAATCTTTTTCGTTCCGTTTCTTTCTTCCTGTACTGAAAATGATGAAGACTTACAATATGAGACAGATGGTTATAAAATGGTATTGTTTGGAAATAGTTTTTTTAGACC
>CEVH01060760.1_pt1 | contig 10923 bp, 10 predicted proteins | sample 356521 | NCBI WGS metagenome assembly CEVH01 (sample SAMEA2623446, study PRJEB7988) | marine metagenome | isolation source: saline water (ENVO:00002010), including
CCTCGCCGGGCGTCAGCAGCGGCCGCGCGGTCTCCTGCCGGCTGACCATAACGTGGCTCAGCCACGGCGCTAGGCGGTGGCCGGCATAGTTGCGCTGCGCCCTGAGTTCCGTCGCCGTGCCAAGAGCGTCGGAGATGCGTTTCGCCGTCCGCTCGTCGTTGGAGGAAAAGGCGATGCGCACATGGCAATTGTCGAGGATGGCGTTGTTCTCGCCATACGCCTTGGATATCTGATTGAGCGACTGCGCAATGAGGTAGGCACGGATGCCATACCCGGCCATGAAGGCCAGCGCCGTTTCGAAGAAATCAAGCCGCCCCAGCGCCGGAAACTCGTCGAGCATCATTATGAGCTGATGCCTGCGGGTCTTCTTCGGGTCTCCTTCCAGCCGCTCGGTCAACCGCCGCCCGATCTGGTTCAACACCAGTCGCACCAACGGCTTGGTGCGCGAGATGTCGGATGGCGGGATGACGAGATAGAGCGAGACCGGATGTTCGGCATCCATGAGATCGGCGATGCGCCAGTCGCAGGCCGAGGTCGTCGCCGCGACGGTCGGGTCGCGATAGAGTCCGAGGAAGGACATGGCGGTGGAGAGCACACCCGAGCGCTCGTTCTCCGACTTGTTCAGCACCTCACGCGCGGCCGAAGCCACGACCGGATGGACCCTCGGGTTCTCCGGCGTGCCGAGATGGTTGGTCGCCATCATCCGCCGCAGCGTCGCCGCGAAGGACCGGCGCGGATCGGACAGGAAGGTGGCGACTCGCGCCAGCGTCTTCTCCTCCTCGGCATAAAGCACGTGCAGGATGGCGCCGACCAGCAAGGCGTGACTGGTCTTTTCCCAATGGTTCCGGCGCTCGAGCGCACCCTCGGGATCGACCAGGATATCGGCGATGTTCTGGACGTCGCGCACCTCGTCCGGCCCCTTGCGTACCTCCAGCAGCGGATTGTAGCGGGCCGACCGCAGGTCGGTCGGGTTGAATAGCAGGCAATGCGAAAATTTCGCGCGCCAGCCAGCGGTCAACTGCCAGTTTTCGCCCTTGATGTCGTGGATGACGGCCGAGCCGGTCCAGGTGAGAAGGGTCGGGACGACGAGGCCGACGCCCTTGCCCGAGCGCGTCGGCGCGAAGGCCATGACATGCTCCGGTCCGTCATGGCGAAGATACTGGTCGGCGAACCTACCGAGGAACACGCCTGCCGGACGGAACAGGCCGGCCTTGCGAATCTCGCGCGGCAAGGCCCAGCGCGAGGAGCCATAGGTGGTGACGAGCCTGCTCTGCCGCGCGCGCCACAGTGAGCCGATAATCGCCGCCGCACAGCCCATGAAGCCGCTGCCCGCCGCCAGCATCCCGGCCTTGTCGAATACCTCCGGCGCATAGGCCTCGTAGAAATACCACCACTCGAACAGCTTCCACGGCTGATAGACCGGCCAGCCGAACAGGACGAACCAGGGGCTGCCAAGCTGCGCCTGATAGCCCAACATGTCGGCGCACCACTGCGTCGCCGCCCATACGCCGAGGATGACGATGGCGAAGACGACGGCGATCTGGCCGATCAGGAGCTTGGTGGGGGTCATGGGCGTCGTTCCGCTGCTTGAGACAAACGGAACGATAATCGAGCGATGCGACAGAAGCGCTTATGGTCTTTATATACGATGGAATGCGATCGACGTTCTACGATCAGGACAACCACTTGGCATAATGAGTCGCCTGCCAAACGAAGTATGCCGCCGAGGCCATGTGCACAACTCCCACAATAGGATCGACGGAGGAAGACCCCGCCACTACGACCCGAAAGAGCAGCAGCGTGCAGGCCATGTGGAAATGCCGAAAGACGGTTCTAAGACATAGGCCCCTACAAGAACGACATCGGACAATTAAGTGGCTATGTTGGTACCCTCCGCGCCAACGGCAATGCCGGCATCGGCCTTTCTTCGAACCGACAGCAGGACAGCACCCTTGCTGCTCGACGGCGCCATGCGCGGTCGTGCGTTTCCGACCAAGTCGAACAGGTCCTGGGACCGACGCTCAGGCCCGGCGAAACTATCGTCATGGACCTGTCTGGACGCCCCCGTTGATGCAAGAAGAATCTTTTCGAAGAGTTCGGAGCGTAGTCGGGTGCTGACATGTGTCCGGCCTCTGTTGCGGCTATCACACGCTGCGGGCCCGTATGGGGATTTCGCGGATTGGGCCAATACAATCTGGCGCGCTCGAGGTGCGCATCCATGATCTGGTTTTCCCGATCCCGTCTTATTGACCGTGGCGCCTTACTCTCCGTTCGACCTTCTCACACTTTCGCAGCCCGCTAGAGGAGCGGACTAACCTGCTACGACCGGCGTTCGATAGGTTCCGCTTTTAGAGCAGAATTCGTTCATGCTGCATCGTATCCGGCGGCGGCGATGTAATTGGCACATTCCTGCACTGTGAAGGTTGGGATCAGGCTGCCGATCCTGTCCCACAGGCCGTCGATGGTGCGCTCGGCTGCCTTCCTGAGCATTGCCTTGAGCTTCGAGAAGTCCGGGCTGTAGGGCGGAAGAAACAGCAACGGCGCTCCCGCTGTTTCGATCATCTGGCGAGTCCGCGGACCCTTATGGCTGGACAGATTGATGGGGTGGACGCCCCCTCAACCTGTCCAGCCATAAGCGCACCGCCGTGCGCCGGGCCATCGAACGGGCCGGCCTCCAAATGCACCTTTTCCAGGACTACAACTCCGACTTAAATCCAGTAGAAATAGCCTTCTCCACGCTAAAAGCATTCCCATAAAGAAGCATGCGCCGCGGCTCGTCAATGAGCTTTGGGACACTATTGCTCACGGCATCGACGCCATCTTTCTCGTCTATGTCTCCACTACCTCGCTGCTGCCGATTATGACTGGTGAGTGATCGAAAAATGCTTAGGTAAGAACGTTGCATCAAGATTCAACCGGTTCGCTCATTCAGCCGGGTCTAGTTGTTTTGGTCCCGCTAAACCTTTAGCCCCGCCCATCTGACCATGACACTCCCGGCCAGCATGCTCATGCCAATCGCGAGGAGTAGAGGACCAGCGAATTCCTCTGCAACAATGCTTGAGGTCGAGGAAACCGACAGCAGCATCAGGCTGAATTCTCCTCCGTGGGCCAGGATGATCCCAGTGCGCCATGAGCTCTGAAGCGACTCGCCGAACAGTCGGGCGACGACCAAAACGATCAGCGTCTTGCCCGCGAATATGATCGCGAGCCAGATCAGCACCACAGGCCATACAGATGGAATGATCCAAAGTGGCAATTGCGTTCCGATGCCGACAAAGAAAATCCCGACAAACAAATCGCGGAAGGGCCGAATCTCGTTCTCGACAGCATGGCGCGCGTCACCCTCGCCGATAATCATGCCGGCCGCGAATGCAGCGAGTGCCGGAGAAAGACCGGCGGAGGCCGCGACAATCGCAGACCCGAGCGCAATGGTGAGCGCGAGGAGCTGGGCAAGTTCCGGATCGCCACGCGACGCTACCCAACGGGCAAGCACCTGCAACGGGCCACGGGCAATGAACAGAGCTGCAACCAATGCCATTGCACTGGCGACGACCGTTATCACGCCATGTCCCTCGGCGGCTCCACTCATCGAATCGTGCAGAAGCAGGAATGCGACAGCTGCCAAGTCTTGAAACAGAAGCACTGCAATGGCCAGACGCCCTTGGGCCGATCCCAGAGCGTTCGCGCTTGCGAGCACCTTGAGGCACATGGCCGTGGATGACATGGCAACGGCCCCGCCGATGAGGATTGCGGGGAGGGGCGCGAGATCGAAGATCAGACTCGCTACCAACGACACCGTTATCGTCGTGACTGCAACCTGCACGGCTCCAAGACCGAAGACATGCTTCCTGAGCGTTACGATCTTCTCGAACGAGAATTCCAGGCCAAGAGCGAACAGCAGGAGTACCACTCCGATCTCGCCAATGCTGCTCAGGGCAGCGCTCTCCGCAATCAGGCCGAAGCCGGCAGGTCCGATGACTATGCCGGCAAGAATGTAACCGACGATACTGGGCACGCCGATCCGTGAACATATCGTCACGAGCACGAACGCGGCAAAGACCAACAAGGCCGCACTTTCGACAAATCCGGTCACGCCATGCATGTTCTTCTCCTGATGGCATGGCGCAGGTAAGGCCAATACCTGTAAACTCTAGACGTGCGAGCGCGCCCACTGCGCTATCTGCGCGACAGGCATTGCTCCGCTCGTTCTCGCAATTTCCTTCCCGCTACTGAACAGGATCATGGTGGGAATGCCGCGGATCCCGTGGCGGCCGGCGATCTTCTGTTCGGCTTCCGTATCGAGCTTGCCGAGGCGGAAATTTGGTTCGAGCGACTGCGCCGCCGCCTCGAATTGGGGCGCCATCATCTTGCATGGCCCGCACCACTCGGCCCAGAAATCGACGAGCAAGGGCAGTTCGGCATTCGCATGACGGTCAAAATTAGCCGCTGTAAGCGTGACGGGCCTGCCTTGAAAGAGAGGCGCGCCGCAGCGTCCGCAATTGGGATTGTCGGTCAGGCGCTCTTGCGGCACCCTGTTGGTGGAATTGCACTGCGGGCAAGCGACCGTGGGCATCCTGTATCCTTTCGTTGACGAGCCGGTCTTGGCGGCCGGCTGATGCAAGCATTCAGCGCGTGGACATGGCGCGGCGCGCTTCTCGCTGCCGCGGCTCGGGCAGGTATTCCACGCCACCGCCCTGGCGACGAACCGGCTGCGGATAGAGCGTCATCAGCTCCAGTATTTCCTTGGACATGTCCGTTCCAACGGGCAGGCCCATGTCGCGGGCCTCATCGGCAGAGATGGGATAGTCGTGGGTCCAGGTGCCCGTCGCCAGCTTCGCCGCCACGGACGCTGCGCGGTTCTCGTCCATCTTGTCGGACAGCAGACGTTTCGCGAATGCCTCGATCTGCGCAATGGCCTTGCGACCGACATCGGCCATGATCAGGGTCTGGTCGTCGATCTCGGCGATGGGCTTCTCGGCGACGACCTTGAGGAGCGAGGCAGCAGGCAACTGGCCAAGTTGCGGATCGACGGGTCCCAGCACGGAATGCTCGCACATCACGATCTCGTCGGCGGCAAGCGCGATCAACGTGCCGCCCGACATCGCGTAATGCGGCACGAACACGGTGACCTTGCCCTTGTGGCCCTGAATGGCCCGAGCGATCTGGGTTGCCGCCAGCACAAGGCCGCCCGGTGTATGCAGCACGATGTCGAGTGGCACTTCATCGTCGGTCATCTGGATCGCGCGCAGGACTTCCTCCGAGTCATTGACGTCGATGTAGCGCATCAGGGGGAATCCCAGCAGGTTCATCGTCTCCTGCCGATGGATCAGCAGGATGACGCGACTGGCACGCTTCTTCTCGATGTTGGCGATCTTGCGAGTGCGCATCGCCTCAAGATATCTGCGCTGCAGAACCGGCTGCAGCGCCGAAATGATGAAGAACAGCCAGAACAGCTGCATTATGTCCATGGACCTTGTCCTCCTTCCCGTCGGCCATCCGGCAGAAAGCCATAGATGCCCTCGTCGCGATAATAGTGGCGATAGGCATCGGCGCGCCTTCGCAGGAGTGGCGTTACAAGCCAACCGGCGAGAAACCCGCCGATATGCGCCCACCAGGCGATCCCGCCCGTGGCCTGATCGCTGCCGAGCGACAGAAAGCCGGGAATGACCTGCATGAAAAACCAGATCATCGCGAAAATGACCGCGCGCACTTCGAAGAAGAGGGGAATGAACAGAATCGGCACGATCACCACCAGCCGAGCCGCCGGAAACATGCGCGCGTAGCAACCGATCACGCCCGCGATCGCCCCCGATGCGCCAAGCGCGGGAACGACTGAGTCGGGGTTCGCCAGCGCGTGAGCCAGTCCGGCTGCCACACCACAGAACAGATAGAACAGCGTGAAGCGACTTGGTCCGAGCCGATCTTCGACGGCGGGGCCGAAGATCCAGAGCGTCCACATGTTCAAGATGAGGTGCAGCCAGCCCCCGTGCAGGAAGATGTTGGTCAGGAAAGGGGTCCAGTCCGACGGGGCGACGAGGCTCAGTTGCCCGAAGAAGCGCGAGGGCACCAGCGCGAACTCGAATAGGAACCGGTCCAGCACGTGCGGCGGCAGGCTGATCTGATAGAGGAACGCGAGGACGTTCATGCCGATGACCGCCCATACGATGACGGGCGGGTAACGGCGCGCGACGCTGTCAAGATAGGGAAACAAGCGGCAGATCCTCGCTCGCGCTAGACATTCCGTTCATTGTTCTTTCCCGGCTATCGTCACGCCCGTCCAGGCCGGCGGATCGGAGGCTGGGAAGGATTCGAGTGAGGCTTCGAGCACCGGATCGAATTCGGCCTGTTCTTGCGACGACAAGTCCACCGTGCCTTCCTGCTCGACCGCGCGCCGGAGGCGGTGATCCGAGCGACCGTGATCCACGCGGGACGGTATGCGGAAGGCTTCAGGCGCATCGGCTCCCTTGTAGAGCCGATGCCGTTCCTCTCCCCGCCAACGGTCAGGCGCACGCCTGTGAGTCGTGTCTTCGCGCACGAGGTAGCGCCAGTCTTGCCGCTCCGCGAATTCAACGGCGCTTTCGCGGTCGGGGAATTTCAGCCGGATCGAACGATAGGGATCGTCGCTGGAGGTATATCCCATCAGCGGCTCGATTTGGGGCGGACGCGACGGCTCGAACTCCAGTATCCAGTAGTTGGGCCGCGGCGCCGACGTCATCGCGGAACGTGCCGGCCGGTAGATGATCGCGGTCGGGACGTCCCATGACCTCGTGTTGGTCCCGGGTATCTTCGGCGGAAAGGGTGGACGGTTATGGCCGCGCATCATGATCTTCCTCCTTCTTAATCGTAGCGACCTCCGCTTCAAAATTGAGATCGTCAAGTTGTTCCATTCGGCTCGAATTTCGGCGAATGGCGCTCGCTGTATCCATTGACGTTCGAGGCATGTTGTGAAGGACATCAGACCGCATCGCCATCGTTAGATCGGCGACGGATTGCATCACCTTCTTGCCGTCACTCTCTGACAGCGCGCCGTCCGCGAAACCGGACAACAATGCTTCGAGAACGACCTCAAAACGAGTCACAACCTCTTTGCTGGCCACTATGGCCAGCTTGTGATTGAGAATCTTCAGGTCATCGATCAGTGCGGCATCATGACCTACGTTTTCGACAATTTCCGCCACCTTTTCTATGCAGGACATGTATACGCCGAACTGCTGCTGAAGGATTATCACTCTTCCTTCTTTTTGAAGCTCGAGCTCTGTCTGACGATTGAGGAGAGCCGCCGTCAGCGCGATCGTGACGACGGCGCCCAGAAAGACCAGCGTCATCTCTTGGGCAAACGGCAGAGGCTCTTCCACGAAATACATGGCGCGGAACATGAAATAGACGCCGATTCCCAAGGCGGCGGCGACAACCAGATAGGCAACGTCGCGCAGTCTGTAGTTCATTGGCGATCGTCCTCGTCGAAACCGTTCTTCAGCCGAATATCGGGCGTCTGGAAGCTATGTTTTTGGCTCGCCTGCCGCAGGAAGACCGGTGTCGGACCGCTGCCGAACGGGTTGAAGCCAGCCTTGAGACAACGATCGAAGATCGTCTCGTCCCACCGGGTGAAATCGTCCTCGTCATCAACGGGCCGCCGGGTCTTCCTCGAGTGCGTCATGTGCCAGCGGGCTGGTCGGCGTCACGAGCCTTGGCGCGGTCCGTCTGATTTTCGCGGCGTAGCCGCAAGCCGAGCAGGATCATCATTGTTCCGAAGAAAGTGGCGTAGAAACCGAGAAGCCAGCCGAGGGCAAGGAAGGTTTCGAGCGGTCGCGTCAGCAGCATCCAGGTCACGACGACACCCAGGGCGACCGAGATTAGGCCGCTCAGGATGAGCCAGATTTCGCCCTTGATTTCCTTGCGCAGGCGGATGGCCGATACGACCTCCATGACGCCTGAGAATACGGACCAGAATGCAATGCTGACCCAGAGGAAGGTCGCAAGAACGAGCGTCGCGACGAAGGGCGAGACCACGACCACGACACCAGTGGCGCAGCCCAGAATGCCGCTGAACAGCAGCCAGCCCCAGCGTTCGCCCTTGCGGATATTGCGTATCGCCGCGACCATCCCGAACAACCCGTCGGCGAAAGAGAAGGCGCCAAACACCAGGGTCAGGGCAAGCAGCGACTCCGCCGGCATGATAAAGGCGAGCACTGCGATAACCAGCGCGAGCACGCCGCGCAGCACGAAGGCCCACCAGTTCCGGGACAGGGTGCACATCACGGTCTGCATCGTGCTCGAAGATGCTTCAGAGGTTGTCGTCATCGGTCTATCTCCTTGTCAGGTATCGAGTCAGGTGCCGGAGCTGGCACCCTCGCCGGCCAGCGCGGCGGCCAGGCGGCGGCGGTCGTCGATCGGCTGGGGCAGGCGCGTTGCATGGGCGATTTCCCGTTCGACGCGCGCGAGCTCCGTCGCCTCGGAGATCAGCCCGGCTTCGACTAGCTTGCTGCGCAGTGTCTCGCCCGCCTTCTCTGCGATTTCTTTGACCTCTGCCTCGGAAAGGCCCAAGAGGTCCGCCGTCTCCGCAACCGTGGCGTCGTCTAGGTGGAGCCGATAGAGAACGCGGCGTTCGGTCGGCGAAAGATCGGCGATTGCCCGGTGCAGCGTCACGGCGATATCATGACGACTCATTTCGGTCTCAGGATCCGTGCCGCCGTCGTCGGCGATGAGTTCCTCCAGCCTCAACACGTCGTCTGGCTGGTAAAACTCGAACATATCCTGGTCCGCCACGGTCGGATCCTCGGCCGGGGCCTCGGGCTCCGCCTCGATCGATGCGGCACCTTCCGGCACCGCCCGGCGCGCAGCCTGCGCCTCGGCCTCGACGGTCTCGAAGGCCAGCTGCGTCAGCCAGTCCCGGACGGAGAATTCGGTCGGCCGCCGCTCGAAGCGGTTGAGCCCGTTGAGGATCGTCGCATCGACGAGATCGCGAACACTCAGGTAACCCGTTGGAACCGATCCGCTGCATTCGAGATAGGTCAACTCGCGCCTGACGGTGTTATAGACCGTATCGAGATGATCCTCGATCAGGTCGAAGAAGAAGGCGCGGCGGTCGGCTTCCGCCGCATCCCGCGCGGGCGGCAGGGGGGCGCCGATCCGGCGCCGGCGGGCGGGACGCTTGTACTCCGGCTCGTGCTTGAGGCGCGCCACATGCCGATCGACCTGGTGGCGCAGGTCGGCAAAGGCCTTGCGCAGGACAGGCTCGATCTCAAACCCCTCTTCCTGCGCCGCGATCACGCCCGAGGGCAGTTGCAGGCGCAAGCTCGCATGGATGCGCGTCTTGCCCTTCGTCTGCGAGGCGACGACCTCGAGCCGGACGAGATCCTCGCGGAAGCGGGCAAGATGCGGTTCGAGTTGCCGCACCTCTTCCTCGATGACCTCCGGCGCGCGCTGCTCCCCGTGCCGGTCAAGATTGCGAAATGCTCTGATTACTTGCATGCCGTGTGGCCTTGCTTGTCGCTTTTTAACGAGATGAGCCGGCGCGGCCGTCATCGCGCCGGCCAGTCCTTCACGACGTCACCCGGTAGACTTATCGTCCTTGGACTGCTCCTTATCCTTGGCATCGACCGGGACATCGGGCGTCGGAGCGTCCGTCTTGTTTTCGGCAACTTCGCTGGACTCGTCGATCCCGGCCTCGGCCTGATCGTCGGGGCTGTCCTCACCGGTGTCCTTTGCGATCTTTTCGAACACCACCTTCTGTTCGTCCGGCGACCAGGCGACGCGGACCTTGTCACCATCCTCGATCCGCCCGGAGAGCATTTCGCGGGCCAACTCGGTCTCCAATTCCGACCGGATCAGCCGGCGCAGCTCGCGGGCGCCGAATTCTGGACGGAAGCCGACCGCGCCGAAGTGATCCACGACGCTCACGTCGAATTCGAGTTCGACGCCCTGGGTCAGGGCGGTCCGCTTCACCCGGTTCAGCTGCAATTCGACGATCTGGCGGATCTCCGACTGGTTCAGCGAGTGGAAGACGATAATCTCGTCGATCCGGTTGATGAACTCTGGCCGGAAATGACCGCGCAGCACCTCCATCAGTTCGGACTTCTGCTTTGCCTCGTCGAACTCCTTGGTGCCGCGTTTCTTGAGGTTACGCTGGATGATGTCCGAACCGAGGTTCGAGGTGGCGATGATGATGGTGTTGGTGAAGTCCACCACGCGGCCCTTGCCATCTGTCAGGCGGCCATCGTCGAACACCTGAAGCAGGATGTTGTATACATCCGGATGCGCCTTCTCAATCTCGTCGAGCAGCACCACCGAATAGGGCCGGCGCCGGACCTTTTCGGTCAGCTGGCCCCCCTCGTCATAGCCGACATAGCCCGGAGGCGCGCCGACGAGCCGTGCCACCGCGTGACGCTCTCCATATTCCGACATGTCGATACGGATCATCGCGTCCTGATCGCCGAAGATCACCTCGGCGAGCGTCTTGGCCAGTTCCGTCTTGCCAACCCCGGTCGGCCCGAGGAACAGGAAGGTCGCAGTCGGACCGGAACCTTCGCGCAGACCCGCACGCGCCAGGCGCACCGCATCGGCCACGGCGCGGATGGCCTCGTCCTGGCCAATGACGCGCTCGTGCAGCTTCTCCTCAAGCTTGAGGAGCTTGTCCTTCTCCTCGGTGGTCAGCTCCGTGACCGGAACGCCGGTGATCTTGGAGACGATCTGCGCGACGTGATCGGCGCGCACCTCGGCGGTCGCCGAAGCCTGGTCGCGCTTCCAGATTTCCAGAAGCTCGTCCAGCTCCTTCTGCTTCTGCTCCAGCTCCTTCTTCAGTTCTGCTGCTCGGTCGAATTGCTTGCGGGCTGCGGCATAGTCCTGTTCGCGCTTGATCTGCGCGACCTCGGCCTCCAGCTCCTGGACGTCCACGGGGCGCGCTGTGGCGCTGATCTTCACCCG